>Ga0187778_10000538_pt1 | contig 26975 bp, 19 predicted proteins | sample 1015_Q2_SP5_20_M_FD_132418 | JGI IMG/M metagenome (GOLD analysis project Ga0187778, IMG submission 132418) | Tropical peat soil microbial communities from peatlands in Department of Meta, Colombia - 1015_Q2_SP5_20_MG | ecosystem: Environmental > Terrestrial > Soil > Wetlands > Peat | place... | reverse complement strand
TTGATTTTTTCTTTATCCCTCCCTATTATAGCTTTGCCGTCAGTGACATCCGATATTTCATTACCTTCATCGTGATGTTCATCGTTTCCTTCGTGATCAGCAGGCTCACGCTTCGGGTCCGCCAGCAGGCAGAGGCAGCGAGGCTGCGGGAACGCAGGACTGCCGCCCTGTACAGTCTAAGCCGAGACCTGGTCAGAGAACGGGGGGCGAAACGGCTGAGCGAGATCGCCGTAAAGCATATCAGCGAGATGTTCGACAGTCAGGTTGCCATCCTTATCCCCGATGACCAGAACCGCCTTACGCCCACAGCGGGTGGCGCCTTCGCTTTTGCCCCGGACCAGCAGGAACTGAGCGTTGCACAATGGGTATACGAACACCGTCAGCCCGCAGGCTTGGGCTCCGACACGCTGCCCGGCGCGAAGGCGCTGTATTTGCCGCTGGTCGCCTCTGCCGGAGCCATCGGCGTAATCGGCATCCTTCCGAAAACAGCTACGGACGGATTCGAGCCGGAGAAATTTCACTATCTCGAGGCCTTTGCGAATCAGACCGCGATTGCCATAGAGCGTTCCTTCCTCGGCGAGGCGGCCCAGCGCGCCCTGCTGAAGGCTGAAACAGAAGGCCTGCGCAATACGCTTCTCAGCTCCATATCCCATGACCTGCGAACGCCGCTATCGGCGATCACCGGCGCCGCGACCACGCTGCTGCAGCGCGATGTCCTGATCGACACCGAAAGCCGCCTCGATCTGGTCAAGACAATCCAGGAAGAGGCGGAGCGGTTGAACCGCTCAATCAAGAACGTGCTCGATATGACGAGGCTTGAATCGGGTGCGATTGCGGTCAACAAGGAGTGGCAGTCCCTTGAGGAAATCGTGGGCGTGGTGCTTAATCGGCTCGGAGACCGCCTGAAGGATCATCCGGTGACGGTGAAGCTTCCGGGGAACCTCCCGCTCATCCCCTTCGACGGCCTGCTGATCGAACAGGTCCTGGTGAACCTGTTCGATAATGCCATTAAATACACTCCGAAAGGCACACCGCTTGAGCTTTCGGCGTCTGAGTCTTTTTACACGGTGACCGTATCTCTGGCCGACCGCGGTCCCGGCATTCCCCCGGGAGAAGAAGAGCGCATTTTTGAAAAATTCGTGACCGGCCGGGTAACGGGTGGCGGCGTCGGCCTCGGGCTGGCTATTTGCCGCACCATCATCACCGCCCACGGCGGCAAGATATGGGCGGAGAACCGGGAGGGCGGCGGGGCGGTGTTCCATTTCACCTTATCCTCGGCAGGCCTGCCCCCGCCTCCGAAGAGGGAAGAAGAGGTCAAGGCCTGACGATGTCGGAAGAGAAAGAACTTATTTTGCTTGTTGAAGACGAGCCGCAGATGCGGCGCTTTCTCCGAATAACGCTCCAGAGCCAGGGCTATCGCCTCGTAGAGGCGGCTACTGCCCAAGAGGGCCTGATGCAGGCGACGACGCGTTGTCCCGATGTGGTGCTCCTCGATCTGGGCCTGCCCGATCTCGACGGTCTCGAGGTCACTAAAAGGCTGCGCGAATGGACACAAACGCCCATTATCGTCATATCAGCACGGGAACAGGAAATGGATAAGGTCAAGTCGCTCGATGCCGGCGCCGACGATTATCTGACAAAACCGTTCAACGCAGGAGAGCTTCTCGCAAGGATACGCGTCGCCATGCGACACGCGTCCAGAAGAAATACTGACAAGCAAGAGCCGGTCTTTGCCCTCCTGAACCTGCGGGTGGACCTGTCGCAGCGTCAGGTATTCGTCGATAACAATGAAGTGCACCTTACCCCCATCGAATACAAACTGCTGACGGTGCTGGTCCGCCATGCAGGCAAGGTTATCACCCACAGCCAGCTTCTAAAGGAAGTATGGGGCCCCGCTCACGTGAACGAGGTCCAGTATCTGCGTGTCTACATGACGCAGCTCAGGCATAAACTGGAGGCCGACCCCGCGAGGCCGCGTTTACTCATGAACGAGCCGGGGATCGGTTATAGGCTAAAATGCGATCCCGAAGAATGAGCCGGGGTAGACAAAAGATTTATTGCATGTACGACTTGGTCCAAGAAGCAACCTTTCATGCTCATTGCGCAGGCAGGCGCTCAAAAACATAACAGGAAGCATTTTCTGGACGGTCCTATGGCAGAGCTGAGGCGCAACCCTAACACAATAGAATCAGCCAGATAGCTTTGGGGCACCCTTCTCCTTGCAATGGCAGTGTCCTTGCTATATAATTGAACTGTCTCCATGGAGAGTGTATCGGTGGCGCAGCCGCATGCAACGCTCAACTGCATGAATATTCCGATAAGACCGCATATTGTATGGACCAACCACAGAGACCCTCACTTACCCAGCGGTTAAAGACCCTTGTCTTCGGCGGGAAGCATGACATTGAGGATACGTCGCTTTTTCACAGGCTGACCCTCATTGCGTTCTTCGCATGGATCGGGCTCGGCGCCGACGGCCTTTCGTCGTCCTGCTACGGCCCGGAGGAAGCGTTCCTCGCCCTCGGCAGCCATACCTATCTGAGCATCTTCGTCGCCATCATGACAGTCCTTACGGTCTTCATCATCTCTGCCAGTTACTCGCAGATCATCGAGCTCTTCCCCTCCGGTGGCGGCGGATATGTCGTGGCGAGCAAACTGCTTTCTCCCAATGCCGGCATGGTCTCAGGATCGGCGCTGCTCATCGATTACGTGCTCACGATCACCCTGTCCGTGGCGAGCGGTGCCGACGCCCTTTTCAGTTTTCTGCCGCCACAGTGGCAGCCGTACAAGCTTGCGCTCGCCGTGTCCGGCGTCATCGTCCTGACCATGATGAATATACGGGGGGTCAAAGAATCAGTGCTCCCGCTCGTGCCGATTTTTCTTACCTTCGTCGCGACCCATGCGTTCATCATCGTATATGCGATCTTCTCGCACCTGGGCAACGTCCATACAGTCATTGACGCAACGCGGGCCGATCTGGCCCGGTCGCAGATGGAACTCGGCACGGTCGGCATGCTGCTCATGGTTCTGCGAGCCTACAGCATGGGCGCAGGCACGTATACCGGCCTGGAGGCGGTGAGCAACGGCCTTCCCATACTCCGGGAGCCAAAGGTCAGGACCGGAAAGCGCACCATGCGATACATGGCAATATCGCTCTCGGTGGTCGTTATGGGTCTGATGGTCGCCTACCTCCTGTACCGCGTTGCGCATGTTGAGGGCAAGACCCTGAACGCCGCGCTGTTCGAGAAGATGACCGCCGAATGGGGGCCAGGAGGGAACATCTTCGTGTTCGTGACGCTATTGTCCGAGGCCATGCTGCTGTTCGTTGCCGCCCAGACAGGTTTCCTCGATGGTCCGCGCGTACTCTCGAATATGGCCCTCGACCGATGGTTCCCCACCAAATTCGCCATGCTGAGCGACCGTCTGGTGACCCAAAAGGGGATCCTGCTCATGGGCGGCGCATCACTGGTAACGATGATTCTTGCCGGTGGATCGGTTTCGTATCTCATCGTCCTGTACAGCATCAACGTCTTCATAACCTTCTTCCTGTCTCAGCTTGGCATGGTGCGCCATTGGTGGGAGGTACGCGGCAAGGAAGCCCACTGGGAGAAAAAGCTCTTCATCAATGGCGTGGGCATGGTGCTCACGTTCTTCATCCTCATATCGGTTACGTTCGTCAAGTTCTATGAGGGCGGCTGGATCACCTTGCTTCTCACAGGAACCCTGGTCGTCATCGCCTTGCTGACCAAGCGGCACTATCGGAATACGTTCCAGATCTTGAAACGGCTCGACGAGCTGGTGACTGTAGCGGAAGCTTCCTGTCCGGCTTTTCCCGGCGAACAGGGGACGCATAAGGAGCTGAAGGTGAAGTACGATCCCCAGGACAAGACGGCCATCCTGCTGGTGAACGGTTTCAACGGCCTCGGACTCCATACGCTCTTCAGCATCATCCGCCTATTCGGGGGGATCTTCAAGAACTTCGTGTTCATCCAGGTGGGCGTCGTTGACGCCGGGAACTTCAAGGGAGCCGAAGAAGTGTCCCATATGAAGGCCGAGGTACGGATGGAATTGGACCGTTACGTGCATTATATGCGGTGTCACGGATATTATGCGGCGGGTTATGTATCGTTCGGGAATGACGTCGTTGATGAGGTGGCCCGCCTCGTGCCGGAGATCCTTGAGCGCTTTCCCAACGCGATCCTCTTCGGCGGGCAGCTCGTGTTCCCCAGAACCACATTCCTGTCAGGCGTTTTCCACAACTACACCATCTTTGCGGTCCAGAGAAGATTTTACAGCCAGGGCATTCCTGTCGTTGTCCTCCCTATCCGCGTTTAAGATTAGATCCCGATCCTTATTGTTCCGGTGAACTTGAGAGGACTGCGAGTATCGTCATCTGTGCGAGTTATATTTGCTGCCTCCAAGAAGGCCAGATACTTGTTTCCGCTCTTTTTATATAGCCATTACCTTTCTTCTTTACGTTACTTATCCCATTCTCAATACCTTTCGAGGAGTGGGATACTTAGTTGCCCACTTTGGCAAAGCGGCTGATTTGCCCGGTCTCCAGCGTGACGGTGGACCTGAGGAACTACCCTGTGCCGGTTCAGTTAGAAGGCGGGGAAGGTTCTGAAACCCAGGTTTATCCACGAAACGGAGAGGATTATATTCGGGAGCGAGTTCTTCCATGTGGATGCAGTGGAACCTGGATGTGCCACAGCATGTTCGATCAACAAGAGTGCCTCCTACATGGGTGCGATCCGGGGTGTGCGAAGGGTCTTTACTACATTGGTTCTTGCTGTTACAATATAGATAGAAAATCCCGTTGAAGCTTTTCAGCAGCCTGTAAAGGCTTGAGCACAGTCGGGTACAAGAGGGGGATGCAAAGATGTTAAAAAGAACCGGTGCTGCCGCGGTTGTGTTTATGCTGTTCATCTCGTCCGCCGCTGCCGAAGAACGGCTCGGTGTAGCTGTTTATCCTGGAGCAAAATTCGATCAAGCCCAGACTAAATTGCTTCAGGCTTCCCTGTCCGTTGAAGGGGCCGCGTACCGGACCAACGACGATATCGCGAGAGTTATAGAGTTTTACCGGAAGCAGGGGCTCTTGTTCTTGAAGGCCGGAAGCCGGTCGAAAGAGAGTGCTCGATTCAAAAAAACCGATACCGGTGTAGATGTGGTTGTACAGAACCCGTCGAAGAACTCGAATATAGGTGCGGAGATGAAGGGTACTCTTATTCTGATTTTCAAAAAAGAGGAGAAGGGGAATAAGCCGGAATTGGCGATTTGATTTCGGCAGTCTCGCGCTGAATTTTGAGTCAAGATGCATTTCAGATTCTTTGCATAATGCGAATAGCTGGACGAGAGCGGCTATCTAGGAGAGCCCCATTCGAGTGGCTGTCAAGTCGTGAAAATTGTCTCATGTGAAAAACGGTGGAGAAGCACCGTGGGACAATCGTGCACGCGCTGTGTTTCGGCAAATGTCGGGAATTTCAGGTAAACCCCTTTATTCGGACCCCGTCAGCGGACTTTTCCTCTATTTCCGTCTCGGGCAGTTCATGACAGTACACCGAGCGCAATTCTCCTCGTCGTCTTTTTCCATGCCGAAGGGGATCGTTTCCCCGCATTGGCAGACCCAGAAGCCGGATATACTCGTTCGCAGTTGTTCATCGCAAAACGGGCAGACAAGCATTGTGGCTTCCTCCTGATCGCAATGATACCCGCCTCTTCAGGCGAAGAGGTATGATCTATATCACAGGCAACTGATTGTACGTGGAAGCCTTTATGACACGGCACTTTGAATTGCTGAGCATGTGTCTGCCGATCGTCTGACGATAACCTCTTCATGCCGATAAACTCATGAATCGTCTTCTCCGCTCCTCCAAGATGCTATAAGCGAAGACAAGACGGCTTGCCATTTGGTATTTCACGGGATATATTTTCCCTATGGCCTTTCATCGAAAACGTACTGCCATTCTGAAAAAACTCGGGCATCCATTCTATCAACGTGATGCAGAAAAGCTTGCCCGCGGCCTGATCGGAGCGATTCTTGTCCGTCGCAGCCGTGGCAAAGAATACCGGGCGCGCATCGTGGAAACCGAAGCCTATATCGGTCCCCATGACCGCGCATCCCACTCTTCCAAGGGCCGCACGAGGCGCAATGAGGTCTTGTTCGGGCCCGCCGGCCGCGCCCACGTTTACCTGATCTACGGGATGTACGAGATGTTCAATATTGTAGCGGGCAAAACAGGCGGCGGACAGGCAGTGCTCATCCGGGCAGCTGAGCCCCTTGATGACTGGAAGGTCGATCTCTCAGGGCCGGGCAAGCTCACGCTCGCGTTCAAGATCACACGTTCCATGAACGGCATGGACCTGACCAAGGGCACGCTGTACATTGCGCGCAATCCTGGCTACCGGCCACGGATAAAAAGGGCGAAAAGGATCGGCGTGGATTATGCCGGGGAATGGAAAAACAAACTGCTCCGCTTCATCGATGACAAGAGCAAGGCGGTGGTTAACCACAGATGAAGCCATTATCTCTTCCCCATGACTTCATACTAAAGGAACTTCATCCGGTCTCGCCTGGGGGCCGGATGGCATAATCCTCCGCTCCTTTCATCTCCTCATCCACGACCGTTTTGCCAACCAGATTGGCAGAGCCGGCCCGCCCTATCGCCTCCGCGGCATCCGTATCTTGACGGCAAGTACTACGAGTTCGCCGAACGTCGCTGAATCGTCGAAAGGTCCGACGCGGGCGTTGGGCTTCTTTGCTCCCATTCGACTAGTTTGTCCTGACTGCGCATGCCGACCATGTATACGACCTGAGGGATTAAGTCTTGACAAAATGCTCGCATCCATTATAGTACCTCCATGCAGACCGAGAAGCTGGGCCTCGAACACGAAGATCTCCTCCACCAAAAACTCCGTAATATCTCTGTTCCGCTGTCGGAATACACATTCCCGAACCTCTATCTCTTCCGCAAGAACCATGAGTACGAAGTGATGCTCGACAAGGAGGTTTTTATCCTCGGCCGCTCGTACGACGGGCATGTATTTCTCATGCCCACGGCGGACGTGCGCACGCTGGACATTGGATACCTCAAGGAGCTTATGCGCGATGTCGATTTTCTTTTCCCGATCCCTGAAGAGTGGGTTCCGGCATTCAGCGCGGATGAGTTTGAGATAACATTCGCAGAAGGCGATGCGGACTACCTCTACACCGTTCAGAAAATGAGCACTTTTGCAGGCAGAAGACTGCACAAAAAGCGAAACCTCCTCAAACAGTTCATCGAAGCACATGCGCACGACGCCAAGCCGCTTACAAATAACCGGCTTAGTGATGCACGTTTCATCCTGAAAGAATGGCTGGCGATGACGAATATGAACGAAGATGAAACGGATCACGCAGCCTGCCTCGAGGCGCTCGGACTGTATGAAGAGCTTATGCTCTGCGGCGGGATCTATTACGCCGACAGCGAACCCGCAGGGTTCGTGCTTGGCGAAGAACTGAACGAGGAAACATTTGTCCTGCACTTCGCGAAGGCCCGGACGAAGTTTAAAGGCGTTTATCAATACATGTTTAACAATTTTGCAAAGATCCTCCCGCCCAAATATAAATACCTGAACCTTGAGCAGGACCTGAATAGGGAGAACCTCCGGATCTTTAAATCATCCTACGTCCCGGATCTGATGCGGAAAAAGGCCCGGGTACGTTTAAAAAACTGAACTTTCCGGATCCCTTCAGGTAATGCAAATGTCTGTCAGGTACGTATCTCTTAATGCCGCTCTCCCAGTTGGCTATGATCGTCTGACGAATATAGAGACGGATAAAGCACCGGATTCGATTTGGTCGATGCCTGATCTTAAGCACATCGCGCGTTTTTTCAGCGTGGGGGAGAGAGTTAAAGAACCCGCAGCGACGTTCGGCATAAAATTGACGATGCAGGATGAAGAGGGCGTGTTAAACGGAAAGGCAAGCGCCATGGTTTTTACCGTCGCTTACCTGGCATTATCCAGAAACAGGCCGCTACATGAGGCTCAGATTGTATGGTGCTTCCGGAGCGTCTTTATTTCACAATAAACTGTTGATAGCGGAATTGAGCGATATATAATGCGCACTCATGCGGGGGAGGAATCGACGCCATGTTGCTCTCAGAGAACGAACGGGAAAGATATTCGAGACAGATGATGATGGAGGGCTGGGGCGAAGAAACCCAGACGAAGCTCAAGAAGTCCACGGTGTTCATCGCCGGAGCAGGCGGACTCGGGTCGCCGGTGTCGATCTATCTTGCTGTTGCCGGCGTGGGGAACATGAGGGTGTGTGATTTTGATTCACCGGACTGGTCGAACCTCAACCGTCAGATACTCCACGACCACACGAGAATCGGAACCAATAAAGCGATATCCGGCAAGATGACGCTTGAGAAGTTGAACCCCGATATCAAGGTCACCGCAATCACGGATAAGATTGTGGCAGAGAACGTGGACGATCTCGTAGGAAACGCCGATATCATTCTTGACTGCATGGACAACTTTCCAACGCGGTATCTCCTGAACGAATCGGCCATCAAGAAAAAGATCCCGCTCGTGTATGGCAGCATCTGGGGAATCGACGGGTGTCTTTCGTTCATCCGATCCCCTGAGACGCCATGTCTCCGCTGCATCTTCCCCGAGGCGCCGCCCAAGGAGGTCTTTCCCGTACTCGGCACCACACCGGCAGTTATTGGATCGCTTCAGGCATTGGAAGCCATTAAGTTCCTTGCCGGCATAGGCACTAACGTCATGGGTTGGCTTCTTGTTTGGGAGGGCGGCACGACGGAATTCAGAAAGTTCAAGATCCGGAAAGACCCCGATTGCCCGACGTGCGGGGGAAAATAAAACGAATCACCTCAGACAATGTGCGAAGATAATGAGCGGGGCTCGGAATGGTTCACGATCTCTGCGGCGCCACGATGGCGGATTGGCTTGTGTTTCTCCACAATGTGATTATCCAAGGTCCGGGCTGAGAAACCGAACGGGCAATCGTGTCTATAGAATTATTTTGATATTGAATGAATGGAGGGTTGCCAATACAGGATAGTTCATTAAGTTGCATGTACTGGTAATTTCACCACCTTTTTGTTGACAGTAACCGAAAACAGGGTTATTATTGATAGTAATAAAGTAGCAAATTGCCCTTCTTTGAGTGATTATCTTTGTCATAACACCATTCTTTCAGAAAATGACTAAATTCGCCATAGTGCTTTATACTTGCTTGATACTTATATCGGGAGGATTTGGATGCGATACGGGCAAACAGGCGGCGCCTCCCCGAAAAGCACCGGAAGGGCAACAATTACTGATCGGGCTTATTCCTGAGCAAAATCTGTTCCGGCAGATGGAGCGGTATGAGCCGCTTGCTCGGTATCTCTCGCAGAAAACCGGGATGCAAATTGCCTTGAAAATCCTTCCTCACTACGGTAACATTATTGACAATTTTGTCTCGGGAAAAATAGATGGAGCGTTCTTTGGAAGCTTCAGCTATACGCTTGCTCATGCGAAGTTCGGCGTCCAGGTGATTGCCCGGCCCGAAGACCGGGACGGGAAATCGACATATCACGGCCTCATCTTTGTGAGAAAGGACAGCGGGATCAAGTTCATTCAGCATATGGCAGGGAAGAGATTTGCCTTTGTCGACAGGGCCACGACAGCCGGCTATCTCCTTCCCCTTGCCTATTTCAAACAGCACAGGGTGGACTACAGGTCATACCTCAAGGAAATCTATTACACCGGGACCCACGAGGACGCGATTTACGATGTCCTGAACAAAAAGGCCGACATTGGAGCCGCGAAAAACACCGTCTATGAGAGGCTTGCGGAGACCGACAGCAGGATAAAGGGAGAGCTTGTCATCCTCGAACGCTCACCGGACGTGCCGGAGAACGGACTCGCCGTACGACAGGACCTCGATGAAGCCGTGAAGCGGAAGCTGACGGAGGTTCTCCTGAACATGCAGAACGACGCCGAAGGACGTTCAGTCCTGGAAACCTTCGGCGCGCGCAAGTTCATTGCAACATCGGATGCAGACTACCAACCAGTTTACAGGTACGAGAGGGAAATCGGCCTGAACCTCGCCACCTATGATTATCGGAACGAATAATGAAGAAAAAGATCATCATAGGATTGAGCGCTTTTTCCCTTATATTTCTCTTGAGTTCGGTCTATACTATTGCGACCATAGAGCATGCAACGACGAAAATGGACAACCTGATCAGGCTCCATCAGGTCGAGATCCTGAGAGAGCATCTGCTGATACAGATCAAACGGACGCAGTCCGACATGTACCTGAAGGGGACCCCTTACGCCCGGAGCATCGATACGATCGTGAACCACATGAGGACGATGGGCGATATCGTCACCATGTGTTTTTCCTGTCACCACGCCGAGCCCGTGGCGAGGAGACTCACCGATCTCAAAGGAAAGGTCGAGGATTACAAGATCAACCTCAGCAGAGCTCTCACCATGAACGCGAATGCAAAGAGACTTCGTGCGGAAGAGGACCATGCTTTTCAGGTCGGTACGGAACTTATCGACGAGGTGGAAAACATCACTCAAATGGCGAACGTGAAGCTCGAGCAAAAGACACAGGCTGCATCCCAGGAGATTACCCGCACCAAGATCATGCTCTACATCCTTGTTGTGGCGGTTCCCGTCGCTGTCATTGGACTTTCCATCCTTTTCATTCGGGGATTCACCACGCCCGCTCACGAGATTCTATCGGCAACGAGACAATTGAAAAAGGGCGACCTGAGTTACCGGATTGAGGGCCTGAAGGATGAGTTCGGTGAGGTTGCCGCATCATTCAACGAAATGGCGGAGTCGATCAAAGATGATTACCTCAAGATGCAGTGGGCGGAGCAGCTCGTGGTGCTCGGGGAGATGGCGGGAGGACTGGCCCACGAGATCAAAAACCCCCTCGCGGGAATCAAGGCGTCCATGGAGGTGCTCACCATGGACACGACCCTCACTGAGGAGAACCGGGATGTCCTCCTGAAAGGGGTGGAGCAGATCAAGAGGATAGAGGTACTCCTCAAGGCACTCCTGAATTTTGCCCGGCCGCCGAAGCCGCACTTTATGCCTGCTGATGTCAACAGCGTGCTTGATGTCACGATCGGCCTTGCACTGCGGCATCCCCAGTTTGCAACAAAGGACTCCAAGACGATATCGGTCGTCAAAGACTACGATGAGCGTCTTCCGAAGACGATGGCGGACCCCCAGCAGCTCCAGCAGGTGTTCATGAACTTGCTTCTGAACGCCGCTGATGCCATGCCGGACGGCGGTACGATAAGCGTTCAGACATCGCACGACGACTCGGTACGATCCCTTCACATCCAGATCATCGATACGGGAAGCGGGGTCGACGAAACGGTGGTTGACAAGATCTTTCAGCCGTTTTTCACCACGAAACCGCAGGGAACGGGATTGGGACTCGCCATAACAAAACGCCTCATTGAGCAGCATGGTGGAAGCATTAACGTCAAGAACAATCATGCAAAGGGGGTGGCATTCATGATCACGCTGCCTATCCGCGACAGGGAAGAGGTGCAGACCATATGAGGGCTCCAGCAAAGATTTTTCTCATTGATGACGACGAGCTGATCATTTCCATGCTTTCGAGGGCTCTGAAGACCGAAGGGTACGATGTCCGTGCGCTCACGAGCGCGCGGGATGTGGTGAGCGAGGTCAAATCATGGGTGCCTGCGGTCGTCATGCTCGATATCCGGCTACCCGAACGCAGCGGGATCGAAATCCTCGAAGATATCATGAAGAGCGGTGTCCACACTCAGGTCATCATGCTGACGGCGGATGACACGGCGGAGACCGCGGTGAAGGCCATGAAGCTCGGTGCCGTGGACTATCTGACGAAGCCGTTCAACATCGATGAGGTGAAGATCGTCATCGGGAACTACGTTGAGCGGGCTAGGCTGCACCAGGAAGTCGACTATCTCAGAAAGGTCAATTCTGAGTTCTTTGATCGCGAGCTCATCGGCGAATCGGAAGCTATCAAAACAGTCAAAATGGAAATTTCAAAGATGGCGAACGCCCGCGTTTCCAGCATTCTCATTACGGGAGAGAGCGGGACCGGCAAGGAGGTCGTTGCACGATACTTCCATCGCCTCGTTTCCGGTGATAACACATCGCGGCGGGTCCCCTTCCTGGGGGTCAACTGCGCCGCCCTGCCCGAGCAGCTGCTCGAGAGCGAGCTCTTCGGCTTCGAGAAGGGATCGTTCACTGACGCCAGGGCCGATAAGAAGGGGGTCTTCGAGCTTGCGAACGGCGGCACCATACTTCTTGACGAGATTGGTGATATGAATCCGAATCTCCAGACCAAGCTATTGCGGATCCTGGAGGAACGGACGGTACGTCATATCGGGGGGAAAGACGATATTGCCGTAGATGTGACCGTTATCACCACGACGAACAAGAATCTCGCCGAGGCGGTCGAGAGCGGCGCATTCAGGATGGACCTGTTCTTCAGGCTCAGCACTTTTTATCTCCATGTCCCGCCGCTCAGGGAGAGAAAAGAGGATATCCCGCTCCTTGCCACGCATTTCCTCACATCCCTGGCCACACGATATAACAAAAAGAACGTTAAAAGCTTCTCTCCGGAGGCCGAGGAGTTCTTGGTTTCTTATGGATGGCCGGGGAATGTCCGCGAGCTCAGGAACGTTGTGGAACGGCTCGTGGTGCTCGAAAGCGCCGAGGTCATTCTTCCGCAGCATCTGCCGGACTGGCTTACAGGGCGATCAGTTGCCGAACCGAGGCAGTCAAGCGGCGGGTTTGTGCTGCCGGAGGCTGGGATATCACTCGATGACGTGGAAAAGGATCTTATTATACAAGCTCTGGACCGTGAAAAGCACAATAAGGCACGGGCGGCAAAACTCCTGCGCATCAGCTACGATACGCTCCGCTATCAGGTAAAGAAACTGGGGCTGGAGTGACGAGAACGACGTCTCAATCAGGCATTTTCTGAGGACCCATGACACGGGCCATTGCTTCCTGGGGCGGGATAAATTGGATGCCGACCCTGAACAAGCTGCTCTGATCGACGATCATGCTCCACCGGACTACACCGGCGGCCTGCTCCTTGATGTTGCTGAATGTGATCACATGCCCGGGCGCGAGTGGAGACATCGTCAGCATGCCAATCCCGGTATCACTGATATCGAGAACTTCCGCGCTGAGCCGTTCTCTTTGGACTGCATTGCCGTTCATGCCGGCCAGGGTCCCTGTCGAAAAGGTTATGGCTTTTGCCGTGAACCTTCTTTGGCACCGCCGCTTGTCATTTGTCAACCACTTCACGAATGATTCATAGTCCCGGTACGCAAGCGCGTCGTTTCTGTACGCGGGCCCCTTCCCCGCCAGGATCTTGTCTAGCGATTCCTTGACTATCTCCAGATCGAATGGTTTGGAAAGAAACAGGGACGCATTCTCCTGAATGAATCGCATGGTCGTGTCGTCAAGATCGCTCCCTGTCATTATGATGACCTTGGTGGCCGGAGAAACTTGTTTGATCGTTTTCATGATATCGAGACCGTTGAGGTCGGGGAGATGGATATCGAGAAAACAGACGTCATAGAATTGGGAGGCAATCTCTCTGAGCGCCTCTGTGCCGTTCTTAACGGTCTTCACCACAGTCTTGTCGTTTTGGAGCTTTGATGAGAGCGAATAAAGAATCAGATTTTCATCATCAGCTACCAGGATTTTTTTTATCGGCTGATCCATCGTTGATTCGGGAGTTTCTTGAAAAATGTGAGAACGAAATTATCCTTACAAGATGTTCAGCAAGTATTGTACCATTTATTTTTTTATGAAGGTATTATAGCATTTTTTTGTTTTATAGATTTTACAGGCTTTTACAGCCACGGTCGTTAGTGAAACAACTTAAGTACTCGAGAAAATTTCAGAGTATAGGGAAATTCACCAAATTGTGGTGGTGATTTAATCGCTTCCTGTACAAATATAACAGATGAAATCGGAACATAACCTCTTGATTCTTGATTGCAATAAGTGTATTACTATACCTTGTCATTATCCTGGTTCATCGTAATGCACAAGATGAGACTGAAAGGAGAAATGACGAAGGCGGGTGCGGGGATGCTTTTTTGCTTTTAATCATGATTTCAAGGAGATTGAAAGTTTCCGTTCAGCAAAAATAATACTTTCGATGCGATGTCCTTATATTATTGCCTTTTCATGTACGATTTTTAACGTGCAGCAACATCACGCGAATTTGAAAAAACAGTCATTTCCCTGGGACCTTCTTTTTTAAACTACAGTGGTATGATCATTGCTAATATTTTGGACGCATTTGAAAGGCCGCTCATCTTATCGGACGAGATCCAAATAAGTTCATCTAGGGCCGATACCCATTTTATGGTGTCAAAAAGCACCTAGACCCGCAACTGTTCAATATCGAATGGACGGGACAGCAAAAGACCCTGTTCATGCAGCCCAAACAGATTGAAGAAAGAACCGATCATCCGGCTGACACCATAATCCTGCCATCTGTGCGGGAACGAAGGGCAGTAAGTACGCCGGCCTGATGCATGCAGGTGCAGGGTGCAAGCGAGGAACACGATCGTATATGACCAAGGCAACAGAACGGCATAACACGGCTTACCCAGAAGGAGGGCTGGCACAAGGGCCTTCTCTCAATAAATATCGATTGTTCCAGCTCCTGACCATCATAGCGATGTCTTGTGCGGTCTATAGCAACGCCATCCGTAACGGGTTTGTCTACGACGACATCCCCCAGGTGGTGCAGAACCCGTGGATCAGAGAGGCGCGGTTCGTCAAGGAGATATTTTCCACCAATGTATGGGCATTTCAGGGAATCAGCACCAACTATTACCGGCCCCTTATGCACATCAGCTTCATGCTGAGCTATTATCTCTTTGGTCTCGCACCTTGGGGATTCCATGTGGTGAATATCCTGCTCCATGCCGGCGTTGCCGCCCTGGTACTTCTCATCTCCTCCCGGCTGCTTCGGACGGCCGAACCGTCAGCATCTTTGTTTTCCCGTTCCCTTCCCTTCCTCGCGGCCGTCCTGTTCGCTGTCCACCCTATTCATACCGAAGCCGTCGCCTGGATTGGGGGTGTCACCGACCTCTGTTTCAGCCTGTTCTTTCTGCTCGCACTTTATCTGTATATCCTCTCCACTGATAGGGGCGCCCATCAGAGGGGCCTTTACCTTCTTTCCGTGGCGTCCTTCTTTCTCGCAACCCTCTGCAAAGAGCCGGCCCTGACCTTCCCTCTCATACTTGCTGCATACGACTACGCCTACAGCAGGGAAGCGCTCCGGCCCCTGGATTATCTGAGAAGATATTCCCCCTATCTGGGAGCTGCAGCCGTCTATTTCATTCTGAGGGCCAATGCTCTCGGCGGATTTGCGCCAGTCAGGCGTCACGGCGAGTTGAGCGCTTATGAATACCTGATCAATGTCTTTCCCCTGTTCAGGCAGTATATGGGAAAGCTTCTCCTGCCGTCACATCTTAACGCCTACCACGTTTTTTTGCCGATCTCATCCATCTTTGAGCCGAACGGCCTGCTCTCCCTGGCAATAACCGTGGTCTTCGTCGGCATCATGCTGCTGGCCTTGAAAAAGAGCAAACCGGCTTTTTTCGCCCTTGTCCTGGTGCTGGTGCCATTGCTGCCGGCCCTTTACATCCCGGGTGCCGGTGACAACACCTTCGCCGAGCGATACCTCTATCTTCCGTCCGTCGGCTTTGTAATGCTTGTTGCTCTCATGGCGGGGCGGGTCGTGCAGCAGGAGCCGCGGCGGTCTTTCCCCCTGGCAGCGGTCCTCGTGTTCTTCGCCGTGAGCTATTCCTTTGGTACGGTGCAGAGAAACGGCGTCTGGAAAGATGATGAAAGCCTCTGGCGCGACGTGGTGCAGCATTCTCCGAACAGCGCGGTGCCCCACTACAATCTTGCTTGCGCCCTGAATGCACGGGGACGGATCGACGAAGCGATAGGGGAATATCAGGCAGCCATCAAGATCCAGCCGGCAGTCGTTGCCTATACGAGCCTCGGCGCGGCCTACCAGTCAAAGGGACTCTTCAACGAAGCCATAGAACAGTACGAACTTGCCGTGCGGCTGCAGCCAGGCGATGTCAATGCCCGCACTTTCCTCGCGGCTGCCTACGCAGAGTCGGGCGCACTGGACAAGGCCATAGAACATTTTCGTATCGTGGTACAGCTGCAACCGGATTCCGCAAACGCCCAGTACGGCCTGGGGAGGGCGTACCTCGAAAAGGGGCAGCTTGAGGAGGCCATATCCCATCTGCGGTCCGCCGTGCAGCTTGATCCTGATGAACCGCTATTCGGCAACGCTCTGGATATGGCGTTATTGTTGCGAAAGCCGGCTAACCGACAGGGCGGCAAAGCCGGAAGCGTGGCGGGGGAATAAGCATAATGACCGGTGGCATTGAGCAAAAAAGGACAGGCAACGTATTGTGGCTGCAGATAGCGGCTATCCTTCTGGTAAGCGTAGCCGTGTACTCCAACGCCGTCTTCAATGGTTTTGTGTCTGATGATTCATCACAGATAGTGGATAACCCCTGGATTAAAGACATAGGGCACCTCCCGGAAATATTTAGTAAAAGTGTCTGGAACTTCCAAGGAAGCCTTTCTAATTATTACCGACCGCTCATGCATATTATTTTTATGCTGACTTACCACCTTTTTGGGCTGGCCTCATGGGGTTATCATGCGGTCAGTATCCTGTTTCACGCCCTGGCCTCGGTGCTTGTCTTCCTTATAACATCTAAACTTTTCAGGCAGTCTCGTCGCCGGATTTCCACTTCTGTTCTTACACCCCCGCTCATGGCCGCACTGTTATTTGCTACCCACCCCATCCATACGGAGGCAGTAGCGTGGGCATCGGCAATGCCTGAGCTGTCATTCACCTTATTCTTTCTCTTGTCGTTATATTTGTACACGCTCTCTTTTTCAGAAAATAACGCGGTATCCTATAACGGTAAGTTTCTTCTTTCCTTGGGAGCATTTTTCCTAGCCTCGCTGTGCAAAGAAACAGCCTTGACGCTCCCCATCATTCTGATGGCCTATGACTATGCTTTCCAAAATGGCCACCTCGTTCGCCGTCCAATGGAGGCGCTGAAACGTTACGTGCCTTTTATCCTCGTTGCCGGAGCTTACTTCCTGTTACGCTTTGGCGCCTTGGGCGGATTCGCACCGGATGCAAGTCGTCCCAAAATAGACATCCAACAATTTGTCATCAATGTGTTTCCGCTGTTCGCGGGGTATCTTGAAAAAATGATCATCCCGGTAAAATTGAACGCTTTTTATATCTTCCATCCCATCGAATCCATATTTGATACAAGGGGCGTCATCTCCCTTGCAGTCTCATTGGCGTTCATTTCATTTGTCCTTGTGGCTGCAAAGAAGGACAAAGCAGCCTTCTTCAGCCTTGTCCTGATCGGGATACCACTGCTCCCTGCCCTGTATTTCCCTGCAATCACGGGCAGTGTGTTCGGGGAACGATACCTCTACCTTCCCTCCTTTGGGTTCGTACTCCTGCTGGCGTTCTGGATCGATTGGGTCGGGGCCCGCAAGGAGAAATGGCTTTCCGTCACCGTAACCGGCGTCTTTGCCGCTTTGCTTTGTTTTTATTCCTTCGTGACGGTGAGCAGAAATGCCGTGTGGAAGGATGAATATACTTTTTGGACCGATACAGTGAAAAAATCACCGGATGGCGCGATACCCCATTACTGTCTGGGAACCGCTTTGCTGTCGCTTGGCAGGGTGGACGAAGCTATAGACCACCTCGAGTCCGCCTTAAGCCTACGGCCGACTTTGGACACTGAGGCGCGCGCACACAACAGCCTCGGGGTGGCGTACGCCAAGAAAGGATTGCTCAATAAGGCAATCGAAGAATTTTCAATCCGCTTAACAATGGACCCCTATAATGCCATTATTCATACCAATATCGGGCAGGCCTATGTGGATTCAGGTTCAACAGATAAAGGTATCGAACATCTGCAAATCGCCTTGACGCTAAAACCCGGGTTTGTCTCGGCCCATGAGAACCTGGGCATGGCTTACATGAAGAAGGGCTTGATAGACAAGGCAATCGAACAGCTTGAAACGGCCCTACGATTGGAGCCCGGCGTTTCGAGGTATCACGCCAATCTTGCGAATGCCTATGAAATGAAAGGCTGGCATGAGAAGGCAGAGGAGCAGAGGCGCGCGGCAGCGAGCCTGATGAGGGGGGAAGAGTGATTCAAGACCCGAAAAAATCAATTAAGGCCTGCGGTGACCTGCTGTGAACAAGAAGATGACACGGCATGCGATCAGCCATGACGGGATATGAGCAGGAAATGAAGGGCAAGCCGTAAGACGTTCCGACCCAAAAAGGACCGGAACCAGGGTTTCTCTATGGCCAAGGGAAAATTAAGAGAATTCACTGTTTTTATGAAATACGCGACGGTCGGGGCGGTGGGGACTGCGCTGGACGTGGGATCGCTCTACGTTTTTGTCGATTTTCTGCACATTCCCGTTCTCGTGGCCGCAGCGATTTCCTTTATGCTTGCCGTTGTCAATAATTTCATCATGAACAAGATCTGGACGTTCCGGAACAATAGCCGCAATTTTAGGAAGCAGTTCATAAAATTCTTTATTGTGTCGGTAATCGGGCTTATTCTTACAGAAATCTGCATGGGTGTGTTCGTTTACCTTCTGGACATTTGGTATATCGCATCAAAACTCGCGACCTCGGTCATCGTATTGACCTGGAATTTTCTTGCGAACAAGAACTGGACGTTCACCGAGAAGGTCCGCCCTCGTCCCTCCGTCGAACAGTATGATTATGCCCTTACGATAGTGATCCCGGCTTTCAACGAAGCAAAACGCATAGAAAATACGCTCGAAGCCGTTCACCGTTATTTCGAACGCAAAGGCATCAAGCGGGAAATCATCGTCGTCGATGACGGCAGCAGCGACAACACCGCAGCGGTCGTGAACGCACTGGAAGCGAAGATCCACGATCTGCATTGTGTCCGCTATTTCCCCAATCGAGGGAAGGGGTACGCTGTCAAGAAAGGAGTGGAAAGGAGCCGAGGCGAGTATATCCTGTTTACCGATGCGGACAACTCGACGCCGATCGAGGAGTTTGATAAGTTGTATCCTCTGCTGCCTCACGCCAAGGTAGTCATCGGGTCCCGCTATATGGCCGGCAGCGACGTAAAGATAAAGCAACCGAAATACAGGATCCTTCTCGGCAGACTGGGGAACTTCCTCATCCAGGTTTTTCTCTTTGATGATATAAGGGACACCCAATGCGGGTTCAAGGCCTTTCAGCACAGGGCAGCAGAGGAGCTTTTCAGCCGCATGAAGGTCAACCGGTTCGGATTCGATATCGAGCTGCTGGCTATCGCATACCTGCTGAAGTATTCTGTACGCGAGGTTCCGGTAAACTGGTATAATTCTCCCGTGAGCAGGGTCAGGCCGATCAAAGACGCGCTTCGAACGTTCTCGGAGTTGCTCTATATAAAACTGAATCTGATGAGCGGACGGTATGAATAAGGATGGCAACCGTGCAGACGAAGTCTCCGACGCGGGCGGAAAAGGCCCTTTAGCGTACAGACGGCTCGTGCGCGGGAATCAGAAGGCGCTCCGTGCAGCGAATAGCGCAAGCACGCAGTATGCGGGATGCTCCGGCGCTGGCGCTCGAATCCTGTTGGCCATCGTTATGATTGCCGTTCTGGCATCGGGGACATTCTTACGGAACAGGGTCTGGCGGAACAGCGTGCGTCTATGGGAGGACGTCGTAGAGAAAAGTCCGACAAAGGCGCGACCCCATTATCAAATCGGTTTTTACTACGACAGGAAAGAACGCCTGAACGAAGCGATGCGGGAATACCAGACCGCCCTTCGGCTGGGGCCGGATCCCCTATCCGACCGGGCGCATAATAATCTCGGCAACATATACGGGAAACAGGGCCGGTATGGGGAGGCGATACGCGAATTTATGGCTATCCTTGCAGACAACCCCAGCGATTCCGCTGCGCATACCAACCTCGGCATCATTTACGCGAAGCAGGGACGCTCGGACGAGGCGCTCCGGGAATTCCAGGCTGCCACTCAAAGCGATCCCAAAGACGCCGCAGCGCATTACGCTTTCGGGAACGCATACCAGGAACAGGGACGCCTTGACGAGGCAATGCGTGAATATCATGCCGCCCTGCAACTCAGATCGGATTATGCTGATGCGCATAACAACCTCGGGTTGCTGTACGCAGAGCAGGGACGTTTTGCTGAAGCGATCCAGGAATTCCAGGCTGCAATAAATAACCAGCCTGAAAGTGCGGAAGCATACAACAACCTCGGAATCGTCCTCGCGGAACAGGGCCATTACGATGAGGCAATCCATTCGTTTCAGCTAGCGCTCCTGCGCGGACCTGAAAACGCCGAAGTGCACAAAAATATCGGGATCGTGTACATCCGCCAGGGGCATCCCGAAGACGCCATACGGGAATTCCAGACTGCACTTCGCATCGATCCCGGACACGCCGGCGTCCGTTCCTATCTGGAGAACGCGTACAAAGAATTACGAAGTGATCGCAGTATCAAATGATGCCGCCTCCAGGAGCGATATCTGGTGGGATGAATTGCGGCGGCCGCAACCGGGAACTATGAATAGTCGAGTAACGACACTTATTGCCCTCTGCCTGCTCCTCCTGTCCTGTGGTACAGGCCGTGCAGAAGAGTACGTGTGGAGTTTTGACAGGGGCGCTGATGCATTGCACTGGAAGGCTCTCAACGCGTCACCCGAGGTCACAGCAGCCGGCTTTTCCCTGGTCCGGCGGGATGAACCGTTCTGGTTTGTTTCACCTCAGAATCTCAATATTTCTCCCGGGCTTTCGTATGCAGAGTTCAGGCTCAAGGCCCCTGAAACCTATCTGCGCGGGTATCTCATCGTGAAGACACGGGATGCCAGAAGTTGGGACGAGGAATTCACCCTGGGTCTGCCCGATACGTACCATGTCTACCGCATCAACATCCAGAAGGACAACAAGACCGGATCCCCCATTGACGCTATCGCATTCTCGTTCGGCGGCGTTGACCGTGTCTACATTGACTACGTCAAGATCTATGAACCATCGCCCGTTCAGCTCATTGCAGTCTATTGGGGAGAGTTCTGGAGCGTACCGTTTGCAAGCCCCTCAACCGTCAATTTCATCGAAACACCTCTGATCGGGGATTATCCGTTCGTGGCACCGCTGTATGTCCTTCTCCTGGTCGTCGCGCTCTGTATGGTCGCCCTGCACAGGCCGGTTGCCAGGCAGTCGGTCGTGAAATCCCTCATCCTGGCATGCGTGGTGGCAGGGCTGCTGTTCGCCTTCCGGATGGATTATGGCTGGTACATGCAGTGGAGAGCGGACGGGTCATCGCTGGGTCAGAGAAGCGTTGATGAACGGATATCCCGAGTGGACGGCACGGGAGCATACGATTTCGCGCAAAGCCTGAAAAGAATCGTCCCTCCCGGCGCGACAGTAAGGATTTACGCCGGGACCCTTCAGGGCAAGGCGGGGATTCTCGAGGGCAAGGTCAGATACTATCTCCTTCCCGTGAAGGTGTCCGAAACCGCTCGGTACATAGCCGTCTTCAAGGACCCCGCTGTTTCCTACGATCCGGCCAAAAAATCACTGTCGAGAAACCACGAGATCGTGGCTCGGGATATAGAGCTGGTAACGTCCCTTGGCAAAGAAGGTTTTCTCTACAGATCCTCGGAGGGCGGCCATCCATGACGATCATGATGCTCGCATATGCTTTGGCGGTGCCAGCCACGACCGGGTTCCTGTTCGTCACCTGGTGCACCGGTTCAGAAGCCGGTCCGGGCGCCTTGGAGCGGCTCGTCCTCGGCTTCGGCATCGGCACCGGGATGATCACATTCGAAACGTTCCTTCTCGGGCTTGTCCGGATACCTTTGAGCAGTTCGGTTATCGCAAGCCTGCAGATCGCAACGGCGATTCTTCTCGGGTATCTCCTTTACCGGTCAGGAACACCTTGGCGGCGGCTTTTCGGACCTGCGGCTGCAGGTTCTGATTCGTCGATTGCGTCAGCGAAGCACCTGGAACGGATCGTGATCCTTGTCCTCACCGCATGGGTCATCGCAAAGGTCCTGTTCGTTCTGTACGAGGGTTTTACCCTGCCGGAACACACGTCGGACAGCTGGGAACAGTGGAGTTCAGGCGCTAAATTCTTTTTTTACGAGAAAGGTCTCGCTCTTGATTCCGGGAATGAGCATTTTTTTGGAGCGGGCTATCTGAAAGTGCCGCGATATCCCCTGAATGTCCCCCTCATGCAGGTCTGGGTTTCTCTCTGCATCGGGGAAGCCAATGAAGTGTACATGAAGATATGGAATTCACTGTTTTTCATATGCATGATCGGCCTGCTTTTCCTTACTCTCCGAAAGAAAACATCCCTGATGATTGCGATTCTTGCCTCCTTCTTCCTTTCGACCGTTCCGCTGCTCACCTATCACGCGCTCGTCGCATATGCGGACCTGCCATTGAGCTTCTACGCCCTCTGCGCCATGGTCTCCTTCTGGGATACCATCGACGCCCTTGGGAGCGGACGTGTCGGCCGTGCCAGAGGTCTGCTCGTGCTCATGGGCACCTTTGCAGCGTTGTGCGTATGGACGAAGATGGAGGGCCTGTTCTTTGCAGCGGCCTTCTCCGCATCTCTGGGGCTCTATTGTCTGGTGAAAAAGATTCCGGTCAAGCAGGCCATGGTGTTTTTCGCTCCCCCTGCTCTCGTCACCGTGCCGTGGTATGTCTTTTTGCACAGCATCAACGTCCCGGTAAGCTACGGCGAGGTCGGGCAACTGGGCACAACCATCGCAAAGGGGATTCATTTCCAGGTCCTTCCGGTCATAGCAGAGCAGGTCCTGTTCTCGGCGAATTTCAACCTGATCTTTTTGTTCCTGACGCTGTTGGTCATCGCCGGATACCGGAGGATCGTGGCATCCAACCTTGTATATCTTTATGCGGCGTTGCTCTCCGTCATGGCGATGTTTCTTGTGCTGTATCTGGGCTCGGAAACGTATCGGTGGGTCCTGAACCTGACAGCGGTCAACCGGAACATCCTGACCTTCATCCCGATGTCGTACTATGTGGCGGCACTGACTGCCGGCAGGATTCTCGCGGGAGAGGCGCCGCCGACCGCGGATCTGGGAAAATGAAACCCCAAGAGAGGGCTTTTTCACCCTGCAAAGCGAATTTTGACCATGCCTCGGAGGAGCCGCACCGGCGATATGAAGAGCAAACCGCGGAACAATGACCAGCACGTTGATTCTCGATGGCTGAAATATGGCAGGAACCCTCTTGTCCATGTCGCCCTGATAATCATGCTCACCCTTGCCGCCTATTCCAACACCTTTCATGTGCCATTCCAGTTCGATGACCCGCGCAGCATCAGCGAGGTCCCCTTTGTCAGGGACATACACCAGTTCCCAAATCCCCTAATGCTGCAGCGTGCCGTAGGATTCTTTACGTTTGCCCTCAACTACTGGCTCCATGGTACTGACGTTGCCGGTTACCATATCGTCAACCTCGTTATTCATATCATGAATGCGTTCCTCGTATACGCACTCGTAGCTCTGAGCTTCCGGACCCCGATCCTGCAAAGGTCTTCGTTGATGCGGTATGCGAAGCAGATAGCCCTTTTCACAGCCCTGCTCTTCGCCTGCCATCCGATACAGACCCAGGCTGTAACATACATTGCCCAGCGCTTCGCCTCGCTAGCGACGCTTTTTTTCCTGCTGAGCCTCGTCGCCTATGTCCGGTCGAGGCTTCCTCTCGGTGCGACCGCCGTGAACCATCGGTCCCTGACATGGTATGGCGTTTCCCTCGTTGCCGCCGTGCTCGCCATGAAGACCAAGGAGATAGCGTTCACGCTCCCTGTAATCATAATCCTTTACGAATTCCTGTTCCTTGAGGGCGCGATCAAAAAAAGGGTCCTTCTGCTTCTGCCCCTGCTTCTCACAATGGCCATCATACCCTTGAACCTCCTGGGAACTGCGAGGCCTATCGGGGACATCATTAGCGATATCAGCGAGGTGACGAAACTTCAGACGACGGCGTCGAGAGGGGAGTATCTCGTTACGGAGCTCACCGTGATCGTGACGTACCTGAGGCTGCTGTTCTTTCCGGTGGACCAGAACCTCGATTACGATTACCCGCTCTTTGAGTCGTTCTTCACACCGGAAGTGGTTTTCTCATTTCTTGTCCTGGCTTTGATCCTCGGAACGGGCGCCTATCTCCTGTACCATGACCGACGTTCACCTGGCATCGGCAGGCTCACGGCCTTCGGAATTTTCTGGTTCTTCATCACCCTTTCCGTGGAATCGAGCGTCATCCCTATCGCCGACGTGATCTATGAGCACCGGCTGTATCTCCCTTCTGTCGGCTTCTTTCTCGCCTGCATGAGCGCCGTCTTTTGGGCCGTTGATCGGCTCAGGGACCGATGGGCGAAGGTGGAAGGGGCGGTCGTGATCTTCCTCGCGGGGGCCGTCATTGCGTTCACCGGAATCACCTACGCACGGAACACGGTCTGGCAGACCGAGGTGGGCCTGTGGAAGGACATCATCAGTAAGAGCCCTCTGAAGGCGCGGGGGTACAACGGGCTAGGTCTGGCCTATTTCAATGAAGGAATCTATGACAAGGCGATCGAGGCCTTCGCCCGGGCCATCGAGCTCTACCCTGCTTATGGCGTGGCGTTCAACAACATCGGGAACTCCTATTTTCGTACGGGCCTCTACGAGAAGGCAATAGAGGCGCAGACCAGAGCGATTGCGCTTGAACCAGATAATGCGATCTTCCGCGACAACCGGGGACTTACCTATTCGGCCATTGACGCATACGACCGGGCCATCGCTGATTTTGCCGCAGCGATCAAGTTGGACCCCTCCTACGCAAAGTCATACCATAACCTTGGGTTTGTCTATCACAAAAAGGGACTCTATCGCCAGGCGATAGAAGAATACACGAGGGCCATCGCACTGGATCCTGGCAATGCTGTTTTTCGCAGCAACCGAGGGTTGGCCTATGCGGCTACAGGCCAATATGAAAAGGCGATCGAGGACCAGACGACGGCGATCGCCCTAGATCCGGATTTCGCTGCTGCATACAATGGACGGGGCAGTGCGTATGGCTTGCTGGGACGGTACGATGAGGCGACCGCCGATTTCACGCAGGCAATATCCCTGGACCCCGGTAATGCACTTTACTACGCCAGTCGCGGCATCGCCCTTGCTCGGGCAGGCCATAGCGCTGAAGCACTCGCAGATTTTGAGCACGCCTGCAACATGGGAAGCGAAACAGGATGCAGAGGAGCTATACAACTAAAGAATTATAAAAATTAGATAACGGTTGTACCTTTTTATTGTCCCATTTCGGCAAGTATCCGGAAATCTCCCCAACCCATATTCTGTAATAAGCCCAAGACTTGGTTATTACACCATGAGTTTATTACAGTAACCTTCCAACAAAAAAATAACATATTGTTATTTAAAGATTTTTACAATATCAAAAAACTGGTACAGACATTGCTATATACATGAGGCGAGAGAGAAGAAGCAATACGACAAAAGTACTTAATCTTCCTCGGAAATCGCCGGGTCTTTCATTCAGGAAGATGGCCGTACAGCCGAAGAGATAGGGTACGATACGTGGCACCAGAGCCGCTTCCCTTTGGAGATTGTATGGGAACGAGTGGACTCAAAAAAATCCCCTTCAAAATTATAATCGCGTTGATGCTGCTCACACTGGCATTGCCGGCATTGTCATACGCCGTCGAGGCATCCTTCCTCTATACGCTGTCCAATTTCACAGGCCCCTTTTTGATCGGAGGGGCAGGGATGTTCGTCGACAAGGACCGGGACGAGTCCTACATCGTATATCAAAATGTCGTCAGGGTGTTCAATGGAAACGGGCTGGAGATCTACCGGTTCAACGAGGACAACAACCTCGGCTTGCTGACCTCCATTTCGGTAGACCGGGACGGCACCATTTTCTTCCTTTCCTATAATGACAGAGGGGCGTACGTTATCATCCGATGCAACTATCGGGGAGAGCAGAAGGGGAGGATAGAGGTTACCGGACTCCCGTCCGACTTTTCCGGATTCGAGGATTTTTCGCCGACCCACATGGAATTACGGCAAGGACAATTCTACCTTGCAGACGCGCGCACCCTCAGGATCGCGGTCGCCGACATGAACGGCAAGGTGCAGAAGACCTATGATCTTATCCCCCTCCTTCAGCTCAAGGAAAAGGACCGCCCCGATTACGAGCTGGGCGGCTTCAGCGTGGACAAAGAGGGCAATATGCTGTTCACCGTTCCGGTCCTGTTCAGCGCTACCATTCTTTCTCCGGACGGGAAGGTGACGAACTTCGGTCAGGCGGGGGACGTGGCGGGGAAATTCGGGATCGTGGCGGGCATCATAAAGGACAACAAGGGAAACTATCTGGTGGCGGACAAGCTGCACAGCGTCGTAACCATGTTTGACAAGAACACTCAGTTCCTGATCGAATTAGGAGGCCGCGGGAACGAGCCGAGCAGTTTGATCACACCCGAGGGGATAGCCGTGGATGGCAGCGACAAGCTGTATGTCACCCAGGCCGGTAACCGAGGGGTCAGTGTTTTCAGGCTGATCTACAACTGAAGACACAATTCCATGATAAAGGAGGTGAAAGCCGGAATAGAATAAAAAAAAGTGGGCAGTAGTAAGCAGTAAGAAGTAAGCTGTAAGAAGTAAGAAGTACGTTGTACCTATGTCGGTCAAGCCGACACTCTCAATTCTCCGAAAAGAGTAAACCCATCGCAAGGTGGGGGCACAAAGCCAACGGGTCCCGAAAGCGGGACGGCCGGGTTGCCGGAGCACAAAAAACTATTCTGGAGGATTCTAATGAAGATTTACAAAT
>Ga0187778_10000536_pt1 | contig 27028 bp, 34 predicted proteins | sample 1015_Q2_SP5_20_M_FD_132418 | JGI IMG/M metagenome (GOLD analysis project Ga0187778, IMG submission 132418) | Tropical peat soil microbial communities from peatlands in Department of Meta, Colombia - 1015_Q2_SP5_20_MG | ecosystem: Environmental > Terrestrial > Soil > Wetlands > Peat | place... | reverse complement strand
GTCGAAGCAAGGTCGGGCTAACCGCTATAGGCTGGTGGCTTCCGGCTATGTAGGGCCCGCCTTCTGCTCGCCCTGATGCAGGAAGGGAGGCGGGCCGTCAGTGTTGGCTGTTCTCCAGACCGATGGTTAGCCCACGCCGCTTTTGCGTGTGGGTTCCTTGGTTTCCTTTGTAGGATCCGCTTTCCCGGGCAGGCCGGTTTTCGGCTAACGGCTGGCGGCTATAGGCTTCAATTCTTTACCGTATCCCCCACCTTAGCCGGTCCCGCTCCCGTAAACGTCGCCGTTGCGGAATCCTCATCCACTTCCGTCACCACCGCATCGCCGACCTTGTCTTCGACGGACTTGATCACTTTGCCTGTCGCCGGGTCCTTCACCACACGCACTTGCCGCGAAATCGTTAGGTGATCCCCTACTTTTACGCCGGCCTTCTTGCCCACATTCAGGATCAACGTATTTCCCGAGGCATCGGCCACTAAGCCCGAAATCGTCAGCACGCGCGCGGGAATCTTTTCCGCCTCGTCATCCAACTTCGAGCCGACGTCATCCACCGCCTTGTGTGTTGCTTCACCCAGAATCGTGTTGGCGAAGTTGCTGCTGCCCATGTCCAGCGCGCCGCCGCCACCGCCGCTCCATCCACCGCCAGCGCCGATCAGGGAAGTGCTGGATCGCGTCGATTCGCCCATACCTTGTACTGACGCCAGAATCTCGCCCGTCGACACGTTGATCACGCGCGCGGTAATCCCCACCACCGCTTTCGCTTTGCTCGCTCCCACGCCGCCAAGCCCGAACTTGCCCAGTCCGTACCCGGCTCCGCCGACGTTTGTGTGCTGATCATCGCGTCCAAATTGCGTAATCGATCCGATAATGATCGCGTCCACGCCCAGAACCTTCCCGATCTTCGCCGCGGTGTTCGAATCCGCGCGGTCGCTGTTCGAGAAATTCTGTTCCGCCAGGATTTTGTCCAGCGCAGTCCTCTCCACGAGGCGGTATTTCCCATCCTTCAGCAGTTTGTCCACCAGCATGTCGGAGATGCCCTTGCCGATGTCCTGGTCGGAACCAAAGATCTGTGCGACATACGTGCGCACCGTGGCGTAGTCGAAGTTCATAACCGTCACAAGCCTCTTCGGCCCTGCCGCGCCGGCGGGTGGGGCTGCATCCTGTGCTAGCGCCGGTCCACAAATCCAAGCGGCCGCCAAGAGAGACAAACCTGTGCGTGTTATCCGGGAGAGCAACATACCAAGCTCCTTGTTGCAGGCGACGCTTAAGCCCGTCTGCAAATGCGGTTATCTTAATGAAATGACTTGATGCGTGGCAATTGAAGTTTTCGTGAATGCCTCGTCTCTGCAAACCTTGGAGTGCAGCGGCTCGCCGCCTCGAAGATTTGCCGCCTGTATTACACTATTCGCCGCAAACTCTCGCGTCCGAAAAATGAGCCATCCACCCCTTCGCGAACCCCGCTGGCCCGCCTTCGTTGCCATGGTGGCTGCCTCCGGCGTTTACCTGGCGCTACCGGAGCCGCTCTCCGTGGGCCCAAGCTGGCTACTCACCGCAATCATCGTTCTGCTCCTGATTCCCATCGGCATCTCCGCCCGTCGCGGTGATGTTCAGGTCACCCGGTTCCTTACTTTCGTCGCCAACGGCATCATCACTCTCGCCATGATCGCTTCGCTTATTCTGCTGGTCCAGGGCATTCCGAAACATCTGGAGACACCACAATCCTTGCTCCGTTCCGCGGCCGCTCTCTGGGTCGCCAACATCCTCATTTTTGCACTATGGTACTGGAAGCTAGATGGGGGAGGACCTCTGCGCCGCGAGCGCCCCGGCGGCATGGCCAACAGCGCTTTCTTGTTTCCACAAATGGCCCGCGAGTCCCGCGATCCTTCTTGGACCCCCGGTTTTGTCGACTATCTTTTCCTCGCGTTCAATACGAGCACGGCTTTTTCTCCCAGCGATACCGCCGTCCTCTCGCGCTGGGCCAAGCTCTGCACCATGCTCCAGTCGCTCATCTCCCTCGCGATCATCGCCCTGCTCGCCGCCCGCGCCGTCAACATCCTTTAATAACGTTAATAACGTTATCGCGTCTGCTCGAAAGACTCCGCCCTCACCAGCGTCTTCTTTCGATTCGCATCGAACTTCTCCATGGCTGCCACGCACTCGGCTTCGTGATTTTCCGCTGCGAAAGGGTCGCCGGCCTCAAGGGCCTTCACCCACGCCTGCGACATCCGGATCACTTCTCCCAGCAACACCAGGAGCCTTCGGTCCCTTTCTTCCTGGCTTTCCGCAAGTTCGTTGGCCCCGGCCAGTCTTTCTCCCAAGCTATTCAAATTCTCCACCCCCATCGCTTTCGGCCCACCCAAGCGCCGAGGCTACAATATAATGGCCCACCACGCAACGGTACTTCCAGGTCTCTTCGTGGAAGCCCTTAAACTCAAAAAGGTAAACTTACGTTAAAAACTTCGTCCTCCCGCCTGCGAATATTGCCATAAGCCCAAACCCCTTCGTTGACAAAGCCCCTTTCAGCCTCTAAACTTAGATTTTGTCTTTACAGGGAAAGGTGTGACTGATTGCAATGAGGACGTACGTAGCCAAGGGTGATGAAGCAGAAGCGCTTAAGGTGGGCGCACAGTGGTTTGTTTTGGACGCCACGGACCGGCCGCTCGGCCGTTTGGCAACCAAAGCCGCGCGAATCCTGATCGGCAAGGACAAGCCCACGTTTACTCCTTATCTGGACTCCGGAGATCACGTGGTCGTAATCAATGCGGACAAGATTAAGATGACCGGGAACAAGGTGGAGCAGAAGGTGTATTACTCCCACAGTGGCTACCCCGGCGGTTTGAAGGCTGTGCCCGCGAAGCGCGTTCGCGAAGCCAAGCCCGAATGGGTTGTTCGTGAAGCTATCGTCGGCATGTTGCCGAAGAACAAGCTGCGTGCCAGCCGCGCCAAGAAGTTGCGCGTCTATCGCGATGCCGTCGGCTTGGCGCGCCACGCGGGACAGAAGCCGCAGGCTGTCGCGTTCTAAGAGTTCCCCGGCTCCGCCGGGTGTGCACGAGAGTTTCCGCACGTTGGCTGTTCCTTTCTAAGTGGTGCCTTAGCAGGGAGCCTTCCGAGCGTGAAGTTCAAGAACCGTGGATTCGTCTCGTCATCTTGTCGCCTTTTGGATTTTTGAGGAGGAGCTTTGAGTACTTCGGAAACGCCCGCATTGGGCAGCAAGACGTGGTTTCACGGCACGGGCCGTCGCAAGGAATCCATCGCGCGCGTGTTTGTCCGCGCCGGCAGCGGCAAGTTCACCGTGAACGGCCGTCCGGCCAAGGAATATTTCCCCAATCACGCTTGGGAGCATGACGCCACCGAGCCGCTGAAGTTCGCCAGCCTGCTCGACCAGGTCGATGTGGTTGCCACCGCCAAGGGCGGAGGCGTCGGCGGCCAGTCCGGAGCGGTCCGCATGGGTCTGTCGCGTGCCATCAGCCGCTTCAACCCGGAACTGCGTCCCGCGCTGCGTAAGAACGGTTTTCTGACTCGCGATTCGCGCATGAAGGAACGCAAGAAGTACGGTCAGAAGGGCGCCCGCAAGCGCTTCCAGTTCACCAAGCGCTAGCCCCTGTAGCATAGGCTTTAGCCTGTGCGGCCTTGGTGTCCTGCCGTTGGTTGTTATCCTGAGGAGCGCCGTTTGCTACGAAGGATCTCAACCGACCGTACTGAGATGTTTTTATGAGCTCTGGCGCTTGGCCCCGACTTTTCGTCGGGACCGACGCCAAGATCATGGCCGGCAAGAAGCCGGCAAGAGGCTGCTGCGTCTCTCTTCCTTCTGTGTAGCGCTGGTTTTTACTTGTCCCGTAAGGGATGCCAGCCTGCAAAAGAGCAAGAGAACGAAAAGCAGCTATCTACTAAGGAGGAAAAGTGGCAGTAGAAATCACCATGAAGGAGCTGCTGGAGGCCGGCGTTCACTTCGGTCACCAGACGCGTCGTTGGAATCCCAAGATGAAGGAATACATCTTCGGGGAGCGCAACGGCATTCACATCATCGACCTGCAGAAAACCCTGAAGATGTTCCGCGAAGCCAGCCGCTTCGTCAGTGAAATCTCGGGTCATGGTCGCACAGTTTTGTTTGTTGGCACGAAGCGGCAAGCCCAGGAAGCCATCGCCGAAGAAGCGAAGCGCGCTGGTGCGTACTTCGTGAATCACCGCTGGCTCGGCGGAACGCTGACCAACTGGGCCACGCTCCAGAAGTCCATCAAGCGCCTGAAGCTCCTCAAGGCCATGACCGAAGACGGCCGCATGGAGCAGCTCTCCAAGAAAGAGCGTGCGCGGTTGGACCGCGAAATGAAGCACCTGCAGCAGAACCTCGAAGGCATTGAGAACATGGCCCAATTGCCGGATGCGCTCTTCGTTATCGACTCGAACGCCGAGGAAATCGCCGTCAAGGAAGCCCGCCGCATGGGCATTCCTGTCGTCAGCGTAGTCGACACCAATTGCGATCCCGACATGGTCGACTGGATCATCCCGGGCAATGATGACGCGCTTCGCGCCATCCGCCTGTTCACCACCAAGATCGCCGATTCGGTCGCCGAAGGCCGCTCCATCTACGAACAGTCCCAGGTCGCCGATCAGAAGGTCGCTGCCGACCAGGCGCAGGAAGCAGGTGTCGATTACGTGGACACCAGCGCTTACGAGCAGTACGAGAAGCAGGAGGGTGACTTCGTCGAGGGTTCAGAAGCCTTCATCGAGGCTGCCGAAACCACCGTTCCCCCTGACGAGGACAAGCGCTAGCCGGGCAGAAAGCACTAAGTCTTAAATAATGAGTTCAAGGCTACTACTTAAGACTTAAAAATAAGAACGTAAGCGCCTTTATGCAGGGCCACCTTCTCCGGCGGGCAAGCTTGTGGAGTACGCGCTAAGGTTCAAAACTTGGAACGGGAAATTCTGCAGTCGTCGCGGCCTCACAATTTACAGGCAATTAACAATGGATTACGGAAAATCAGAAAGGAATTTTCAAGTTGTCGGTCTTTCGCTCTTCCTGCAAACTTGGAACCGGTAACTGAGAACAAAAAAGGATGAGTACAAGCAAACCAGTCATGGACATTCCCGCAAAGCTCGTGAAGGAACTCAGAGAGAGAACCAACGCCGGCTTCAGTGATTGCCGCGCCGCGCTCGTTGAGGCCAATGGCGACATCGAAAAGGCCATCGACGTCCTGCGCAAAAAGGGCCAGGCGGCCGCAGCCAAGAAGGCCAGCCGTGAAGCCACCGAAGGCCTCATCGGCCACTACATTCATGCCGGCGGAAAGATCGGCGTGATCGTCGAGATCAATTGCGAGAGCGATTTCGTTGCCCGCACCGAGGCATTCCAGCGTCTCAGCCACGACCTCGCCATGCACATCGCCGCGGTCGATCCCCGCTACGTGCGTCGAGAGGACGTTACCCCCGAGATGCTCGAGCACGAGCGCGAAATCTACGCCGCGCAGGCCCGCGCCACCGGCAAGCCGGAGCAGGTCATCCAGAAGATCGTCCAGGGCAAGATGGAAAAGTTCTATGAGGAAAGCTGCCTCTACGAGCAGCACTACATCAAAGATGAGACGCAGACGATCGGCGAGATGATCAACGCTGCTATCGCCAAGCTTGGCGAGAACATCACCATCCGCCGCTTCGCCCGCTTCAAGGTCGGCGAAGTAGCCGGCCCAAGCGCCGCTGCCACCCCCGAGCCCGCTCCGGTCAGCTCGTAATCGGCAACATCCACGGTCGCCGTTTCGCTCCCTTCTTCCATGTAGCGCTGGCTTTCATGCCAGCGCGGGTGCCCATATGCGCTTTTGCATGTGGGTTCTTGGGTTTGCCTTTGTAGGGCCCGCCTTCTGCTCGCCCTGATCAGGAAGGGAGGCGGGCCGTTGTTTGTATAGTGGCCAGTCTTTAGACTGGCACGTCTTGTCTGTAGCGCAGGGCGAGTCCGCAAGCCCTGCGGCAATTCATGCGACGCCCTATCCACGTCATTCAGAGCGAAGTCCGCGGAGCGAGGAATCTCTCTTGATCCGCCAACCCCCCGGTCACGCTTCACCCCTCACGAACCACGCCCGCTGCTCCCCGCCATACGCCATCCCGCGTATTGTTTGCTACAATCACCAAGGTTTCCCCAGACCACGGAGAGACATGCCACCGAAATCGAAAGCCCTCGCCAAGAAGGAAAAGAAGAGTCCCGCCTACCACCGTCTGTTATTGAAATTATCCGGAGAATCCCTGCAAGGGCCGCAGGGCTTCGGCATCGACGGCGAAACCATTTACGCCATCGCCAAGGAACTGCGCGAAGTCCACAGGCTCGGCGTGCAAATCGCCATCATGGTCGGCGGAGGCAACATCTTCCGGGGCGCCCGCCAGAAGGGTTTCGAAGTGGACCGCGCCACCGGCGATTACATGGGCATGCTCGCCACGGTGCTGAACGCGCTCGCCCTGCAGGACGCGCTCGAAAAAGTCGGCGTGCACACTCGCGTACAGAGCGCCATCGAAATGCATCAGGTCTGCGAGCCCTTCATTCGCCGCCGCGCTGTGCGCCATCTCGAAAAAGGACGCGTTGTCATCTTCGCCGCCGGCACCGGCAATCCCTACTTTTCTACTGACACCGCCGCCGCCCTTCGCGCTATGGAAATCAAGGCCGACGTCATCCTGAAGGCCACGCGCGTCGAAGGCATCTACGACGCCGACCCGGAAAAAGTCAGCGACGCCAAGTTCTTCGCGGAAATCACCTATCGCGAAGTGCTGCATCAGGACCTTAAGGTGATGGATGCCACGGCAATTTCCTTGTGCATGGACAATGGCATGCCCATCGTGATTTTCAATATGCACAAGCCCGGCAACATTCGCCGCGCGGTTCTTGGGGAACGCGTGGGCTCCACGGTGCTGCCGAGCTGAAGAAAAACAGTTTACAGTTCTCAGTTTTAAGTATTAAGTTTCGGAGCTCGGCTACGTCCAATCGTGCCAGGGCCGGCGCAGTCCAAATCCTGAACGACTTACTTAAAACTTGGAACTTAATACTTGGAACCGAGAATTTCTGAGGAACAACACCATGACTACGATTAACAACACCAAAGAAGCCCAGGCTGCTGCAAAAACTCGTATGGAAAAGGCCGTCGAAGACTTCCGTAAGGAGCTGGCTTCTGTCCGCACCGGCCGCGCCAACGCCGCCATTCTCGATCAGGTGCGCGTCGATTACCACGGCACGCCCATGCCGGTGAATCAGCTCGGCACGGTCACTGTCCCGGACGCAAGCATGCTCCAGATTGCTCCTTGGGATCCCAGCGTCGTGCCCTTGATCGACAAGGCCATCCGCGCCTCCGATCTCGGCCTCAATCCCACCTCCGACGGCAAAGTCGTCCGCATTCCCATTCCTTCCCCCACGGAGGAGCGCCGTAAGGAACTCGTCAAGCACATCCACAAAGCTCTCGAAAATCACCGAACCGCGATCCGCAACATCCGCCGCGACCTGAAAGAAGCCATCGACAAGCTGGAAAAGGAAAAGAAAATCAGCCAGGACGAACAAAAGCGCGCCCTCGAAGAACTCGACAAGCTCTCCCAGGCCGAAACCAAAAAGGTCGAAGAGCTCTGTTCCACCAAAGAAAAAGAAGTAATGGAAATCCGCTAAGCTCTGGAGCGCAGGGCGAGCGCTTTTCTGCGCGCCCTGCGGCAGTCCCAAGCCATAAGCCGCCAGGCTGAACAGCTTGCGGGAAAACGCTGCTCCTTAGGAGGTGGAGGCTTTCAGCCCCGACGCAAGTCGCCAATTTCCATTTTCGTCTTACTGCTTTTCGGATGGAACCAGCACGAACCTCTGCGCCTGGTCATTTTGCACCACATGTGAGAACGCGACATAATCCGTCGCGCGATCCCCCGGAATCTCCCGTTTCAAAAAATCGATCTGGCGGGACGCCACCACCGTGTTCATCGAGCTCGAATACTTCGAACTGTATGTCGCATAATCCCGCGCCACAGAACTCCCCGCTGGGGTTTGCACCGTCGTTCCCGCCGGCAGTTGCAGCGTCATGGACGTCTGCACATTCAGCGGCGTCCCCAGCTCAATCTTCGACGCCGCCTTCCCCTGTGCCGGTGGCAGCGGCAATTCCGGCAGACCAATCTGCGGCAAGAGCGCGGGAATGCGCACGGGTTTCTTCGCCCAGTCTACAAACTTCAACTGCGTCAATTCGTACTCCACCGTAAACGGGTCGTCCGTCTCCAGCGGGTCGGAAGCCTGCGCGTACGTCACTTGTCCGCGAAAGCCGTCGGAGATTGCCAGCAGCGTGGCGATATCTTTCCATTTCTCCTTCGGCGCCTGATGGAACGCCACCCGCAGCAGCAACTCGTTCTCTCCGCGCAAAACATATTTCACCTTCGCCGCCAACTGCCCCGCCTCTGTAATCGAAGCATCCACGCTCACCCTTTGAAACGCCGCAAACGGCAGCGCAGTCGGCGTGCTAACCCATTCTTGCCCCGCCTCATTCATCGCCGCAAAATCCCGCCGCAGCAGCAGCGCGCACTTCGCCTCCGAAGGCAGAATCATCCCGAACGGAGCCACTTCCACCGCCGGGTCCAGCCAGTACTGCCGTTCCTTTGCCGAGGTGTAGATCACCAGATGCTTGAACGCGCTCGGGACTGCCATCGCTCTCTTGTCGCAGAATCCCGTCAACACCGCGTCGGCCCGCAAATTGACGGCCGACACCAACGCTGCGAACAATACGTACTTGTCTTCACCCGTCGCGTATCCAGAGTTCAACACGTCCACTGCCGCGCGCGCTCGAAAGCCCGTAGTTCCCAGGGGCAAGTCCACTGTGTTGATCTGCGTCGCCACGTACCGGTAGATCGCCCTCATGCGTTCCAGATCGTTTTCCGAATTCTTCGTTAACGCCAGCGCTTTTTCCCGCACCATTTCCGCGACTTCCGGTCTTCGTCCCAATTCGCTCACTGGTTGCTGGTGCGTCTTTGTGTCCTTCAGTGGCTTGGAACCAGGCAGCAGCGCCTCCGCCAGCCGCGAAGACATCTTCAGCCACGTGAATGTCGATACCGCCACATCGGGCGCGGCCGTGGCAGCCTGCGGAATCTCCGCAGGATCCGCTCCATCTTTCGGGGCTGCGTAGGTTCGCTTCCACTTATAAGTCGTGAAGGCGTCTTCCCCCGATCCCGTGTTCTCCTTCGATGTCGGCTGCGCATCAGGCGCGATGCGCGGTTCAATCTGTCGCGAAGTCGGCAAATCCAGTTCGTAGTGCTCCTCGAGCACCTGCCCCGAGCGGTCGAAACTGTGCTCGAGCCAAAAATCTGGCACCAGCGGAGCATTCGTGGTCGTCGTGATCACGCGATACTCCACCGTATCGCCTTCCTGCAATCCCAGAATCCGCACGGACTTCACCCGCACCTCGTGATAGACAGGGAACTGCTCCACCGCCGGATTCGGGGCATCCGTCACCGCACTCGGCAACAACTCCGATGTTCCTCCATTCGCGTGGCTCACCCGCACCAGCGGAATCTCGATCTGCTGAAACTCCCGGTCGTAATCGAACGTAAGCCGCGCAAACTGCTGCACCCCCAGAATGTTGATGATTTTTACGATCGTGTGGACTTCCTTGCGTGAATCCCCGCTGGCCTCGAACCGCACGTGTGTTTCCAGCAGCTGTATCTGGAAAGGGAGTTGCGGCTTCTCGTCCGGTTTTTCTTTTTGTGTCGCCGCTTGCTTGTTGGGAGTTTCCGCGGGCTTACTCGCAGGCTCCTGCCCTCGCGCAGCCACTGCGCCTGCCACAAACCAGATTGCGCAAAGGAGGATCGTCCGTCTCAAAAAGTCCACGCAGCAAGTGTAGGCGCGCCCGCCGCAACGGTAAAGCAGCCTCCTCTCGCCTGTTCCACCCCAGCTACGCCTCCGTAGCATAGGCTTCAAATTCCCGACCCTGATTACCGATTGCCTCATCCGAGGCGGGCCGCTCTTCACTTCTGACCACTGATTACCGACTTCTGACTACCGACTAACTCCCCACCCATCCCTCTCCCCGTCCCGTGCTAAATTAGAAATTTGCCTTATCCGCGCGATCCATCGCAGAGGGAGTCAGCATGAACAGGCGGTTCCTTGCATCGGTGTTTGCACTTTCCATGGCGGCCTCTGCCTCCTGGGCCAAACATACCGTCGACCCCAAAGGACCCGACGAAGACGGCACCAAGCCCGCCCTCACCGCTATCGCCGGCGAAGGCTTTTATAACTCCCACGCCTTCGCCTATCTCACCGAACTCACCGACAACGTCGGCGGTCGAGTCACCGGATCGCCCGCGGGCCAGAAAGCCATCGACTGGGGCCTCGCCAAAATGAACGCTATCGGCCTTCGGAATGTCCATGCAGAAAAATGGTCCATGTGGAAGGGCTGGACGCGCGGCTCCGCCTTCGCGGAAATGCTCACACCTCTTCGCCACCCCTTGACCGTCGATGCCATGGGCTGGACCGGCTCCACGCCCACCGAAGGCGCCGACGCCGAAGTGGTCACCGCCAATCTCTTCGATCTCGACACCGAAATGGCCAACATGTCCCGCTTCCGGGGAAAAGTCGTGCTGATGAAACCCGAAGGGGTACCCAAGAAAAATTTCTGGATGATCTTTGCTCAGTACGGCGATTTCCTGAAGGAACTTCACAAGACCGGTGCTATCGCCGTCATTGGGGGGCAGGGCGGCTTCAAAGCCGAGGGCATGCACCTCACGCACACGGGCATCCTCGGATTCGCTCAGGATTACGCGATTCCCGTGGTCGACATGGGCATGGAAGATTCCAGCCAGATCGAGCGTTACCTTGCTTCAGGCAAAGCCGTGCGCATCCACATCAACGTGCAGAACACGTTCACCGGCGGCCCTGTCGACTCCGCAAATGTTGTCGGCGAAATTGTCGGCCGCGAACATCCCGAAGAAGTCCTCGTTGTCGGCGCGCATCTTGATTCCTGGGATTTGAGCGAGGGTGCCACCGACAACGGCACTGGTTCCACCGCCGTTCTCGCAGCGGCTGACGCCATTCTCCGCAGCGGCCAGCGCCCGCGTCGCACCATCCGCTTCGTGCTTTTTACCGGCGAAGAACAGGGCCTGCTGGGTTCACTCGCCTACGTCAAGCAACATGCCTCGGAAATGAAAAATCATTTGGGCAGTGTCGTCCTCGACGATGGCCAAGGCCCCATCAAAGAATTCCAACTTGGCGGCCGCAACGATCTCCTCGACACCTTCAGGCCTTTTGTGGAATCGCTGGACAACATTCGCGAGATTGCCGTCACCGACAAGCGCGAATTCGGCACAGACACGGGCCCGTTCATCCTTGCTGGTTTGCCCGGAATCAACCTCGATCAAGATTCGCCGGACTACAAATATACGCACCACTCTGCTGCCGATGCCCTGGAACAAGTGAAGCCCGATGTCCTCACCCAGGACGCTGCCATCATGGCTCTCACTGCTTTCTGGATTGCCGATCGGCCGGAGCGTTTTGCCACCCCGTGGACTCCGGAGCAGACCGCCAAAATGCTCCGCCAAAAAGGCGATTACGACATGTTGAAGTCCTTCAATCTCTGGACCTTCGGCGATCTCGGCCAAGACTCGGGTCCAGCGCCTAACTGATTGGGAAAAGGAGGTTTATGGGTTCCCGTGCGGGAGCGAAGCGCTCTTCCAAGCAGCCCGGTGGCCAACTTCAGCTTTTCCACACCTTTTTCCACTGCCTGTTGTCGAAAGAAGTTTGACAGCTTGCCCTAACTTCTTTATACTTTGTGTTTTGTCAGGGGTATTTTCCCCGCGTAGTACGGCCTTCTGCCTTGTGGGGGTTGGCTGGTTGGAAGGAAATTCTTCGGTCCCAGAACAAAGTTCGATGGAATGGGACGGAAGAGCGGCCGGAATGGGGCGCCAGCCCCGAAAAGCCGAGTAAGCCTCTCCGATTCGATACCGGAAGCGCAAGTCTGCTTCTTGGGTTGTGTGCGGAGTCTCTTGCTGGTTCTCTCCGGATTCGCAGTACCTTTCAGCGTGAGTGTGTGCTCTCGCGTTCTTGTGTCTGTGCGCGCCGCGAGAGTTTGCTCAACTTGTCTGCGCGCATGAGAAGTTTTGTAGTGCCGGACTTTGGACCGGCGGGTTTGGAGAAGTAGAGCAGTCGTGGTCAGTTCTGGGCAGCCAGTTTGTGAGTTTTAGCTGATTACTGATAACTGATTACTGATTACTGTTGAAAAGAGGAACGACTGTGCCGACGTTTTCGCAACTTGTACGGATGGGAAGAGAAGGGGTCCTTTCGAAGACTAAGTCGCCCGCCTTGATGGGCTGTCCCGAAAAGCGCGGTGTGTGCATTCGCGTGTATACGCAGACCCCGAAGAAGCCGAACTCCGCGCTGCGCAAGGTCGCGCGTGTGCGTTTGACCAACGCGGTTGAGGTTACGACGTACATCCCCGGCATCGGCCACAACCTGCAGGAGCACTCCATCGTGCTCGTGCGTGGTGGCCGCGTGAAGGATCTGCCCGGTGTTCGCTATCACATTGTTCGCGGCACCCTGGATGCGGCCGGTGTGGAAAACCGCAAGCAGGGCCGCTCGAAGTACGGCGCCAAACGGCCCAAGGCCGGCGCCGCCGCGAAGTGACGATCCGATAAGGATCTCTAAGGCGGCAGAGCAACGGTTTTTGTAGTGGCCGGTCTTCAGACCGGCGTGAAGTAGCAAGTTTTGAGTAACTAAGAACGGAAAACTTAGAACTTAAAACTCTTAGGAGACGCAATGCCTCGTAAAGGATTAGTCAGCCGGCGCACACAGGCGATCGACCCCGTCTATGGGGAAGCCATCGTCGAAAAGTTTATCTGCTCGATGATGTGGGAAGGCAAGAAGAGCACCGCGCAGCGCGTCTTCTATGGCGCCATGGATCAGGTCGCCAAGAAGACCAATGACGACGCGCTCAAGATTTTCAAGAAGGCCATCGAAAACCTCAAGCCGCTCGTTGAGGTCAAGACGCGTCGCGTGGGCGGCGCCAACTACCAGGTGCCCGTGGAAGTAAATCCCTTCCGTCGGCAGTCGCTGGCGATTCGCTGGCTTTTGCAGTATTCGCGGGAACGCGCGGGGAAAACGATGGTCGACAAGCTCGCCGACGAGCTGATCGACGCAGCCAATTCGCGCGGCGGCGCCATCAAGAAGAAGGAAGATGTGCACCGCATGGCCGAAGCCAACAAGGCTTTCGCTCACTACCGCTGGTAAAGGTTTTGAGTAGTCAGTTTTAAGTAACAAGTTCGAAAGGTTCTGCTTAGAACTGAAAACGAGAAGGACTTGGCAACGCCCAGGGGAGAAACGAGCAGCACAAGGGATCATGGCTAGAGCATTCAAACTCGAAGATACGCGAAACATCGGGATCATGGCGCATATTGACGCCGGCAAGACCACGTCGACCGAACGCATCCTGTTCTATACGGGTGTGACCTACAAGATCGGCTCCGTGGACGAAGGCACTGCCACCATGGACTGGATGGAACAGGAGCGCGAGCGCGGCATCACCATCACCAGCGCCGCCACCACCGCCAGTTGGAGCCGTTTCGACAAGAAATATCGCGTCAACATCATCGATACGCCCGGCCACGTCGACTTCACCGTCGAAGTCGAACGCTCGCTCCGTGTGCTCGATGGCGCCGTCGCCATCTTTGACAGCGTCGCCGGTGTGCAGCCGCAATCGGAGACGGTATGGCGCCAGGCGGATAAGTACCGTGTTCCTCGCCTCGCCTTCGTCAACAAGATGGATAAGATGGGCGCGGACTTTGATCACGTGATCCGCACCATGCGCCAGCGCCTTGGCGCTCATCCTGTGCCGCTGCAGTTCCCGCTTGGCCGCGAAGACAATTTCATCGGCTGCATCGACTTCCTGGAAGAAAAAGTGATCGTGTGGCTCGAGGAGACCCTCGGCGCCAAGTACGAAATCTTCGAAGTTGCCAAGCTTTGGGATCCCGCTTTTGTTTCGAGCCGTCCCGATGTGGCCGCGGCCCTCAAGGGCTCTGCCATCGACAAGAAGTTCTACGAAGAGCATCGCTCCAAGGTCGTCGAATATATCGCCGAGCATGACGATGAAGTTCTCGACAAGTATCTGAATGAAGGCACGCTCTCGCTGGAGGAGATGCGCAAGTCCATCCGCAAATCCACTCTGGCGATGAAGATTGTCCCGGTGCTCGCGGGCTCCGCCTTCAAGAACAAGGGAATCCAGCCTCTGCTCGATGCGGTGGTGGACTACCTGCCCTCTCCGCTCGATGTTCCGCCTGTCGAAGGCATCAACCCGGATACCGAGAAAACCGAATTGCGGCGCGCGTCGGACGATCAGCCCTTCTCCGCGCTCGCTTTCAAAATCATGTCCGACCCCTTCGTCGGCCATTTGACCTACATCCGTGTGTACTCCGGCGTTCTGAATGCCGGAAGTTACGTCTACAACTCCACCAAGGGCAGCCGCGAGCGCATTGGCCGCTTGCTGCAGATGCACGCCAACAAGCGCGTAGAAATTGAAGCCGTGCACGCCGGCGATATCTGCGCCTGCGTCGGTTTGAAGAGCGTCACCACCGGCGACACGCTTTGTGACGAAAACAAGCAGGTCGTACTCGAAGCCATGGACTTCCCGGCTCCCGTGATTTCGGTTGCGGTCGAGCCCAAGACCAAGGCCGACCAGGACAAGATGGGCATGGCTCTCACCCGCCTGGCCCAGGAAGATCCCACCTTCCGCGTTCACACCGATGTCGAAACCAGCCAGACCATTATTTCCGGTATGGGCGAGCTTCACCTCGAAATCATTGTGGACCGCATGAAGCGCGAATTCAGCGTCGATGCCAACGTTGGCCGGCCGCAGGTCGCCTACCGCGAGACCATCCGCAGGAAGGCCGAAGCCGAGGGCCGTCACGTCAAGCAGTCTGGCGGTAAAGGCCAGTACGGTGTCTGCAAACTGGAAGTTCACCCGTTGCCGAGCGCCGACCACGAGAACATGCACGAAATGTCCACGGACGAGCTCGATGAACTGGCGAAATCGATTGCGGGTGCGGGTGGCAAGTGGCGTTTTGACAAGGAGCACCGCTTCCTCTTTATCGACAAGATCTTCGGCGGAGCTATTCCGAAGGAATTTATTCCCCCGATCGAAGCCGGCATCCGCGAAGCCATGGATAGCGGTCCCTTGGCCGGATTCATGATGGTTGACGTCGCGGCGGTTCTTGTCGACGGCAGCTATCACGATGTAGACAGCTCGGAAATGGCCTTCAAAATCGCAGGCTCCATCGGTTTCAAGGAAGCTTGCCATAAGGCCAAGCCGGTTTTGTTGGAACCAATCATGCGCGTAGAGGTCACCACGCCGGAAGAATATATGGCCGGTGTGTTTGGTGACTTGAACTCCCGCCGGGCCCAGATTCAGGGTTCGGAGACCCGCGCCGGCAGCCACGTCATCCGTGTCCAGGTGCCGCTTGCGGAAATGTTCGGTTATGCCACGGATTTGCGCAGCCGTTCGCAGGGCCGCGCGAATTTCACCATGCACTTCTCGCACTATGCGGAAGCGCCCGCATCGGTCGCGGAAGAAGTGGTCAGCAAGGCCACAGGCAGGGCGGCAAGGTAGGTTTTGTGTTGTGGCGGGTCTTTGGACCCGTGCTGTAGCGCAGGGCGAGTCCGCGAACCCTGCGGCAGTTTGGAGCCAAGGGCAAGCCGGCTAAGGGCTGTAGGCTGGCGGCCAAGGGCGGAAGAAGATTTTCACGTTATTGCATTAAGGAGCAGAGGAAGCAATGGCCAAGGAGAAATTTGAGCGCAGTAAGCCTCACGTGAACATTGGGACCATTGGTCACATCGATCACGGGAAGACGACGCTGACGGCGGCGATCACCAAGGTGTTGAGCAAGCACAACCCGAAGGTGGCGTTCCGCGCGTTTGACACGATTGACAACGCACCGGAAGAGCGGGAGCGCGGCATCACGATTGCCGTCTCGCACGTGGAGTACGAGACCGCGAACCGGCACTACGCGCACATGGACTGCCCGGGGCACGCCGACTACATCAAGAACATGATCACCGGCGCGGCGCAGATGGACGGGGCGATTCTGGTGGTGGCCGCGACGGACGGGCCGATGCCGCAGACCCGCGAGCACATTCTGCTGGCGCGTCAGGTGGGTGTGCCGTACATCGTGGTGTTCCTGAACAAGTGCGACATGGTCGAGGACCCGGAACTGCTCGAACTCGTGGAACTGGAAGTTCGCGAGTTGCTGAAGAGCTACCAGTTCCCGGGGGACACGGTCCCGGTGATTCGCGGCTCCGCGCTGCAGGCGCTGAACGGCGATGAAAAGTGGGAGAAGAAGATTCTGGAGCTGATGGCCGCGGTGGACGAGAAGGTTCCTCTGCCGGTGCGCGACGTGGACCGTCCGTTCGCCATGCCCATTGAAGACATTTTCTCGATCTCCGGCCGCGGTACGGTCGTGACCGGAAGAGTCGAGCGCGGCAAGGTGAAGGTGGGCGAGGAAGTCGAAATCGTGGGCTTCCGACCGACGCAGAAGAAGGTAGTGACCGGCGTGGAGATGTTCCGCAAGCTGCTGGACGAAGGCATTGCGGGGGACAACGTTGGTTTGCTCTTGCGCGGCACGGAAAAAGACGACGTGGAGCGCGGCCAGGTGGTGTGCAAGCCGGGATCGATCACGCCGCACACGAAGTTCAAGGCGGAAGCGTACGTGTTGACGAAGGAAGAGGGCGGGCGGCACACGCCGTTCTTCAGCGGGTATCGTCCGCAGTTTTACTTCCGCACCACAGACGTGACCGGCGACATGAAGCTGCCGCAGGGCGTGGAGATGGTGATGCCGGGGGACAACGTGAGCTGTGAAGTGACGCTGATCACGCCGGTGGCCCTCGAGAAGGGGTTGCGCTTCGCGATTCGCGAAGGCGGCCACACCGTCGGCGCCGGCGCCGTCACGGAGATCATCGAGTAACGCCATGAGACAAGGAGACAAAATCCGCATTCGCCTTAAGGCTTACGATCACCGGATTCTCGATCAGTCCACGCGGGAAATCGTGGAAACCGCCAAGCGCACCGGCGCGGATGTTGCCGGGCCGATTCCGCTGCCCACCACGATCAATCGCTGGACTGTGCTGCGGTCGCCGCACGTGGACAAGAAGTCGCGCGAGCAGTTCGAAATGCGCACCCATAAGCGGCTGATCGATATCCTCGAACCCACACCGGACACGGTGGACGCGCTGATGAAGCTCGATCTTCCTCCTGGGGTGGACGTGGAAATCAAGGCCTTCGGCCACGCAGCGAAGTGACGTTCTGGTTGTTAGTTCTAGGTAATTAGTAAAAACAAGAACTTAAAACTGACAACTTAATGCTTAGAACCATTTAAGGCAGCCAATACCCGAGAGGCAAGCTGCTCAGAGAGAGAAACGAAAATGTCAGTCGATGGAATTATCGGAATCAAGCTGGGCATGACGCAGGTCTTCGCGGAAGACGGCAGCCTCGTGGGCGTGACCGTTCTACAGGCGGGCCCTTGCGTGGTGGTCCAGCGCCGCACGAAGGAAAAGGACGGCTACGACGCCGCGCAGCTCGGCCTGGTCGAATTCGTCAAGCCGCAGCGCGTGAACAAGGCTCTGACCGGGCACTTCAAGAAGGCCAACGTCGCGCCGGTGAAAATCCTTCGCGAAGTGCGTTTGCCGGAATCGAAGGATGAAACGAAAGTCGGCGATCGCGTGCTGGTGGAAAACTTCAAGGCCGGAGAGCTGGTCGACGTTTCCGGCGTGAGCAAGGGCCGCGGCTTCGCGGGCGGCGTCAAGCGCTGGCACTATGCCGGCGGCGACGCGACCCACGGTTCCATGTTCCATCGCGCTCCCGGCGGTATCGGCGGCAGTTCGTTCCCGTCGCGCGTTTGGAAGAACCAGCACTTCCCCGGACACATGGGGAATGAGCGCGTCACAGCGAAGAATTTGAAAGTGATCAAGGTGGACACGGACGAGAACCTGCTCTTGGTTCGCGGTTCGGTGCCTGGGCCGAGTGGAACGTACATTTTCATCCACAAGGCCAAGAAAGCAGCGAAGAAAGCGAAGTAGCCGATAGGCAATAGAGACAGAAGACAATAGGAAGTTCGGAGATTTTGGTTTTACTGATTACTGATCACAAGATCGAGAAGCAAGAACGACAAGAGAGAGAAACAATGCCAGTAGTAGACGTAGTCAATCTGGATGGCAAGAAAGTCGGTCAGGTCGAACTGGCGGACGCCGTTTTCAGTGCGGAGATCAATACGAATCTCCTGCACGAAGCTTCGCGGTGGTATCTCGCGGGGCTGCGTCGCGGCACGGCCAAGACCAAGGAAAAGAGCGAAGTCAGTGGCGCAGGCCGCAAGCTCTGGCGGCAGAAGGGCACCGGCCGGGCGCGCGTCGGCTCCATCCGTTCGCCTCTGTGGCGCCACGGCGGAACCGTTCACGGACCGAAGCCGCGCACGTACGATTACGCCCTGCCGAAGAAGATGTTGCTTGGCGCGCTGCGTTGCGCTCTCTCGGCGAAGCTCGCGGAGCAGAAGTTGACCGTCGTCGATGCCTGGTCGCTCGATACGCACAAGACCAAGACTTTGCGCACCGCGCTCGACAAGCTCAACGCCGATAAGACCGCGCTGCTCGTGGCGAACGGCGAGAATCGCAACCTCGAACTGGCCAGCCGCAACCTCGACGGCGTGAAGCTCTCCGCCTCGAACGCGCTGCAGGCCTACGACGTGCTGCGCCACGATCGCCTGGTGGTTTCGAAGGACGCGGCCGCTCGCCTGGTCCGCGCGCTCGACCCGAATCACGATCTGTCGGCAGCGCCGCAGGTGGAATCGATCGCTCCGGCGGCTGCACCAAAGAAGGAAGCAGCGCCGAAGGCCGCCGAGAAGCCGGCCAAGAAGACGGCAGCCGCGAAAAAGCCGGCCGCCAAGAAGGGCAAGGAGTAAGTTATGGCAGCCCCGCATTATCAGATCATTCGCCGCCCCATCATCACGGAGAAGGGACTCGGCGTGAAGGAATTGCAGCACACTGTGGTGTTCGAAGTCGCCGCCGCGGCCACCAAGACGGAGATCAAGGAAGCGGTCCAGCAGATCTTCAAGGTGAAAGTCGACGGCGTGCGCACCGCGAACTTCCCCGGCAAGATGCGCCGCCGAGGCCAGAACGAAGGCTATCGCCGCGACTGGAAGAAGGCGTACGTAAAGCTCGCCGAAGGCGAGAAGATGATCGAATACTCGGAGAATTTGTAAGACGACCTGGGATCAATGACGGAACCGCGAAGTTTGCGGGAGATTTAGAAGGTAGAGGCAGAGATGGGACTCAAGAGTTTTAATCCATACACGGCGTCGAGACGCTTCATGACCGTGCTCGATAAGAGCGAGATCACGAAGCAGACACCCGAAAAAAACTTGCTGGAACCGAAGAAGCGGTCCGGCGGGCGCAACAATCAGGGCGAAATCGTTATTTGGCACCGCGGCGGCGGCCACAAGAAGCAGTATCGCGTGGTCGATTTCCGCCGCGACAAGGATGGCGTCTCGGCCAAGGTCGCCGCCATCGAGTACGACCCGAATCGCAGCTCCAACATCGCACTGCTGCACTATGCCGATGGCGAGAAGCGCTACATTCTTCACCCGGTGGGCCTCGAAGTCGGCGCCACGGTTTCGACCGGCGAAAACGCGGACATCCTTCCCGGCAATTGCCTGAAGATCCGTCACATTCCGCCAGGCACCATGGTGCATAACCTGGAGCTCTATCCTGGCCGCGGCGGGCAGGCGGTTCGTACAGCCGGAGCTTCCGCGCAGTTGCTCAGCAAGGAAGGCGACTTCGCGCTGGTGAAGATGCCTTCGGGCGAAGTTCGCAAGTTTTCGGTGGATTGCAAAGCCACCATCGGACAGGTCGGCAACCTCGATCATGAGAACGAGACCTTCGGCAAGGCCGGCCGCACGCGCTGGCTCGGCAAGAAGCCGACGGTTCGCGGCGTGGCCATGAACCCGGTCGATCACCCGCACGGCGGTGGTGAAGGCCGCGTAAAGGGGAATCACCCGCAAACTCCGTGGGCGTTCCCCACGTTGGGCAAGAAGACGCGCCACAACAAGCGTACGGATCGCATGATCGTGGAGCGGAGAAAGTAAGAAGTAATTAGGAGTAAGTTCTAAGAAATAAGTTGCAGTCAGGTTGTGGGACAGAGAAACGAGTACGGAGTTTTCGGCCAGAGGTTCTGGGTAACGAGTGGTTCTACTAGAACTTAAAACTGGAAACTAATGACTTACAGGGCGTGATCTTGAACGAGAGCGCCCAGGGTAGAACGAGGAACAACCGCAGAATCCGGCTGGAAGTGACTCCGGCCGGGAGGTGCGATAACCATGCGAGCGACACGAACAGTACGCACTTCCGGACGCCGCGCGCGTCCCGTGAAGCGAGTCGTAAAGCGAGCGGCGGCGAAACCCGTCGCGAAACCCGCGGCCAAGGTGGTCGCGCCGCCGGAGCCGGTGCTCTACAAGTTGTGCAAACCGGGCTGGGCGGTGATCGTGGAACGCATACCCAACGCGCTGGGCACGCGCTTTGTCTGCCCATTCTGTCCGAAGTCGCACCGTGTGCCCGGTCCGGTGCGTGGGTTTAAGAAGATGCGGCACGCCCAGTGGGGCCGTTTGCGCCGCGTGGAGGAATAAGGAAGCATGGCACGCTCATTGAAGAAGGGGCCGTTCGTCGATGTTCACCTGCGGGTGAAGGTCGAAGGGCTGAACGCGCGCAATGAAAAGAAGGTACTGAAGACGTGGTCGCGGCGGTCGACGATCGTGCCGGATATGATCGGCCACACCATCGCGGTCCACAACGGAAAGAAATTCATTCCCGTGTATGTGACCGAGCAGATGATCGGCCACAAGCTGGGAGAGTTCGCGCCGACGCGCTCGTTCAAGGGCCACGCCGTAAAGGCGGCCCTTGAGAAGGCCGCCGGAGCAGCTCCGGCAGGAGGCGCAGCGCCGGCAGCAGGGGCGCCCGCGCCGAAGGGATAAGAAATGGCAGACGTACAGACACAAGCTGGCTTGATTGAAGCTCACGCGATCGCGAAGCACGTGCGCATGTCGCCGCAGAAGGCGCGCCTGGTGATCGACCTGATCCGCGGCCGCCGCGCGCAGGATGCGTTGCAGTCGCTCCATTACACGCCCAAGCGCGCCGCCAAGCACATTGAAAAGGTGCTGCGCAGCGCCATCGCCAACGCGGAAAAGAAGGCGGAAGATGCCGGAGCGCCGCTCGATGTCGATCAGCTCTTCGTGAGCAAGTGCTTCGTCAACGAGGGCGCGCGCTGGAAGCGCCTGCGTCCCGCGCCGATGGGCCGCGCGTTCCGTTACCAGAAGCGCACTGCGCACATCTGGGTCGGCGTTGCCGAACATCACGTTGCCGCCGCCGAGCGCGTTGCGGCCAACATCGCCGAAGCGGAAGCCCAGAAGGGTGTTCGCGGCACGGCGCGCCGGGTTCGCAAGGCTTTGACCGGGAAGCAGGCTCCCCCGAAGAAAGGGAAGAAGTAGTCGGCCCGGCAAGGGCCGCCGAAGGAAAAGATATGGGACAGAAAACTCACCCGTACGGATTTCGCCTGGGCTACAACAAGCCCTGGAAGTCGCGCTGGTATGCGGACCGCGAATATGCGGACCTGCTCCACGAGGACGTGAAACTCCGCAGGGAATTGAAAGAGCGCCTGAAGAGCGCGGGCGTCAGCTCCATCGATATCGAGCGAGCCGCCAACAAGCTCGTCGTGCGCATCGCCACCGCGCGTCCCGGCATCATCATCGGGCGCAAGGGCGCGGAAATCGACAAGCTGAAGCAGGAAGTTTCCAAGCGCACCAAGCGAGAAGTGCACATCGATATTCAGGAAGTGCACCGTCCCGAGCTCGATGCCACGCTCGTCGCGGAATCGATTGCGCTGCAGCTTGAAAAGCGCGTGGCCTTCCGCCGCGCGATGCGCAAAGCCGTGGATTCGGCGCTGCGTTTCGGCTGCAAGGGTATCAAGGTGCGCGTCGCCGGCCGCTTGAACGGCGCGGAAATCGCCCGCAAAGAGTGGTACCTGCAGGGCCGCCTGCCGTTGCAGACGCTCCGCGCGGACATCGACTACGGCACCGCGGAAGCGCAAACCACCTACGGCGTGATTGGCGTGAAGTGCTGGATCTACCAGGGCGAAAACATTCCTCGCCGCATCAAGCGGGAGGATAACAAGCCCGAGGCAGTGGCGGTCGCGTAGAGAGTTTTCAGTAGTCAGTTGTAAGTAACACGTTTTCGGAACAGGAGTTCGAGTTCTATAGCGACAAATAGTCTGATTTAAAACTTAGAACTCAAAACTTAGAACTAAAAACGTGGAACCGGAAGAAGCGAGAACAAACCGATGTTGATGCCGAAGAAGGTGAAGTACAGAAAGCAGCAGCGCGGCCGCCGCAAAGGCAAGGCCTGGCGCGGCGGAAGTTTGTCCTTCGGGGAATACGGCCTGAAGGCGCTCGAAAATGCGTGGATCACCGACCGCCAGATTGAGGCGTCGCGTGTGGCCATTACGCGCTTCATCAAGCGCGGCGGCAAGCTGTGGATCCGCATTTTCCCGGATAAGCCGTTCACCAAGAAGCCCGCGGAAACCCGTATGGGCAAGGGCAAGGGCGCTCCGGAGCGCTGGGTCGCGGTGGTGAAGCCCGGACGCATCATGTTTGAAATGGCCGGCATCGACGAAGCCACGGCGCGCCAAGCGCTGGGACTGGCGGCGCACAAGCTGCCGATTCCGACGAAGTTCGTCAGCCGCGCGGGAGGAATCTAACGATGGCCCGGCGTATTGAGAAGATTCGCGAAGAGGGCGCCACCGAGCTCGTGGCCCGCGAAAAGGACCTGACCGAACAGATTTTCCGGTTGCGGTTTCAGCTGACCACCGGACAGGCGGAAGCGCTGAAGCGCCTCCGGGAAGCCAAGAAGGATCTCGCGCGGGTGAAGACGCTTCTCCGCGCCCAGGAATTGACTGCCGGCGCAGCAAAGCCGGCAAAGGCAGGTAAGGCGTAATGACAACGGAAACACAAGCGGCGCCGCAACAGGCCGAGCGCGGTGAGCGTCACGAGCTCATCGGCAAGGTCACCAGCGCCAAGATGGAAAAGACGATTGTGGTCGAAGTGCTGCGCCTGGTGCAGCATCCCAAGTACCGCCGCGTCGTCCGCATTTCGAAGAAATTCTATGCGCACGACGAAAAGCGCGAAGCCAAGCAGGGAGACACGGTTCGCATCGTGTCCTCGCGGCCGCTTTCGCGCCTCAAGCGCTGGCGCTTGAAGGAAGTGCTGACGCCCAAGGCGTCGGCCAAGTAACAGGAGACAGGGGAGCGAACCATGATTCAGATGCGAACCTGGCTGACGGTGGCCGACAATTCCGGAGCGCGCAAGCTCATGTGCATCCTGCCGGTCGGCGGCGATGCGGGATTGAAAGCCGGACTCGGCGACATTGTCACCGCGTCCGTGAAGGAAGCCACGCCGGAAAGCCAGATCAAGGAAGGCAAGGTTGTGAAGTGCGTAATCGTGCGGATGCGCAAGGAGTCTCGCCGCAAGGACGGCACGTACATCCGTTTCGACGACAACGCGGCGGTTTTGATCAATGACGCCGGCGAACCCGTGGGCACGCGCGTGTTTGGCCCGGTGGCCCGGGAGCTGCGCGAAAAGAAGTTCACCAAGATTGTTTCACTGGCTCCGGAGGTTTGGTAAGTCATGGCACAGAAAGAGATCAAGCGCCACATCATCAGCATCCGCAAGGGTGATACCGTGCGCGTGATGGCGGGCCGCGACGTCGGCAAGAGCGGGCGCGTGCTCAGCGTGAATGCGCGGAAGAACACCGTGATCGTCGAGCACGCCCACATCATCAAGCGCCACACGCGGCCGAACCCGTCGAAGAACATCAAGGGTGGCATCGTGGAGCGCGAGGCGCCCATCAACGTTTCGAACGTGCAGATCGTGTGCAGCAACTGCAACAAGCACGCGCGCATCGGTCACAACGTGTTGCCGGACGGCAGCAAGGTCCGCGTCTGCAAGCGCTGCGGTTCGACGCTGGACAAGTAGAAGGAGCCGATAGCCATCAGCCTTTAGCCAACAGCTAAGGGCTGTGGACTGGCGGCTAAAAGCTAGAACGAGTTTTGCAGGAATCAGAAGGGTAGAAGGAATGAAGAGTCGATTGCACGAATCCTATACGAAGCAAACGGTGCCGGCGCTCATGAAGCGCTTCGGCTGGAAGAACAATATGGCTGTGCCCAAGTTGAGGAAGATCACCGTCAACATCGGGCTCGGCGAAGCCAGCCAGAACGCCAAATTGCTGGACACCGCGGCGGTGGAGCTCGGCCAGATCACCGGGCAGAGGGCCATCATCACGCGCGCGAAGAAGTCCATCGCGAATTTCAAGATCCGCAAGGGCATGCCCATCGGCTGCGCGGTCACGTTGCGCGGGGAGAAGATGTACGAATTCCTCGACCGGCTGTGCAACGTCGTTCTGCCCCGCGTGCGCGACTTCCGTGGATTGCCTTCGAACGCGTTCGATGGCCGCGGCAATTACACACTGGGTCTGAAGGACCAGTTGGTTTTCCCGGAAATTGATTACACCCGCGTGGACAAGATCAAGGGCATGAACATCACCCTGACCACGTCCGCCCGGAACGACGAAGAGGGCCGCGAGCTTCTCAAGGGCCTCGGCGTTCCGTTCCGCGAAAAAGGAGCAGCACAATAAATGGCACGCACCGCAAAAATCGCCAAGACCCAGAAGAAACCCAAGTTCAAGACGCGGGTGCGCAACCGCTGCCGCGTCTGCGGCCGCGCGCGGGGCTACATCCGCAAGTTCCAGATGTGCCGTATCTGTTTCCGCGGCATGGCGCTCAAGGGGGAAATCCCCGGAGTCGTGAAATCCAGTTGGTAGGAGCGAGATAGGATACTTATGCAGACTGATCCCATTGCCGATTTTTTGACCCGCCTCCGCAACGCGGCTGCGGCCAAGCACCAGCGCTTGGACGTGCCGGTCTCCAAGCTGAAGACGGAGATTGCGCGCATCCTGAAAGAGGAAGGCTACATTTCGACCTACAAGATGGTCGAGGAGAACAAGGGCCACAAGATGTTGCGCGTCTTCCTGAAGTACACGCCGGACCGCCGCAGCGTGATCACCGGAATGAAGCGCATTTCGCGGCCCGGCCAGCGCAATTATCTCGGCGCCACGGAAATCAAGCCGGTCGTTGGCGGACTCGGCATCAGCATTCTGACGACCCCGAAGGGACTCATGACCGGCCGCGCGGCTCGCAAGGCCAACGTCGGCGGCGAGATTCTCTGCGAGGTCTGGTAGCAGGTTGTAGCGCGGGGCAAGCCTTCGAGCCCTGCGGCAGTTCGTAGTCGGTAGTCCGTAGTCGGAAGCAGTAACGGAGGCTGTTAACAGCAGACTCTGGACTTCTAACTTCCGGCTTCCGACTTGGAAAGAGTTTAGAAAAGGAAGCAATCGCAATGTCACGTATTGGTCGCAAACCGATTCCAGTGCCCGCGGGCGTGAAGATCAACACCACGGGCGGCAAGGTGGAAGTGCAGGGCCCCAAGGGGAAACTCCAGGTGCTCGTGCCGCAACAGATTCGTCTGGAGCAGAAGGACGGCGTATTGACCGCCATTCGCGACAACGAAGAGCACCGCGCTCTGCACGGACTGGCGCGGGCGCTGCTTGCCAACGCCGTTCATGGCGTCACGCAAGGCTTCAAGAAGGAACTCGACATTGTCGGTGTCGGTTACCGCGCGGAAGTAAAGGGCAAGGCCGTAGCGTTCGCGCTTGGCAAGTCGCACCCGGTCGAGTTCCCGATCCCTGAGGGGATTCAGATCGCCGTGGACAAGCAGACGCACATTGTGGTCAGCGGCGCCGATAAGGCGCAGGTGGGCCAGGTGGCCGCGGACCTTCGTTCGCTGCGGCCGCCCGATCCCTAGAAGCAGAAGGGCGTGCGCATCACCGGCGAGCGTCTGAAGAAGAAGGCGGGCAAGGCCGGAGCCAAGGCTGGCGCGGCGTAGGAGTTTTTAGTTTTAAGTAACAAGTTTCGGAGCGTTGTACTTAGGACTTATTACTTGGGATTGCGGGCCAATAGCCATCAGCTGCTAGCCAACAGCTAAGGCACGAGAGAGCTAACGGCTAAGGGCTGGCGGCTAAAGGCTAGAAAGAGTTTTGAAGGAGAAATAACGTGGCATCGGTACCAGTTCGAAAGCTATCGAAAGACGAGCAACGCCGGCGGATCCACTCCCGCGTGCGCACCCGCATCAGCGGGACGCCGGAGCGGCCGCGGCTGTGCGTATACCGCTCGCTGGAACACATCTACGCTCAGATTATTGACGACCGTAACGGACGGACGCTCGTGTCCGCCAGCTCGGTCGACAAGGAATCGAAGAAGAATCTCAAGGGTGGCGGCAACATCGCTTCCGCCAAGGCTGTCGGCAAATTCATTGCCGAACGCGCCAAGGGAGCCGGTGTTTCCAAGGTAGTGTTCGACCGCGGCGGGTACAAGTATCACGGCCGCGTGAAGGCGCTTGCGGATGCGGCGCGGGAAGCGGGGTTACAGTTCTAACTTATGTCGAAGCAAATTTTGCGTGACAGCTTGGCAGTGCGGCGGCTCCTGGAGGTGAACCCCTCGGATTTGAAGGATGACGTCATTGCGATCAACCGCGTCACCAAGGTGGTGAAGGGCGGCAAAAACCTTAGCTTTTCGGCTCTCGTTGTTGTCGGCGACAGCCACGGCCACGCCGGCTTCGGCATGGGCAAAGCCCGCGAAGTCCCCATGGCCATCAAGAAGGGCATCGAGCAGGCGAAGAAGAACTTGATCAAGCTGAACCTGAAGGGTTCCACAATTCCTCATCAGGTCACGGGATGGTACGGCTCGGCCCAAGTGCTGCTGAAGCCCGCGCCGGACGGCACCGGCGTGATCGCCGGCGGCCCGGTGCGCAAGGTGATGCAGGTGGCGGGCATCCAGAACGTGTTGACGAAGTCACTCGGCACCTCGAACCCGCACAACGTAATCAAGGCCACGTTTGCGGCGCTGCTCGGTTTGAAGGACGCGGCGCAGGTGGC
>Ga0187778_10000534_pt1 | contig 27043 bp, 25 predicted proteins | sample 1015_Q2_SP5_20_M_FD_132418 | JGI IMG/M metagenome (GOLD analysis project Ga0187778, IMG submission 132418) | Tropical peat soil microbial communities from peatlands in Department of Meta, Colombia - 1015_Q2_SP5_20_MG | ecosystem: Environmental > Terrestrial > Soil > Wetlands > Peat | place... | reverse complement strand
TCGGCTCGACTGAGCGAATCACAAGAATCTGCTGGCGGTGCGGCTCGCGCCACAGCGGCACGTGGATGTTGGTGAACGGGACACCCGCATCGTAGCCGGCAAGGCTTACGATCAGGTGATCGCCCACCAGCAGTGTATTTTCCATCGAACCGCTCGGGATCATCCGCGCCTGCGCCACCGAGCCCTCGACCAGCACAAATACGACAGCGACCCAGAACCAGGAGAGCAACTCTTTCCAGATGCGCCTACTCATCGGGTGAACCTGTAGATCCGTGTTCGCGGATTTTTCTCCGGCACTAGGATTCACGATGAGCCTCCACCTCGAGTTGTACCAGCTCGGTCGGATAGCTACCGGTGTAGCAAGCCGTGCAGAATTTCTGATCTTTGTCGTCGACGGCGGCGCGCAGCAATTCGAGCGAAAGATATCCGAGCGAATCGGCGCCAAGGAATTTACGAATCTCATCGACCGAATGCTGCGCGGCGATCAGCTCGTCGCGGCGCGGTGTATCGACGCCGTAGTAACAGGGTGAAATTGTCGGCGGACAACTAATGCGAACGTGCACTTCCGTCGCGCCGGCTTCGCGCACCATGCGGACGATCTTGCGGCTGGTGGTGCCGCGCACGATCGAATCGTCGACTAACACCACTCGTTGGCCCTCAAGCATGCGGCGCACCGGATTCAATTTCAGCTTCACACCGAAATCGCGAATCGCCTGCTCGGGCTCGATGAACGTGCGACCGACGTAGTGGTTGCGAATCAGCCCCATGCGAAAAGGAATACCGGACTCGGCAGCGTAACCGATGGCAGCAGGAACGCCGGAATCGGGAACGGGTGTTACGACGTCCGCCTCGACCGGGTGTTCGCGTGCGAGCAGGCGGCCCAGCTGTTCGCGGCTTTGATTGATTGGGCGGCCGAAGATGATGCTGTCCGGGCGCGAAAAATAGACGTGTTCGAAGATGCAGTATTGATGCTGCTTTTCCGGCGCGAAATGAATCGATTCGATGCCGCTGCGCGAGATGCGCACCATTTCGCCCGGCTCGATTTCGCGAACGTATTCCGCGTCGATCAGATCGAACGCGCAGGTTTCCGAGGCAGCGACCCAAGCTCCGTCGAGGCGGCCCAACACCAGCGGACGGAACCCGCGCGGGTCGCGGATCGCATACATTTCGTCGCGGGTGAGCACGAGTAGTGAATATGCGCCTTCGACCTGGCCGAGCGCGTCGGCGAAAGCGCCAGGAAGGTTCCGCGCGGCGCTGCGTGCAACGAGATGCACGATCACTTCGGTGTCGCTGGTCGTCTGAAAGATCGAGCCGCGATGCTCGAGCTTGCGGCGTAGTTCGAGCGCGTTCGTGAGATTCCCGTTGTGGCCCAGCGCGAGCTTGCCCTTGTTGCAGTCGATCATGATCGGCTGCGCGTTGATCAGTGTGCTATCGCCGGCAGTGGAATATCGCGTGTGGCCAATCGCCGCCGAGCCGGGAAGATGCGAGATCACTTCTGGAGTGAAAATTTCCTGCACAAGTCCGAGCGCGCGATGATTTCGGACTTCGAGGCCGTCCGAGGAGGCGATGCCCGCCGATTCTTGTCCGCGATGCTGAAGCGCATAGATGCCGAGATAGGCGAGTTTCGCAGCTTCCGGATGTCCGAAGATGCCGAACACGCCGCAGTGGTCGTGGAAATGATCGTCGTCGATTTGGATGACTCTGCTCACGATGCGCCTTCGATGGCTTTCTCGAGCGATCTGGACCAAATTTGGCGGAAAGAATCCACGTTGCTTCGAATCACACTCGCTCCATTGTATTCGATGCGAAACTCGCCGCGCGTGACTGTTCCAATGTGCTGGGCTTTAACTTTCCATTGTGCCGCAATCTCGCTTACGCGGGCAAGCAAGCCGGGCGAGACGGAAACGACCGCGCGCGCCCCACGTTCCCCGAAAAGTACGGCTTCGGCAGGTAATTCACCATCCGCGGCTAAAGCCCCTTCTGAGACGCCGCCCGATTCCGCACGGCCTAAAGCGCCGTGCTCCCCGGATTGAAGTCCGGGGCTTCCACCGACAAGGCTGAGATCGGCGGAAAGGCCGTCGCTCGCGAAACAGGATTCGGCAAGGGTGACGGCGAGGCCGCCGTCGCTGATATCGTGGGCGGACTGAGGCGCTTTTTCCGCGGCAAGCGCAATGAGGCATTCGATCAGATTTTTCTCGCCGGCGAGATCGATGGCGGGGGGCGCGCCCGCGACGATTCCGTGAATCGTCTTCGCATATTCAGAGGACGAAAATTCGCACCGTGCCTCTTCGGCTGAACTGGCTGCGCGTCCCGCATCGAGCAACAGAATCGCATCGCCCTCGTTGCGGAATGCAGAGCCGAGAGCGCAATCGGCGTCTTCGATCAGGCCGAGCACGCCCAGAATTGGCGTTGGATAGATAGGCTTGCCGAGCGTTTCGTTATAGAAGCTGACGTTGCCGCCGGTGATCGGCGTTTCGAGCGCACGGCAGGCTTCGGCGATACCGTCAATCGCTTCGGTGAACTGCCACATCACTTCCGGCTTTTCCGGATTGCCGAAGTTGAGGCAATTCGTCGCGGCGATCGGGCGCGCGCCTGTGCAGGCGACGTTGCGCGCTGCTTCTGCGACCGCGTGAATCGCGCCCAAGCGCGGCGAGAGAAATCCCCAACGTCCGTTGCCGTCGGTCTTGATGGCGAGCGCGCGCTTCGTGCCCTTGATGCGCAGCACGCCCGCATCGCCGGCGCCGGGCCCGACCCGCGTGCTAGTCCGAATCATCGAATCGTACTGCTCGGTGATCCATTCCTTCGACGCGATCGCCGGCGAAGCGAGTAACCGGCGGAAATTTTCCGTGAGGTCAGTTCCCTCGCGTGCGAATTCGATGAGTTTCACATTGGAGGCAGGCGGCGCGGCGGGCTTGGCGATTGGGCGCTCGTAGCGCGGACCTTCTTCGGCGAGCGCATGCGCCGGAATTTCAGCGGCGACGCGACCCTCATGCAGGACTCGCAGCATTCCGTCGTCCGTCACGTGGCCGATTTCGAGTGCGTCGAGCCCCCATTTGTGGAAGACGTCGAAAACTTCGCGCTCGCGCCCGCGCTTGGCGACCAGCAGCATGCGCTCCTGCGATTCGCTGAGCATCATTTCGTAAGCGGTCATGCCGGCTTCGCGCTGTGGGACGCGATCGAGATTGATTTCGATTCCCATGCCGCCACGCGACGCCATTTCGGAGCTGGAACTTGTCAGACCCGCTGCGCCCATGTCCTGAATCGCGACCACCGCGCCGGTGCGCATCGCTTCGAGGCACGCCTCCAGTAGCAGCTTTTCCATGAACGGGTCGCCGACCTGCACGTTCGGCCGCTTCTGCTGCGATTCTTCGCTGAACTCCGCCGAGGCAAGCAGCGATGCGCCGTGAATGCCGTCGCGGCCCGTCTTCGCGCCCACGTAGATAACAGGATTGCTCGCGCCGCGTGCCCGTGCAAAAAAGAGCTCCTCGCGGCGCGCGATGCCCAGCGCGAGTGCGTTGACCAGTGGATTATTCGAATAGCACGGCTCGAACTCGACCTCGCCGCCGACGTTGGGCACGCCGAAACAGTTGCCGTAGAAACCGATGCCGCGCACGACGCCGTCGAGAATGCGCCGATTGCGCTCGATTTCTTCCGTAGCGGCGCTTCCCGCAGCCGGCCCCGGCGCGATCGGTCCGAAGCGGAGCGAGTCGAGCACGGCAATCGGCCGCGCGCCCATCGTGAAAATGTCGCGCAAGATTCCGCCTACACCGGTGGCTGCGCCTTGAAATGGCTCGACGAAGCTCGGATGATTGTGCGACTCGATTTTGAAGACGGCGACCCAGCCGTCGCCGATGTCGACAACGCCGGCATTTTCGCCGGGGCCTTGCACCACGCGCGCGCCGCGCGTCGGCAGTTTTTTCAGGTGTACGCGCGACGATTTGTATGAGCAGTGCTCGCTCCACATGACGCTGAAAATTCCGAGCTCAGTGAGATTGGGATCGCGGCCCAGGATTTTCTGCGTGCGCGCGTATTCGTCGGAGGTGAGACCGTGCTCGGCCGCGATCTGCGGAGTGACTTTAATTTCGGTGTCGATCATCGGCACGGACGGGGTCGGAGCGCAAATTTTCGCAGCAAATCACGCGGAGCGCAAGCCGCAGAAAACCAGATCAGGCGGAGACCCGCTCAGCAGACTGGCGCGTGAGGCTCTGCACCATCGAGCGAAGGATCACGAGGCCGTCGGCGGAGCCGAGCGAGGATTCCACGGCGCGCTCGGGATGCGGCATCAGTCCCGCGACGTTGCGCTCGCGATTGCAGACTCCTGCGATGGCTGCGAGCGAGCCGTTGGGATTCGCCTCGAAATCATCGACGCCGGCATCGCGCCCATCGGGATGAACGTAGCGGAAGACGATCTGATTATTGCGCTCAAGCTCGGCAAGCGTGCCCGCGTCGCAGAAATAGTTCCCTTCCATATGCGCGATCGGCACTTTCAGGACTTGTCCGGGGCGCGCGGCGCAAGTGAACGGAGTGTCGGTCGTTTCGACGCGGATGTGTACCTGGCGGCAGAGAAATCGCAAGCGCTGATTCCGCAGCATTGCACCTGGGAGAAGCCCGGCCTCGAGCAGAATCTGAAAGCCGTTGCACACGCCCAGCACGAGGCCGCCCGAGCGGGCAAACTTTCCCACGGCCTTCATCACGGGAGAAAAGCGCGCGATCGCGCCGGTGCGGAGATAATCGCCGTAAGAAAATCCGCCGGGGATGATGAGCGCGTCGAATCCGGAGAGCTGTTCGGACTGATGCCAGATGAGCTCGACGGGCCGGCCAATTACTGAGCCGATGGCGTAAATGGCGTCGTCATCGCAATTCGAGCCGGGAAATTGCACCACGCCGAACTTCATGACACCTCGTAAGAAAGCCTAACACAGACGAGAAGTTGGAATCGCCGGCCGATGCGTTGAAACTAGGACGTGAACCGCTCTAGTTTACGTCCCGGTTGCCGCCGAATCACCGTCCAGTATTCTTCCCGCGCCTCGTCGTCGATTGGGACCGGACGCGGACCGTACAGCCCGTCGGCTCCATTACGCTTCGGACCCGAAATCCAGTACTGCTCGCCGGACTCGCAGTCGAGATGATTCCACTTGTACCCACTCTTTACTCGGAAAGGAGACTTGCCCCGATAGTAGACGGTCCGCAACGTCTTCGAGTAGGTGACCCGCCCGATGCGAGCTGGCCCCTGCACACCGCGCTGGCCGGGAGGCTACGCCGACTTATTTTCAATGTACATAATGCGCGCGACGTGCATAGCACCATTCTAGCGTAGTCGGCTCTCCCCCGACATATCGTGGTGAAAAAATCGAAACGGCCGGAAGCTTTCGCTCCCGGCCGCTTCCACCGCGGGTATGAAGTTATGTATGAAACTTACCGGCGCCCGCCATGGAACCCGCCACCGCCGTGGAACGCCGGCGCACTGTGGAAGCCGCCCACCGGTCCGCGAGGAGCAACGAACCCATGGGCAACCGGGCCCGGCCGACCAACAAATCCAGGACGGCCGTAGAAGCCGGGACGTCCCCAGTATCCGGGATGACCCCAATAGCCGTGATACCACGGGCCGGCGCCGATGAAGACTCCGCCGACAAACCAGTCAGGACCGTAGTAGCCGTAAGGTGCGCAGGCGTAGGGGTAATATGGGTAGTAGCCATAGGCGCAAACCGGAGCCGGGCCGATATAGGCCGGGCCGACTCCAACCGCCACGGGCCCAACACCGACTCCGACGCGAACCTGCGCTTGGGTCGACGCTGCCGGAATCATTAAGCAAACTGCGAGCACTGCCACGAAGCTAAGAATCTTTGCGTATCGCATCTTCGACTCCTTCTGAGCTTCCCTACTTTGGTTTGTCGCGAAGCTCATGTCGCGCTCTCTCATCACTTCCGACCCCGGGTAAGTGCACAGGCTGTGCCAAACCTGAGGCCCACGCAAAGAATCGGAACAACTAGCTTTCTTCCAATGGGTTACGCGAAGGCGTCCAGCGGATACGCGGCGAGTGCGGGCGGTTTCCGGTGGTGGATTTCAAGCAGCAGCGGTGGTGTACGGCCAACGTCCGCCGGGTCCTACAAGCGGTACCCCGAAGCACTCGGGAACTCAGCGACGACGGGACTTTGGTTTCTTGCGGCGAGTGGGCCGGCGACCAGTTTTGCGCTTCGAGGATTTTCTTGAACTCTTTGCGGCGGCCAGTTCGCGGCGCTTGGCGCGGGCCCAGCCGGGCTTGTTGGCCTGGCGGCCGCGGGCGATGGCGAGCGCATCGGCGGGAACATTTTCCGTGATGACGGAGCCGGCGGCGACATACGCGCCGTCACCAACGCGCACCGGCGCAACCAGCGCCGTATCGCTGCCGATAAAAACGCCGTTACCGATTTTCGTTTCATACTTGCCGAAGCCGTCGTAGTTGCAGGTGATCGTGCCGGCGCCGATGTTGGTACCCGAGCCGATCGTCGCATCGCCGAGATAACTGAGGTGCGGTGCCTTCGCGCCTTCGTGCAGAGTGGTCTTCTTCATCTCGACGAACGTGCCCACGTGCGCGCCCGCACGGATGTCGGTGCCCGGTCGAAGGCGAGCGAATGGTCCTACCTGCGCGTCGGGCCCGATGCGCGAAGAAACCAGATGGCAGTGCGGGAAGATTTTCGCGCCGTCGTCGACGCGCATGTCGACGAGCACGCTATTCGCGCCAATCGAGCAGCGCGCGCCGATGCGAGTGGCGCCGAGCAACTGTGCGCCCGGCTCGATCATGGTATCCGGGCCGACCGCCACGTCCGGATCGATGGTCACGGTCTCGGGGAGATAGATCGAGACGCCCGATTCCATTAGCGCGGCCGCATTGCGCGCCCGGAAGACGCGGTCGGCATCGGCGAGATGCGCGCGTGTATTGCAGCCGATGGTCTCGTTGGGATCGGCGGCAATCTGCGCAAGGACGCGTTCGCTGCGCTGTCGAAGCATGGCGATCGCGTCAGTGAGATAGAGCTCGCGATGAACGTTATCGGGTCGAAGCGCCGCGAGGCACGGCCAAAGCTTCTCGAGCGTGAAACAGTAAATGCTGGAATTCACTTCGCGAATGTCGCGCTGCTCGGGCGCCAGCGCCTTGTCCTCCACGATGGCCTGGACGCGACCCTCAGCATCGCGCACGATGCGTCCGTAGCCAGCGGGATCGGCAAGCTCGGCGCTCAAGATCGTGGCGGCGGCTTCGCCGCGGCGGTGCGTATCGAGCAGCGCTGCGAGCGTTTCGGTGCGCAGCAACGGAGCGTCGCCGGGCAAGACAATCGCGAGCTTGGCGCTCCTGCGAATGGCGCGTCGCGCGACTTGCATGGCGTGGCCGGTGCCACGCTGTGGCTGTTGCACGATTGTTTGCGCGCCGAGCGATTCCGCGATTGCCGCGACGTCCTGCGCCTGGTGCCCCACGACCACGAGGATCTGCGCCGGCTTCAGCGGATGGCACGCGCGAATGACGTGCTCAAGAAGCGTCCGGCCCCCCGCCCGGTGGAGCACTTTCGCGAGATCGGAACGCATGCGCGTCCCTTTTCCGGCGGCGAGAATGACAATGGAAGTGTCGGAAGCGGCCATCGGAGCGGTCATCGCAATTGTCACTCCCGGCTTGCGCGTTTTGCAATCGGGAATTGGTTGACATTTCGCGACTCAAACGGTAACCAAGTGTGCAAATTCGATCGCTGGCGCAAAGCGGCCGGGAGGTGCGGCGATGTTCTGCTCGAAATGCGGCGCGAATAATCCCGATAACAGCCGGTTTTGCGTAAGTTGCGGGGCCGCGCTGCCGGGGCAGCTCGCGGTGCCGACGGTCGCACCATCTGCGATGGCTCCCCCGATTCCGGGCCTCGCGCCACCCTACGTGGGTCCTGCGGAAACCAGCGGCAAGGCCATCGCCAGCCTGATCTGCGGAATTTGCTTCTTGATCTTCCCTGCAGCGGTTGCAGCGATCATTCTCGGGCACCTTTCGCTGTCTGACATCAAAAAGTCCGCGGGCCGGCTTACAGGGCGCGGACTGGCGACCGCAGGCCTCGTGCTTGGCTACTTCGGCGTCGTGGGCCTGATCCCGTTCATTTTGATCATCGCGGCGATCGCGATCCCGAACCTGATTCGGGCGAAAATCCAGGCGAATGAGGTGTCGGCCCAAGCGTCGTTGCGCGTATTAGACACAGCTGCGTTGAGCTATTCGGAGAAGTATTCGAACGGATTTCCTCCCAGCTTGGTGGCGATGGACGGCGTGAACACCGGTGCGGCAAACTGCGATCACCCGCAACTGATCGACAGCGTGCTCGCAAGCGGGCAGAAGAACGGCTACGTCTTCACATACACTCCCGTCCCAGATTTGGAAACTCAGGATCGCACTGTTTCTGCCGAAGCGGCGGCGAATGGATGCACGGTCGCGGGAACTCGAGGGTTTGCGATCAACGCCGATCCGGTGACGCGAGGCACCACGGGAATTCGCAGCTACTTCATCGATCAGACCGGCGTGATACGCGTCGAGCGCGACGGACCAGCAAACGCCGACAGCCCAGAGCTCGGGGAATCGCAGAGTTTCTAGTCGGCTTCGGCTCTGATCGCTGCGGTGCAGGCAACCCGCTGCAGTGGTGCTGCAGCTAATCGAAACAAATGGCGGAAATCAAAAGCGCGACTCGCCGAAGCGGTAAAGCGGTTGCAAGTTTGGTTTTCGGGCTATTAAGTTTTGTTCCACTCGTTTCGATTCTTGCAATCGTACTCGGACACCTTGCGCTTTCGAATATTCGCAAATCCGCCGGCAAGCTCGGCGGAGGACAGTTTGCAGTCACCGGACTTGTGTTCGGGTATTTGGGACTTCTATGGACGGGGCTGTGGGGCTACGCGTTCTTGTTTTATCAGCCATTCGGCGAGGGATGGGCGCCGGCGGCAGGGCTTCGCACCCTGAGTTCAGCCGCAAGTCTCTATTCGGCGACCTATTCGAACGGATATCCGCCAAGCTTAGAAGCCCTGGGGCCAGCGGAAGGCGGCACTCCGAGCTGCGACCATGCGGGCCTACTCGACCAAATCCTCGCATCCGGGCTGAAAGGTGGCTACAAATTCACGTACGTTGCACAAATGCCAGACCAGGCGAAATGGACTCCTTCTGCTGAAGCCAAAAGGCACAGTTGCACAGTCGCGGGTGTGTCGGCATTCGCAGTGACGGCGGAGCCAATCTCGCCGTCCAAGGGCTTGCCCAGTTATTTCGTCGATCAAACAGGCATCATACGCGAAAGCAAGAAGGGTCCGGCAACGGCGAGCAGCGCACCGATCAGCAGCCAGTATTAAGACTAGTCGGCCTCGGCGTGAGAATGCGCGGCGTGAGACAGCGAAGCGTCCGCTGAGGCGGGCGCGCAATCGAACGTGGTCTCTTCCCAAAGTGAACGGTCAGCAAGCAGGCGATTGACGAGCTGCGTGTGCAGCGCGTGGCCGGCTTTATGCGCGACAATGCGGCCCAGCAGCGGACGGCCAATCAGCGCGAGATCCCCGATCAGATCGAGCGCTTTGTGGCGGCCGAATTCGTCCGGGAATCGCAGCGGGCCGTTGAGAATGCACTGATCGTCCATCACGATCGCGTTGGCGAGCGAGCCGCCGCGAATCAGACCCATTTTCTGCAGCGCCAGCAGTTCTTTTACGAAAGTAAACGTGCGCGCAGGCGCGAGTTCGCGGCTGAAAGTTTCGGCGTTCACGACCATTTCGATTTCCTGCGGACCCGCGGCGGGATGGCTGTAGTCGACGAAGCAGTGAATCCGAAATTCATCGGCGGGATAGATGCCGATGCGGCGGTCGCCGTCGGAAAACTCGAGCGGCTTGAGCACGCGAATGTAGCGGCGTTTGCGGCGCAGGCGGCGCGTACCGGCCTCTGCGAGAATGTCGATAAACGGCTTCGCGGAACCGTCGAGAATTGGGAGTTCCAGGGCATCGATTTCCAGAATGACGTTGTCGATGCCGCAGCAGTAGAGCGCCGCGAGCAGATGTTCGGTGGTGGAGATGAGCACGCTCTGGCGCATGAGGCTCGTGGCGTAGCTCACGCGCGCGACGTTATTCGCATGCGCAGCGATCTCGAAACCATCGAGATCCGCGCGGCGGAAAACGATGCCGGTGTCGGCCGGCGCTGGTACCAGCCGGACCCGCGAATGCACGGCCGTATGAAGGCCGATGCCCTCTATCTCGACGGGGCGCTGAATCGTAAGTTGATGTGACATGCGAGAGAAGCACTCATTATGGGGCACTTTGGTGGCCGCAAGGACTTTATTTTGGCCTTGTAATTTCAACAGGTTACAAAGGAATTGGACTGTAGCAGTTCTTCGGTGTTGTAGAGATACAACAAAATCCGGCTTTAATATGTGGCCCAGGATGAACAGGCAGGCTGCTAGTTAGCGGCGGTTTCGCTAGGATTTCTCCAACGGCATGGCCTGTTGTCGGATCACCGGGGTGCGCGTAAGATGACTTTGAGTCTTTGATGGCGAGTCCCTTCAACATACTTCCCGAAAATCCTGCGCCACCCGCGCCGACCGGACCGCGGCCGCCATGGCTTAAGGTGCGCCTTCGCGGGGGCCAGAATTTCCGCGAACTCGACGGCATCATGCGCACGCTCGGGCTTCACACCGTGTGCGAGAGCGCGCGCTGCCCAAATCAAGGCGAATGCTGGGAGCATCGCACAGCGACATTCATGATCCTGGGCAACATCTGCACGCGCGCGTGCGGATTCTGCGCGGTGCCAAGCGGGAAACCGCTGGGTCCGCCGGAGCAAGACGAGCCGGAACGCGTAGCGGAGGCGGTCGAGCGAATGGGGCTGCGCTACGCCGTGGTGACGTCGGTAAACCGCGACGATCAACCCGACGGCGGCGCGGAAATTTTCGCGCGCACGATCGAGGAGATTCGCCGGCGAGTACCCGAATGCAAAGTCGAGGTGCTGATTCCGGATTTTCGGGGCAACTGGGACGCGCTCGCGACGCTGATGGCGGCACGCCCTGATGTGCTCAACCACAATATGGAAACGGTACCGCGTCTCTATCGCCGCGTGCGCAAGGGAGCCGTCTACGAACGCTCACTCGAATTGCTGCGGCGCGCGCGCGAAATGTCGCCCGCAACGCCGACGAAGACGGGGATGATGCTGGGGCTCGGCGAAACGCGGGACGAAGTTCTAAGCGCGATGGGCGAAATCGCAGCGCAGGGAACGCATATTCTGACGCTCGGGCAGTACATGCAGCCGACTCCTGAACACTTGCCGATCGAGCGGTACGTCCACCCGGATGAATTTGCCGAATTCAAGCGGCTGGGCGAACACATGGGGTTCAAACACGTTGAAGCCGGGCCGCTGGTTCGATCCTCGTATCACGCCTTCGAGCAGGAAGAGGCCGCGCGCAGCTAGTCTGCCCCGAAGCTAGACCCCGGAAACATCCGTAGCGTTCACGCGAAGCAGAATGCCAGCTCCGGCGTTGACGTTTACCTGTCCCTTCTTTGATTCGAGCGAGATTTGGCCGACGGGATCAGTGCGTCCGGCGTGACGAACCGTGAGATTCGGCAGCCCATAAGCGCCGCAGGCGTCCCCGGAAAAGACCCACAGCGCTTGCGGAGATTCGCTGGCATTGATGGCGCCGCTACACCCACGGTCAGGATTCGCGTACAAACGACCGAGCACGCCGTTGCTCACCGGCCTGCCGACCTTACCTTCCAGACCCACGACAGGGCCGCCGCCACGATATACGGCGTCGCCGCCGATCTGGACGGTTGTCCACGCTTCCGGCGGAGTCCCGCGGTCAGCGCCCATGATCGGAATTTGCGCCTGGTCGACCTCCACGAACGAGGCGATGGCCCGCAGATGCGTCGCGATCGGAATTTTCCCTTTTGAGGTCTTTAACGTGTCGAACCGGAATGAAATGCTGGCGGGCGCTCCGTTTGCAGCCGGCGTAACGCTGACGATGTGACCGATTACCTTGGCTCCGGCGTGAATCGACGGTCCGCTCCACAGTGGAACGTCTTGCATGACGCGCGCAGTGATGATCTGCCCCGGCTTGCACTTCGCGGAAGAAAGCGTGGAGTTCAACATGACCGGAATGATGGTTCCGGCCGGAATGGAATCGTCCGCGCGCAAACCGGCGGTCAGGACGAAAAATGCAATTGAAACGAAAAAGGCGGCGTTTCTCAAGGTGGGATTCATGCGATGTACCTCCGTTCCTTCAATTGCTCGCAGCCCAAACCCGCACCTATTTTAGTTAGATGCTCCCGGTGCCAGTGCGGGAACATAAGCCGCCTAATGGGTCACGGTGGTGAAGCGGCCGTTGACGACGGGATCGCGTTCGTTCTCCTCGCAGTCGGCTTCCTCGAGCATGCGGTCGAAGTCGGTGACACGCGTTTGAGTCATGACCGTGTGAATGGGCTTGGTTAGCGCGACTGGGTCTTCCACGGTGTAGTCAATCTGTATCGCGTCGTGATTCACCATGCGAATGCGCTCGGTGAAGTGGAGCTGATCGCTCATCGGCATGAAGAATCCCGTAAGCTCGCCCATGTAAATGCGGCGCTTGGTCGCGATCGTATCCACAACGAGCGTGTCGCCTTCCCAGTGGGCGATGGAATCGCCCATCAGCGTGGGCCACAACAGGTCCTTCGGCGGATGCGAGCGGCCGTCGGTGTAAATGTGACGCACGGCGCCGACGGTGCTGATAAATGTCGTTTCCTCAGGCGTCACGCGCCATTCAAACATTCCAGGAGTAAAGGTTGCAGGAAACGGCGGCGAGCCGCAAAGCGGCTGATGGGTGGCGGGCGGATGCAGTGGATCAGCGGAGATCGCCGCTTCGATAGACTTTCGGATCTGCTCGTACTTCGTCTGATATTCCGGCGTGAACGAAGGGCGCAAGGCTTCGGCGCGCGCCTTCATTTTGCGCAGCGCTTCCTCGCTGAACTGCTGGCCGTCCGCCTGCCCGACAAAAATGTCTGGCTCCCACATGCCCGACCAATCCGGCAATTTGGCAAAAGCCCCGACGCGCGCTTTCGAGTTCAAATTCTGCGCGGGGGTAAACAACGCACAGCCGAACAAAACGAAAACCGCGATTAGCGCTCCTCTGACTCTCATGGCGCCCTGCTTCCTGGGGCGGCTGGATGACCGATGATCTTTCCGTCCGGACCGGTGACCGATACCACCAGTCCACCCGGCTGCCCGTCGCGCAGCGGATTGGCGATGATGGTGACTTTGTCGCCCGGGTTCAAACTGCTCGGCTTCCACCCCTTGCGCATCAATTCAACGGGTGCCCCCATCTCAACGCCCCACTCCACCGGCGCGGCCTGCGGATCCTTGGGATCTGGCACAAGCACCTGAATCCAGCAGTGGGGATTCGTCCACTGAAATTCCTTCACCGTGCCGACGAGCGTGATCTGCTTCGTCTGGTCGAACATCGCCCGAGAATGGTGTGCGAAAGCGGGGCTCGCAACCAACATCGCAGTGACACCAATCACGGCAGCAACCGATCTTTTCATGAGCATCCCCACGCCACCCGAGTCAGCAAGTCGAGCTTTCAAGCACGGAATTGCGTGAAAGCGTAGCTCCCACCCGATAGCGTGTCAACTCAGTGCAGCGGACCAAGGAAGGAATCGGCGATATCGTGGACGCGTGCAGCACAGGCCTTATCCTGCATTGAATCGAAGAGTGCGAGCGCAGCGCGAAAGGACTCCGAGGCTTTTGTCGCGCGGCCCAACTCCACGTTCAGATTGCCGACAAGAAGCTGAAAGATCGGATTGCGCGGATAGCGCGTCACGAGCGGCTCGGCGACATCGACTGCATCCTGATAGCGCTCGTCGTAGGAGCGAAGATTTCGCGCGAGGTAGAAGCGCGTATCGACGCCGAGAAGTGCGGCGTGATCCATGCCGATCTTCATCTGGCGGATTCCTTCTTCCTTGTTCCCTCCTGGAATTCCCATGAAGAAGCGAAGCATCTTCGCGATCGCGGAGAGCGTGTCGATGTAATAGTTGTAGAGGCCAAGCATCGCGGTGGCATCGGCCATGTCAGGATCGAGCTGCAGTGCGCGGAGGCATTCGGCGCGCGCCGATACACCGGCGTGAGCTACAGCTCGCTTTTCGTCTCGCAGACTGTACAACCTGGCCTTGAGCGCGAATCCGACCGCGACATAGACGTGCGGCTCGGCCGTATCGGATTTGGCGATTTGCGCGCGGGCGAGGTCGATGGCTTTGTCCGCGAGCGCGAGATAAGCATCGTCCTCCGCGCTCTTGCCGCGCTTCCAGGCGTCGAGCATTCCCCATTTGATTTCGCACGCGGCGCAATACATCTTCCACCACATGGCCTCAGCTTCGAGCAGGTACCCGACGGAGCTTTCAGGCTGCGACTGCTCGATCGTGCGGGCCGTCGCAATCGCGGCATCAGGTTCGCCGCTATAGATCTGATCGAGCGAGTGGACGGCGTCAGGCAAGAGAGTGAGATTGCCGGCCCGAACCGGCGCCACCCATATCGACGCGAGAGCAACAAGCGCGCTAACAAGCGTCGTGTGGAGGATCATTTCACTCGTTTCAGCCAGCCGGCAAGCCACGCGGCAGTGACGTACATCGTAAAGCATTCCATGGCGAACGGCAGAAAACCGAGATAGCCCGGCGCGGGCATCTCGAAAATTTTCCATTGCTGGAACATCGGAAACGTGTAGTGCCACTTCGCGCCGGCCCAGTTGTTCCAAAACTCCCACAGCCAGCCGCAAATCCAGCCAGCCCAAAGAAAGCCGTAGAGGCGCCGCGCAAACCCCTCCGAGAGGTCGCCCAGAAATGAAGGCAATGCGAGACGCCTATTGATCGGATCGACCAGCAGAACGAATCCGATCCACAGCAGGGGCACCATGTAAGGCGCAAATCGATTCGGAACGACGAGGGGCAGCACGAGGCACGCCGCGCCGCAAATCATCGCGACGTTTTCCGCAGTGCGCGAAAGCGTCCACGCATGAACCGGCACGGGCGGCATCAACGCCTGCACGAGGTCGGACGTCTCGAAGATTGCCGGCGTGATAGTGGCGAACGACCAGCCGTATCCGAGAAGCGCCGCGATCCACTCGTGCGGCACGCCGACGTAGGTCCATCCGCACAGGCGGAAGTTGTACGCCTCGAAAATCAGCCAAAGCGGAACCGAAAGAAGTGCCATCCGCGCGGCCACGATGGGCGCGTCCCGCAGGCGCGATCGTCCGGTGAGCGCGAAAACCGCGGCGTCAACGACGAGGATGTAGGCGCTCCACGCAATCGGCGTGAAATATGTCGTGACGGGTTCGACGCGGCGAAAAAGCAGCCACTCCGCTCCAGCGAGAGCGACGATGCCGTACCAACCGTGCGGCGGAAACTCGCGGCGCCGCGGCGTCCGGAAAAATCCCACGACGAGGGCGGCCACGGTCGCGGTTGTGACGAAGACGCCTATGGCGATCCGGGGCTCGAGCATCGTCGCGCGATTGTCCTCGTGTTCCAGCGCGTATGGTAGCGCAGTTCGCGGGAGATTTCGGGCGGCCTCGCGGGGTTTCTTGCTATGCTCTGTGCGCTTTTGCGGCGCAAATGACGTTGAACGAAACCCAAAAACTCGAGCGCGGGTTGGGGCTGGTCGAAGCGACTTCGCTCAACATGACGTTCATGGTGGGCATCGGCCCGTTCGTCGTGATCCCACTCGTCATCCAGGCAATGGGCGGACCGGGAAGCTTGCTCGCGTGGGCTGCGGGAGGCGCGCTCGCGCTCTTCGACGGCTGCATCTGGGCCGAACTCGGTGCAGCGATGCCGCAGGCAGGCGGCAGCTACGTTTATTTGCGCGAGGCGTACGGCGCAGAGCGCTGGGGGCGGCTGCTGTCGTTCCTCTTCATCTGGCAGACGCTGTTTCAGGGGCCGTTGAGCATTGCGTCCGGCGCGCTCGGTTTCGCCGACTATTCCACGTACCTGGTCGAACGGTCCGGCCGGCTCGCGTCGATGATGTCGGCGCTTGGCTCGCACGAAAGGAACGTAATCGCCGGTGCGATCGTCTTGTTAGTCGTGGCGCTGCTCTACCGCCGGATCACGGAGATCGGGCGAATCTCTGTGGTCTTCAGCGTGGTCGTAATCGGGACGATCCTATGGATCATTTTCGGCGGTGCCACTCACTTTGACGCGCATCGCATCTTCGATTTTTCAGGAGCGGACCGAACATTCTCGTGGCTGCTTTTCGGCGCGCTCGGCCATGCCACCGTGCAGACGGCGTACAGCTATCTCGGCTACTACAACGTCTGCAACCTCGGCGGTGAAATGAAGGCTCCCGAAAAAAATATTCCTCGTGCGATTTTCATTTCGATTCTGGCGATCTGTGCGCTGTACCTCGCGATGCAGACGAGCATTCTGAGCGTGATTCCGTGGCGCGAGGTGCCGGATTCGCACTACATCGCGAGCACGTTCATCGAGCGGCTGTACGGCGGCGGCCCGGCGATGCTCGTGACAACGCTGATTTTGGTGACGGCGCTCGGTTCCGTCTTTTCGGCGATGCTGGGATATTCGCGGGTGCCGTACGCCGCGGCGGCGGACGGAAATTTCTTGCAGATTTTCGCGCGCGTCCATCCGACCAAGCATTTTCCGTACGTTTCGTTGCTGGCGCTCGGGGCGGCGGCGTTGGTTTTTTGCCTCGCCTTGAAGCTGGCGCAGGCGATTCGTGCCATCCTGGCGATGCGCTGTATCATCCAATTCATGGCCCAAGGGGTGGGGCTCGTCCTTTTGCGGCGGCGATGGGGTGCTGAGCGCGTGCCGTTTCGGATGTGGCTCTATCCGTTGCCGGTCGCGATTGCGGTTGCGGGCTGGGCGGGAATTTTCATTTCGACCGGGCGCAAACCGATGCTGGCGTCGCTTGCGGCGGCAGCAGTTGGCGCTCTCGTTTATCTGGGACGCGCGCGCTGGATGCGCCAATGGCCATTCGAGGAGACGGCTTGATGAACCGACGGAACCATCGCTGGAATGCGATTTTGCTCGCTGCGGCGCTTGCTGTGTTCAGTGGATTTGCCTCGGCGCGCCGGGCCTCCGCTCAATCGCTGCCCGAGACCGTCGAAGCAATCAACAAGGCGCGCGTCGCCACGCGAATTCTCTTTATAACTGCGCATCCGGATGATGAAACAGCGAGTTTGCTGGCGTATCTCTCGCACGGGCTGGGCGCGGACGTCGCGCTTCTGACCATCACGCGCGGGCAAGGCGGACAGAATGCCATCGGGCCGGAGCAGGATGGACCGCTGGGCGTGATCCGCACCACAGAATTGCTCGCCGCGGACGCGCACTACGGCGTGCGTCAATTTTTCACGCGCGCCGTCGACACCGGATTTTCGAAAAGTCCTGAGCGCACCATGAAAATCTGGGGCGATCAGATTCCGATGGAAGATATGGTGCGCGTGATTCGCACCTACCGGCCCGACGTAGTGATCAACGGATGGGGCGGCGTGCACTTTGGTCACGGGCAACATCAGGCGAGCGGGATTTACACGCCGGAAGCAATCGCCGACGCAGCGGATCCGACAAAATTCCCTGAGCAGATCGCCGAGGGGCTCAAGCCGTGGAAAGTGACTCTCGAGGTGCGGCCCGCAGCCTTCGGTTTCGGCCCTGTCCAGCCACAACCTCCGGCGGGCGCGGTGATGTTTCCGGTCGGCGACGTATCCCCGCTGTGGGGCAAGAGCTACGTCGAGATGGGGATGGAAGGACACGCGCAGCACCGGTCGCAGGGTACGCCGTCGCTCTTCGGCAATCCGTTTTTCCGCCGGCCGGTGTATCTGATCGCAGAACACGGCCAGGAGGCGGACGGAACTTTTGACATCAAGCTAATAGCCGAACCGCTCGGCAGTCTCGCGGAGCGATTCCCGCAATTTCGCGATACGCTTGCACCTGCGCTCGCATCAGTTGACCAAGATCTGGCGGCAGCGGCGAAATTAGCGCTCGATACAGACCGCGAGGCTGCAGCGAAGTCGCTTTCAGAGGCTGGAAAAGAAATCGCTGCGCTGCGCGACAAGATTTCCAGTGCGGGCGGCGACAACGCGGATGTGCTCGCAGAGCTGGTCGGCGTCAAACAGCGGATCGATCGAGCGCTTGAGGACGATATCGCCCTTCCGATTGACACCCAAGCGGACCAGCACGAGCTGGTTGCGGGCGAAAATTTTTCGGTGGACGTGAATTTCCTCGATAAACCCGCAGCGCCGGTGAAATGGACCGTGGACCAATCGAGCCTGTGGCTGCCGCATGGATGGACGGCGACGCTCGATCCGCCGAAACCTGGAGGCACTGGTTATCACTTCAGCGTGGGCGTTCCCGCCGGGGCTACGGCGCCGAGTTCTCCTGAGGACGCGATTCTGCCGTTTCCGCCGCCGCTCGTGAAGCTGGCCGTGCGGCTCGATGTGGACGGCTACGATTTCACTGTTGAGAAGACCGTCGAATCGTCTGTGGCGAAGACCACGGGAGTCGAAACGTATCAGCTCGAACTCGTTCCTGCGGTCACGCTAACCGTGGAACCAAAGCAGGTGATGGCACCGGTGAAACGCGGTGCTGCGCCGATCGATTTGCTGGCGCGCGTGCGCTATCACGGCACAAAACCCGCGAGCGTGACGGTGGGACTCGACGCGCCGGCCGGATGGAGTACCGCGCCGATTTCGGCGCTGAATTTCACGGCAGCGGGAGATCAGCTGGTGCGCTACGTGGTCAAGCCCCCTGCGAAGATTGCGACCGGAGCCTATCCGCTTCATCCGTTTGCCAAGCTGGACGATCAAACGTTTCGCACTTCGCTCGAGCCGATTCCGACGCTGCCAACGCGGGATTGGGGCGAGCCCGCCGATGCGACAGTGCACGTGCTCGATCTCACCGTGCCCGCGGGATTGCGCGTCGGCTACATCGCTGGCGACAATGACACGGTCCCTGAGACGCTGCGGCAGATCGGCATTCAGGTGGACATGCTCGACGAGGTTGCGCTTGCGTTCGGCGATCTGAGCCGCTACGACGCGATCGTGGTCGGAATTCGCGCCTACGAACTACGGCACGATGCGATGGCGGCCAATCCCCGCCTGCTCGACTATGTGAAAGGCGGGGGCACGTTGCTCGTCGAATACGAGCGCGACTTCGCGTGGAATTCACTGCATCCCGCGCCGTTTCCGGCAAAAATGGCCGCCCAGGCCGTCCGCGTAACGGATCAAAATTCTCCGGTACGATTTCTCGCGCCGGATAGCCCGCTGCTGAACTTCCCCAACAAAATCACGCTTGCCGATTTCGAAGGATGGAATCAGGAGCGCGGCCTCTATTTCTGGAGTTCGCCGTGGGACGCGCAATATCAACCGGTGCTCGGACTCACCGATCCGGGTGAGCCGGAAGCAACCGGCGGGCTCGTCTACGCGAAAGACGGCAAGGGAATTTACGTCTACACAGGTCTCTCGTTTTTCCGCGAGCTTCCCGACGGAGTTCCGGGCGCATACCGGCTGTTCGTCAATCTGCTGAGCCAGAAACGTAACACCGCGCCCTCGAAATAGCGGAATCGCCTCGATCAGCGCGACGCACTGCTGTGCGCGGTTGCGACACACGCCTTGACTTCCGCTTGCTTCCTCTTTTTTCCTTCGTGCTATGCTTCCGACCGATTTAGGAAGGAGAAGCAAATGAACACGGGAGCTGGAAGATTTCTTGCCGCGCAATTCTTCGCGGCGTGCATCACCGCAATACTGATCTTCGCCACGGCCGCGAGCGCCGTTGGCGGACAGAAAAACAAGAAAAACAATAAAGACGCGCCTCCGCCGGACCAATCCGCGCAGGTACCGATAGGGACCGACAACGACCAAATCGAAAACGCCATCGGAGAGATGCTGGGCGCGTTCCAGATCGGCGACGTCGAGATGATGCACAAGTATTATGCGGACAACGTCACGTTCGTGAGCGGCGACTATGCGCCGCCCGTCATGGGTTGGCAGAACTACGCGGCGCTATACGCACAGCAGCGGCATGCGTTTCAGGGAATGCAGATTATCCGGCGCAATACTCTCATCTTCACGCAAGGAGATTTCGCCTGGGCGACGTACCAGTGGGAGTTCGTTTCTAACGTGAATGGCCAGCCCTATCAGCTCCGCGGTCACACCACGCTTATCTTCAAAAAGACAGGCGGGAACTGGCTCATTGTGCACAACCACACGTCAGGTGTCTATCCGGAGGGAGTGGCGACCGCTCAACAGACTTCCGCTGCTCCGGCCTCACCAAGGCCTTGATTCGCGCTCACGCGCGGCAGACGGGCGATCAGAAGTTCTTGAAGCCCTGATAGAGCCACAACCCCACAATCGTCACCAGAATCAGTCCTGATACGACTGCAAGCGTCGCGATCGGGCGGCCGAGCTTTTCGATCTTGGCCACAAGCGCCCGCTGTTCGTTTGCCATCGAGTCCCCGGCGGCGTCAAGAAAGATCTGGTCTTCTTCGCGCGTCTCGAGCGTGCTGCGGTAAATCATGGCGATGATCAACACCGCGGTGATCACACCCCAAACGACGAGGAGAATCTGAATCGTGCCCATGGTTCCCTCCCGTGCCCGCGGGTCGTGGGGACTGCTCCGATGGAGGACCGGCCTGTGCGGGCCCCTTAGGGTCGATTTTGCCGGAATTATAGCACTAACGGCGGGACAGGGATGTCAACCAGACTGGCGCTCGTCGGGGAACTGGACGCCCCAGAAATTGCGCGCAGGATAGTAGATTTCGACGCCCAGATCGAATGGCCCGTGCTCTCTCTGAGCCCGCAAACTGATCACACGGAACTCGCGGACCTCCTGCGAGACCCCGTGGCGAACTTCGATTCGAGAACCCATCGGTGGCAGAAACGGTACGCGGAGCAGCGCGCCATAGCGGCTCACGGAAATGGCTTCGGCAGGGGCGGCGTTCGTCTGGCCATCGGCCTCATTGCTGACGACGCGTACGGGAATCTTGGTCTGAACGCGGCTCGAACGGCGGCGCTCCAACATTGCGCGGGCGCTTGCCATTGGGGAGACCTCCTGTTCCCGCGAAATTTCAGTCCCAATGTAGAAATTTGGCAGGGAGCAGGTCAATGGTACTTCGAAGGGGTACTACGAAGTTGAGACGCCGCCCGGGCGCTGCGTTGACAAACCCTAAGGCGAACGGCAATATGGACTTGCCCCGCTTTTCTGCACGAATTGCCCAAGTGGCGGAACTGGCAGACGCGCTAGCTTCAGGAGCTAGTGGCCGCAAGGTCGTGGAGGTTCGAGTCCTCTCTTGGGCACCATTTCTGAGGGTTGCTTCGCGTATTCATGCCACCTACCGGCCGATTTGTCGCGCTTGACGCGGATGGGTGTGATTGCGCACACTGCTTGTTTCGTTTGTGCGCGGCGGGCCGGCAGTGGGGCAGGTCCGAGCGTGAAGTGCGATTTGCAGTGACGCGCATCCGTAGAACCGAGGTGCCAGATGTCTGAAGCCGCAACGGGTTTGCCGAGCATCGCTCCAATGCTGCGCGGGTACTCCGTCGAAATCAGCCCGCAGAACGAGAAAGTGGTCGACTCAGCCGCCGAGCGGTTGGAGCCAGGGACCGAAGTCTTTTTCACCTGGATTCCCGGCGAGGATTTCTCGAAGGCAGTGGCGCCCGCGGGGAAGCTGCGCAAGGCCGGGCTCTATCCCGTTCCGCATATCGGCGCGCGACATCTCGAGAGCAAGGAGCAGCTCGACCAATTGCTCGGCGCGTTCGTCGGTGTGGGAGTTGACCGCGTGCTGCTGATCGGAGGCGAGCGCGACAAGCCGCTCGGCCCATACGATGCGAGCATTCAAGTGATGCAGTCCGGCTTGCTGCAAAAGCACAACATCCGGCGCGCGGGAATCAGCGGATTCCCCGAAGGCCATCCGAGAATTTCCGAGCAGGTGCTCGCCGAGTCGACAGTGGCGAAGATGAAGTACGGGCGTGAGATCGGGCTGCAGCTGCAGATCGTGACGCAATTCGTCTTCGAGGGCGAGCCGATTGCCGCGTGGCTGAAAAAGCTGCGCGCGATGGGAGTTGATCTGCCGGTGCGCCTGGGGCTCGCCGGACCGGCGGGTATCGCCACGCTCACGCGCTACGCCATTCACTGCGGCGTCGGAAATTCGATCAAGGCGCTGACGAAATCTGCGTCGTTCGGGAAGCTGCTCACCGAGCGCGATCCGGAGCCGGTGATTCGCGAGCTGATGGCCGCGTCACCAGACAACGATCCGCCAAAGCTCGGTGTCGCGGCGCTGCACTTCTACACGTTTGGCGGCTTGAAGAAGACCGTCGAATGGATCAACGCGATGCGCGGGCAGTAGCCCGGCTTCCGCTAGACCAATTCCTCTGCATAAAGTGCACCGCTTGGTGTGTCTTCGTGCTTGAAGTACACGAAGACGTCGCCGGACCGCGCGGCTTTTGTCACCTTTTGTTTGATCGCTTTGCGGGCGCGAGGCGAGTAGCTGTCCTTGCGTAGCCGAAAATAGCGGAAGTTCGCGGTCGCAACGTCGGGCGTTTCGAGCTCCTCGCTTTCGGCTTGGCAGAGTGCGACGCGGGCTCGGCGCAAGCGGTCGTACACCTCCTCCACAAACCAGGACGGATGGCGAAATTCGACTGCGAACCGCGTGCCGCGCGGGAGTTTTTCGAGAAACCCGTCGAGCCGCGCCAGATCGCACTTGAAGTTCGGCGGAAGCTGGAAAAGGACGGGGCCGAGTTTGCGCGCCCGCCGCAGCGGCTCGAGCGAAGCGAGAAATTGAGAAGTCAGTTTCGCGACCCCGCGCAGCCGCTTGATATGCGTGATCGATTGATGCGCCTTCACGGCGAATTTGAAATGGGGGGGAGTCGCGTCGATCCACTCGTCGAGCAGCAGCTTGGTAACGGCGCTGCGAAACGTGTAGTTCACTTCGACAGAGTTCAGGCGCGTCGCGTAGTATTCGAGAAATTTCGCGGATGGAAGCTTCGGCGGATAGAAATCGGGCTTCCAGCTCGTGTAAGCCCAGCCTGACGTCCCCGCGTAAATTTTGCCCACGGGAAGGAATCACCTCAACGACGGTCAAGTTGACAGTGTAGTTCAGCTCACGATAGTGTCAAAAATCATGGAAGTCTTCGATTACGAGGCGCTCCGGAAATCGCCAATCGTGCGTGAACCGTATGAGCACGTGATTCTGCCGGGATTTGTGCGGCCCGAAGCGCTTGCGAAGATCAACGCCGATTATCCGAAGATCGACCATGCGGGCAGCTACCCGCTTGCCTCACTTGAATTCGGCCCGAATTTTCAAGCGATGGTCGACGCGCTCGAATCCGAGGAATTTCGCAAGGCGTTCGAGGAAAAATTTGGGATCGATTTGAGCGGCCGCCCCTCGACGATTACCGTCCGCGGCCGCAGCGACACACGCGACGGCAATATCCACTGCGATTCGGAAAGCAAGATCGTCACGATTCTCCTTTACATGAACCCGGGCTGGGACGATTCGGGGGGGCGCCTGCGTCTATTGCGCTCGCGCAACAACATAAACGACGTCGCAGCGGAGGTCCCGCCGTCTGGCGGCACGCTCGTCGCGTTTCTCCGCTCGGACCATTCCTGGCACGGCCACCTGCCGTTCATCGGCGAGCGGCGCGTGATCCAGTTCAACTGGGTCACTGGGGAAGGCAGCCAGCGGTTCAATCTGTTTCGCCATCGCGTCTCGGCCTCGGTGAAGCAGCTGCTGAGCTTCGGCAAATCCGCGAAGCCATCTTCGTCCAGCGCGCCGGAAAGAATGTGACCTAAGTCCGCTGTTCAGGGATCAAGAGTGCTTACGGAAATTACCGGACTGCACATCAGCCTCCCGCAAGGGGCAGTGACGCGCGAAGAGATCGCACTCCGCTGGTTGCACTTCGTCGCCGGGATTATCTGGATCGGACTGCTGTATTTCTTCAATCTCGTCGGCACGAAGACGATGAAGGGACTCGAACCGGCCGTGCGCGCGAAACTATTTCCGGCGCTGATGTCCCGCGCGATGTGGTGGTTTCGCTGGTCGGCGCTGGTGACGGTGCTGGCCGGGCTGCGCTATTTCTGGCTGATTCTAGCGTCCGACGCGACAAACGCAGGAAACTCGTCGCTGGCGTGGCGATGGCTGGGCGAATGGCTCCTCGTCTGGTGCGTCGCGTTCGCGCTGATCTACCCGTTTCAGCTGCCGCAAAAGGGGATTCTGGGCAGCGCTTGGCTGCGCGCGATTGCCGTCGTTGCAATTACGATCGCTGCCGCGTGGATCGTGCTCGCGCTCAACGCTGGGCCGGAATCATCCAATCGTCACCTCTCGATCGCAATCGGTGGCGGGATCGGCTTACTGATGCTTCTGAACACGTGGGGCGTGGTCTGGCGCGCGCAAAAGCGGCTGATCGCGTGGACACGCGCTGCCGCGGAGCAAGGGGCGCCGATGCCACCTGAGGCCGAGCGCATGGCGCGCTGGGCGTTTCTGGCCTCGCGCGTGGGATTTTGGCTGTCGTTTCCGCTGCTTTTCTTCATGGCGGCCGCGAGCCATTTCCCGTTCCTGAGCGGCATTGCCGAATGAGTCGCACGCTGTAGCCGGGCCATGCCTCGTGTGCGTCTAATCCAGTAAGGTCAGGCTCGGAGGCAATCATGAAACCGCTAATCCGGCTCGGGCTCGCGATCCTGCTATTTGTGCTTATCGCGGTGCAGGCCGCGCTTGCTTTCGACTACCCGCTCTCCCCGGAAGCGATTCGTGAAGCCTATTTCCTCGTTACTGCAAGCCAGGACAGACGGGCGGAATTCTTGCAGAAGTACAAGCACTATCTGCCGATGCCTGAGAGCGGGCCGTATATCAGTCTGATCGACGTCAAGACGCCATTGGGTTGCCTTGTTGACGAACTCGCTACGCGCGGCCCGAATTATCACGCGGACGATGCCGAGAAGGATTATCTAGGCAAGCCCGGATGCTTCCGTGTGCACGTGGGAATCAACTTCACGCAGGACTATCCGCCTCCCGGCTTCAGCAAGGCCGCGCTTCCCGATCTGTGGAAGCAGTTCAAAGTACATCTGAAGCAGCGCGCCGAAGTCGAACCACAGTCGATCCATGGGGAGCCGATTTATTACGGCGATGACTCAGGCGTGTACGGAGTCATTGGGGCAAACATCAACCTCGAATACGACTTGAAAAAGCTTGACGCGGGCGGCCTCACGACGATTGACGTGGACACTCCCGACGGGCAGGTCATCGAGACGGCGTTTAATCTATCGCAGCTCAAGTAGCGCTGGGCTGCTCGACTATCGAGTCACACCCTGCGTTTCCACGAAATTGAACGCGTCCTCGATGGATCGCTGAGAGGCGCGCGAGCCTTTTACATACGTCGTGAATTGCGGCCGGCGGCGCGGCGAGAATTTCGCCGGGTCGAACGCACCTCGGGTCATCCGGAACACCCACACGAATTCGTAGCGCGCCTTTTCCACATCCGACGCTTTCACAAGCGCCGTGTCCACCGTCGTCAGCGGGCTGAAGTCGGAGAATCCGTTGTGATCGGTGTGCACCGGCTGCGGCATCGCGTAAGTGTAGGAATTGGAATCGTGCGTGAAGAGCACGACGTAGTCGACGTGCGCGAGATCAGGCGCCGGGCAAATCCCCGAAAATTCCTTGCGGCGATTTTCCGCCATCCATTTGTATTGCGACGGCGATAGTCCGTACGCGGCGAAGAAAACCCTGCAGGACGGATCGGCGCTTTCGTTCTGCACCTGCGTATCGGGATAGTCTTCCGATTCTTCCGCGTCAGCAACGGGCTGCGCGGTCGCGCCCACAACCGCGCTGCTGTCTCTCCTGGCGCTCACGGTTTCAACTGAGGCTTTCGGAGACGCAACGGGAGCGCTGTGCACGAGCCGCGCGGCTGGCGCGCTATCGAAATCAGGCGATGACGTGCTCGGTGCCGGGTTCGTTTTCTTCGCTACCGTTGGCTCCGCTTTTGTGTGCGCCGACGCTGTAGAAACTTTTGTCTGCGTTGTTGCGTGCCCAGGAGCGGACGGAGTTGTGGACTTCGCGGATGCTGACTTTGCGGATTGCGAGGTCTTTACAGGGGCCGGCTGCGCAGCCGCAGCAACAGTCGGCGCGGGTGCAGCAGCGGGCTGCGGCGCGGCCGCTGGCGTGATCATGACCGCCGCGGTTTGCGGTGCAGCGGGTTCGGCCAGCGCTGGTTTCGCTGCGGCGACGGGTACTGGAGCAGGCTTCGCCGCCGCGACAGCAGGTGCCGGCGGTAAAGCCGACTTCGTCGCAGCGGCTGCGAGGGATCTTGCAGCCGCCGAAGCTGCCGCCGGTTTATCGGCGTCATCGGGCAGCGCCGGCAAATCCGGGAAGACGCTATCCGGCACATAACCCTCGACGCCGCTTTCCGTGCGAATCTTCACATAGCCCTTCAGGCGATGCAGGATTTCGACCGGCTCACCGCACTTCAGCTTCGCTTCGACGTCAAAGCTGCTGAGCGAATCGTAGACCCACACGCGATCCTGATTCGCTGAGCATTTCACGTAGGCAAGATCGGTCGCAAAAACAGGCGATGCCAGCCACAGGCCGGCCAGAGGCAGGAGAAATCGAATGCGACTCATGTTCCCTCCTTTGCTCCCAAGTAGGGTCTTCGCCGGGACCCTTGGCCGCTCGCGCGGGCCACAGAGAATGAACTGCCGCAATCGGCGAGAAAAGTGTGCGCTCCTGCGCGAGGCTCAACAACTGGACATAGGGCCAAAATTAGGGCAGGGCAAGAGAAGGCGAAAGCAGCTTAGGAGCGCCAGCGGAGAGTGACCGGACCGGTGACGGGATGTCGCATCGGCTGGCCTGTCCGTACAGATTCCAGATGCGCGGCTTTCAGCTCGAAATACCAGCGCGCCTGGCGGTCGGCATCGTCCACGAGCATCATGCGGTCCTCGTACTTAAGGCCGAGGCCCTGCTTTTCGATTACGGTCGTATCCTGCCGGATGAAGCGCGGCCCGAGAACGTGAATGATGAACGAGACGATCGGAAACCACGGAAGAATATTCCACGCCGCCACGAAATCGAGCCGGCAGAGGTCTCGGCGTATGGGAGTGA
>Ga0187778_10000532_pt1 | contig 27082 bp, 19 predicted proteins | sample 1015_Q2_SP5_20_M_FD_132418 | JGI IMG/M metagenome (GOLD analysis project Ga0187778, IMG submission 132418) | Tropical peat soil microbial communities from peatlands in Department of Meta, Colombia - 1015_Q2_SP5_20_MG | ecosystem: Environmental > Terrestrial > Soil > Wetlands > Peat | place... | reverse complement strand
GCTGCGTGGAATGAAAACAATATCTTCCGGCTGCAGAGACAGATCGGGCGCTTTGGCGGCCAAGATCTTAGGCAGAGCAAGTGGTATTTGCTGCGGACCGGCTGCGGTCTTGCGAATCAACACAGCCTTGTCAAGCTTGGCTGTGGTATTCGTTCCCTGTGCCATCGCAATTGCTTGCAGCACGGTGAGCCGAGAGTTCTCCATGACGAAACCGCTTGGCATGTGAACGTCGCCGACAACATAGACGATGCCGGCTTTTGACACGAGGACTGTATCTCCGGGAAACACGGGCACATTGTTTGCCGGAGTGAACGACTGGTTGGGTGCCAGCGTGACGGTTTGCGCGTCTTTGGGATCACTGCGATGTGTAATGCTGATCGTATTACCAGCTTTTGGGGTGAGCCCGCCAGCCGCAGAGACTGCGTCAAACAGCGCGTGATTCCCCAGCAACGGATAGGTTCCCGGCTTCTGCACTTCGCCGAGTACCGAAATGCCCTGGGTGGCGTACTCCTTCTCGAAAATCGAGACCTGGGGATCTTTGAAGTAGTGGCCGTCCGCCAGTTCTTTTTGCACGAGCTTTTCCGCCTGCTCAACCGTTAGACCCGCAACGTGCACCGATCCGATGAATGGCAGCGTGATTTCTCCGGAGTCAGCTACGCGGACTTCTTTGTTGAAATCAGGAGCTGCGTAGACACTGACCACAAGAAGATCACCCGCCCCAATAATAAGGTTCTCAGCGCTGGTCGGAACCGTGGTGGACGATTTCAGCTCTTGTGGACCGGGGGCAACTGCGATCGCCCCGCGTGGGGCATCATAGGGCGGAACCGTCAGCTGAGCGCTCACTGTGGACCTGCTACTCAGCAGCACGAGAGCGAACGCAAACTTAAAGGCTAAGATTAAACGCATAAGGCACCCCTGAACGCTAATTGAATTAGCAGCGAACGATGTTGGACGAGACGATGCCGCGTGTGGCATTGCGGGTATCAATAACCAGCCGTGACTCGCGTACGATGCGCGCGAAATCGTAATCGGAGTGATCGGTAATAATGACGACACAGTCGTATTGCCATAAATTGTCGAGCGAGACTGAACTCATTTTCAGATCGTACTTGCGTCCCCGGCCGATCGTAGGGAAGTAGGGATCGTGATAGCTGACCAGCGCCCCTTCTTTCTGCAACAGCTCAATTACCGTAAGTGCGGGCGCTTCTCTCAGGTCATCGATATCCTTTTTGTAAGAAATTCCGAGAATCAGGAATTCGGAGCCTCGCAACGTCTGAGAACGCTGGTTGAGAGCGGACCCTATCGCCTCCACCACGTGGTACGGCATGGATGAGTTGATCTCACCGGCCAATTCGATAAACCGGGTATGAAAATCCCACTCTTTCGCCTTCCAGGAAAGATAAAAAGGATCGACCGGAATGCAGTGGCCACCCAAACCAGGTCCGGGATAGAACGGTTGGAAGCCGAAAGGCTTGGTGCTGGCAGCTTCAATCACTTCCCAGATATCAATTCCCATCCGCAGGCACAAGAGCTTGAGCTCATTTACTAGAGCGATGTTCACGCAACGATAGATGTTTTCCAACAGCTTGGTCATCTCCGCGGTCGCTGGCCCAGAGACCGGGACGGTGCGGTTGAAGATCGCGCCGTATAGCGCGCAAGCGAGTGTGGTGGACTGCTCACTGACCCCACCTACGACCTTGGGAATATCGCGTCGGGCCACAGTGTTGTTGCCAGGGTCCTCGCGTTCCGGGGAGAACGCAACGAAAAACAACCGCTCTGCCACGTTGCCGTTGCGGTGTACCTTCAACCCATGCTGGTTACCACCCTCCAGCATCGGAACCAGAACCTCCTCCGTGGTACCGGGATAAGTCGTGCTCTCAAGTACGACAAGCTGTCCGGCTTGCAAATGAGGCGCTACCGATTGCAGCGTGCTGGTGATATAAGAAATATCCGGCTCACAGTGCTCATTGATGGGTGTCGGCACACAAATGATGATTGCGTGCATCTCGGCCAGCTGAGAGTAATTGCATGTTGCGGTAAACCCGTGATCGCGTGCCAGCTGAATCTCAGTCGCGGGGATGCGGCAGATATACGACTCGCCCCTGGAGAGCAGATCGATTTTTCTGATGTCGATATCAAAACCGGTAACTGGAAACTTCTGTTCACTGAACAAAAGCGCAAGCGGCAACCCAACATAGCCGAGGCCGATAATCCCAACACGGGCGGTGTGATGACGAATGCGGGACTCCAGTTCCACGCTTAGTCGCGTCGAAATGTCAAACTCTGTTTCGAGCATGATCTCCTCCTGAATGAACCTTTTCTGGTGAGGGAGGGAATTTAACTTTTTTCGATCTAGTTGCGCTGGGTCGCGGGAATACTTTGAACTAACAACGGGGGCTGATGGAGATAGGCGGTTGCCCTGCGCTTGGATTCGATGGAATCAAGAACTGTCTGAACCTGCGCGATACTCAACCCGCTCATGCGTGCGATGTCTTCGCACGATAGGTCCTGATTCTTGCCGAAGAGACATAGATCGAGGGTGCGCAGCGGCAGGGAAAAATAAAATTCTTCCTGGGATTGTGGCATCGAAAAAGTATCAGTCGTGGAAGGCCGCTCGCGAATTTCTCGCGGCAGCTGGAGATACTCCGCCAGTTGATATACCTGTGACTTATAAAGATGTGCGATGGGCTTCAGGTCGGCGGCTCCATCGCCGTTCTTCACAAAAAATCCCTGTTCGTACTCCAGACGATTGGGGGTGCCTGCGACCGCGTATTGCAGGCGGTCAGCATGATGATACTCGAACATTTTTCGAACGCGCTGCTTGAAATTGGTAGCGGCCACGATCTCCAGGTACACTTCCGCGCTCAGCCGCAGCTTTTGCACCCGACCATCCGGAGATTCAATCACCAAAGAAGGAACCACGTATTGGGCTCCACTCGCGATTGCCGGAACTACCAGTTTACATTTGTGACTTGGGCCGAATTCTGGAACCAGCTTGCGAATGGCGTCATCACGCCGGCGGTAACAGCCTGCCGCTTCCAGTACAGTGGTGATGTCCTCAAGTACACTACAGATTTTTAATTCGTCAGCCAGCTGATTAGCCAAACCCAGGCTGTCGTTTGCAGACTCACGTTCGGGCATCATAATGCCGACGACGCGCTCACTGCCTAGAGACCGCACACAAAGAGCCGCAACCACGCTGCTGTCGACGCCTCCGGAAATGCCGACTACCACGCCTTTGCGCCGGAGTTGGGTGAAAACGATGTCGTGAATCGCCGCTTCGATCTCATGGGCAGTCGAAACCGGATCAATTTCCAGGCAGGAGGCGTCAATGGCTTCGGTGCTATTCACGCTGCAACCTCCTCCGCGGCTTCGATCTCGATCGTGAGTTCGCGTTTAGCGATTTTCCCGTTCGCAGATTTCGGCAACGTTGGCCGAAACTGCACGATTTGTGGAACCATAAAATCTTCCAAACGGTCGGCGCAAAACCCTCGCAAGTCCAACTCAGAAAGGACTTCACCGGGTTTTGGACTAACAAAAGCGCAAATGGCATTTCCCAAAATCTCGTCAAACACCCCGATGACTGCGGCCTCGGCAACCTTGGGATGTGAATACAGAACGTTCTCAACTTCGCGCGGACTGACCTTCTCGCCGCGCGTCTTGATGATGTCATCTTTACGGCCCACGAAGTACAGATATCCTTCTTCGTCGGCGCGGAACAAATCGCCGGTGTAGAGCAGTTTTTCTTCGGGAAAAGGGCCGGGACGAAGCGCTTTGGCGGTCTCTTCAGGGAGTTCCCAGTAACCTTTCATTACATTCGCTCCCCGCACGACCAACTCCCCGACAAGATGTGGCCCGACTCGCTCTCCCTGCTCATCAACCAGATAGACCTCCTCATTGGGCATGCCTTGCCCAACAGATCCCGGCCGGATGTCGAGCTGTTCCGGAGGCAAGTACGAAACACGCTTGCATTCGGTGAGTCCATACATTGAGAAGATCTTGACGCCAGGGAATGCCTCCCGCAGCTTGCGGATGTGCTCGATGGGCAGAGCGGCCGCCGTGTTTGTGATGTAGCGCAAATCCGGAAAGCTGTAGCTGACCAGATCCATCTGCAGCAGAATCGAGGCTATGGTTGGCACAATCGGAAACCCGGTGACATGCTCGCGCACCAATGTGTTCAAAATGGTGCGGCGATATGTAAACGACTGCTCCAGCACCAGCGTTCCGCCAATCTTGAACGCCATGAGCAGTTGATAAAGGCCGTAGTCGAATGAGAGTGGCAGAACATTAATAATGATGTCGTCTGGCGTGTTCTCCAGGTAGGTGGTGATCGATGTCGCTGCTGAAACCATGTTCAGATGGGTCAGCATGACTCCTTTTGCCTGGCCGGTTGAGCCGGAGGTATAGATCAGCGCCGCGAGATCGATATCGATGTTCCTTTTTCCCACGCGCCCGTTGGGCTGTCCTTCCAGCGCCGTTCCCAGCGAAACAACCTCCTTGCCGGCAATCGGAACAATCTCCAGTTGAGCCACTGGGCTGGACACTATCACGTTTCTCAAGCACGGAGCGGCAGCAGCACTCGCGGCAGCATTGCGTGCCAGGCTTCCGGTCGTGATGAGCATTGCCGCGCGGCAATTGTTCAAAATGTATGCGAGCTTGTCCCGTTTGGTTGTGGGATTGACAAGAACAAAAACGCCTCGTGCTTTCAGCACTGCAAAAATGGCTATGACCGTTTCGACCGAGTTGTTGGCATAAATCACCACTCTGTCCCAGCGTTCCAAACCGAACCCAACCAGAGAATGAGCCAGTTGGTTCGCGGCTGTTTCGATTTCGGCATAAGTCAAGCGACGCGCGCCGCATACCAGCGCCACTTTGTCCGGGTAAGCATCTGCACTGTGCTCAAGAAACTCCTCCACCTGCATAGATCCTCCTTTCCGAGTGCGCCACCCTGCCGAACAGCTAAATCGCCTGGCCTTGCAATGCCGAGCAAGCGGGTGTCTGGCCAGGCCTTTCAAGTTTGCGCTCGATAAACTGACACAGCTGATCTATGGAATCGAGATTTTCGGGGACGAGGTCCGCATCTTGTACTTGGATTGCGTAACGCTTTTCGAGGAAATTGATTAGTTCCAGCAGGCCGGTGGAGTCGATAATTCCCATCTCCAGAAAAGACTCATCATCGCGAAAGCTGCAATCCCGGCCATACAAGAAATTATTGGTTATGAAACGGCGCAGCTCTGCATGTTTTCGGTGCACAACGATCCTCCACGTTGAAATTTTGTGATGAACTGGTCCAGGACAAGCTGTGTAGAGAGAATTCCTACGAGTGCCATGTCATCTTTGACTCCGATGGCCTCACCTGCCCTGAACTTGCCGATCAATTTTGAAACTGCCCAGGGATCGAAGATGCCGTCGGCAGAGATTCGTTCGGGCGTCAGTACTTGCATGAGGTAATCAGGGCCGAATCCAGCGAAGAAGCTTCTGCCATCCGGCGATCGATAAGGTTGTTTGGGCCGCTTCAGGATCGTCTTAGGCACCAGATGTCCAAAAGCACATTTCAAGATGTACTTTTCGTTGAGGGCTTTCATCTTGAGGCGCGGCGGCAACGTACTGGCAAAGTCTACCAGTCGATAATCCAGATAGGGATGGCGGGCCTCTACAGCATGGGCCAAAGCAACTCGATCACCTTGCGATGACAAGATGTAACCAGGTAGCAGATACTTTGTTTCCAAGTATTGCGCCTGGCAAAAACTATCCCAATCGAAATAAGCGACGGGAAGCTGGGCCAACAGTTCCGCAATGACATCGTGGTCAGCCAGTTCTGACTTCACATCGTCAGAGAAAAACGTTTTTAGGCGTGACGTGAGCTCCCAGCGCGGCATATGCGAGAAGAAGGGATCTTTGATGTCTTGGGCCGTGGCGCGGAAGAAAAGTCGCAAGTAAGCGTCTGGCATCCTCTGGAGGTTGCTCTGATAGGGATAGAGCCGCCGCAGGAGTTTGGCCCGTTGTGGCGACCCCGGCTGTGCTGCCAGGAAACGACGGACCTTGGCTTCCTTATAAATGTCGTAACCGCCCAGAATTTCGTCGGCGCCTTCTCCCGTCAGCACGACTTTGTAGCCCTGGTCGTGCACTTGTTGTGACAGCAAATACAGTGGAGCAGCCGCGGTGCGGATCACAGGTTTTTCCGTATGCCAGATCACATCAGGGAAGACCGAAACAATGTCCTCATATCCGCACTCCATCTGCTCATGCCTGGTTTGAAGAAAACGGACTGCCTCCTGCTGATAGGCTCTTTCGTCGAGGTCTTCAGAAGTGAAGGCGACAGAAAAAGTTCGAAGCTGCTCTGTACTAACCTGGTTGATAAGGGCTGTGACGATGGTTGAGTCTAGTCCTCCGCTGAGGTATGCGCCGACTGGAACATCAGAACGAAGTCGGATGCGGACGGCATCGTTGAGCAGTGCAGTTAATTGTTCAATGCAAGCATCATCGGCAGGAGTTTGCTCAGGCGAGTCAAAGCTTAGATGCCAATACGGATGAACGCTGATCTGGCCATTTTTAAAGGTCAAGGTGTTGCCGGGAGGGAGTTCGAGAATGTTGTTGAAGATGGTCCTCGGCGGGAGCGTGCACCAGAAAGTGAAAATCTGATCCAATCCAACTAAATCGATTTCGCGCCCGACCGCGGGATTTACGAACAGGGCTTTCATCTCGGAGCCGAAAATCAGGTTGTCCCCGACCTGCGTATAGAACACTGGCCGCACGCCAAGGCGATCTCGCGAAAGCAGCAGTTTGCGTTCTCGCGCGTCCCAAATTGCCAGGCCCCATTGACCGTTCAGATCGCGAAAGCAATCTTCTCCTTTCTCCTCGTAGAGATGAAGAATGACCTCCGTGTCAGAGTGGGTCGAAAATATATGGCCCCGCGAGATGAGTTCTTTTCGGAGTTCAACGAAGTTAAAGATTTCGCCGTTAAACGTGATCCAGATACTCCCATCTTCGTTGCAAAGCGGTTGATGACCACGGTTGAGATCGATAATGCTCAGCCGAGCGTTCGCCAGGCCGATTCCGGCATCGGAGTGAATACCCCATTCATCAGGGCCGCGATGCCGGAGCATCGCAATCATGTCTTTCAGCAACTGAATATTGACGGGAGCATTTGTCGAATTACAGATTCCCGCAATCGCACACATAGCAGTTGATTCCTTCGTTTAGTTTTGAGGGGTTCTCAGTTCTTGGCGAACCTGGCGTAAATCACAATCAGGGAAGCAGCTTTCTGGTGGCCACGTGCTTTTATTGTCTGCGCCTGACTGGTACGGGCCTATATCCCATGCGCCGCGGTCGGGACGCACATATCCCTGGATATCGAAGATCGGCGCTCCGTTCGTGCTTGCTTTCCCAATTCCCGGGCTGGCGGTCGAAAGGTGATAATCCCCGCTGCCATCATCTTTATAGGCAATGAAATGGGGATCCTCGGTAATTGTTCCGAACTGCCGCCCGCTCTGCAGTTTCCAATCTGCAAACTGATTTCCATACACGAGGTTAGCGACGAACGTGTTGTTCGGGCCGGTCACACCCAACTCCTCGATGCCATAACGATTGTGGTTGTAAACAACAATGTTATTGGTCACCAGAACGCGATCTGCGGGGTGAAGTGGAGAACTATCGAAAGGAGCATCGCCAGCGCCAACCACGATGCCGCCATTGCGGTTGTTGAAGACAAGATTGTTCGCAATGGTCACGTCAGTTGCGGCATGCCAGAGATGAATCCCATATCCCTCGTTGTTGTAACTGATGTTATTCAGAATTCGTCCTCGAACATTTGAGTGATAGATCCCGTGCACACGCGGGCAACTCTTGTTCGGCTCACCGATATCGTGAACCACATTCCCAATTACGTCATCGTCGCTGGCTGAGTAGCTGCCATTCAAAATGCCCGCACCACCATTGCCATCGCATCCGCGAGAAGAGATGTGATGGACATGATTGCCGATGATTCGCACATTCGATCCACGATTGAAAATTCCGATGGCGCCGTCGCCGCTGATGTCAAATCCGACGATGTCGACAAAATCGCCATCGTTCACCCAAGTCGCGCGCGAGGCGTGGCTGCGAATTACCGCACCCCACTGCTTGTCTGAGATGAAGCGAATGCGAGCGAAAGGAAGTCCGCTTCGCGAAGTCAAAACGGGGCCAGCATAGTTTCCGGGAGCAACATGGATAGTTTCGCCTGCCGTAGCGTTCCCGGCAGCATGTTGTAGCGTCGCCCATGGCCGTGTACTCGAACCATCCCACATGTCGTTTCCATTGGGCGCAACATAGCACTCGACGCGATTGGTCGACTTCGAACTGTGAGACAGGCGGTTGCCCATGGCCATCACTGGATGTGTTGCAAAACACAACAATGCAAGAGCGGTCAGGTGAACGATCCTTAATTTGTTGTTGAGCAATCTCTTGTACGAAATCGACGAGACGATCATGTACTTTCGATTCTTGAGGTGAGGAAAACCAGGTTCTCAAACCGTTGACGACTCTTAATCGAAGATGCTATCCATACATTCCAAGTACGTTATCTGCTAGTCACCAGCAACCGCATAATCGTAAGTTTTCCTGAGTCTCACCAAGCAGCACCGCAGTTTCAGCAGTAGAGATTTTTGGCCAGTTAGTACACGCCACTTCCGAGATGTACCGCAACAAGCGTGAACGTCTGACACTAGACGTGTCCGCACGCTTATCAGAATCGAGAAAACTGGAGAAGAACGTTGAAAACTCGCCTCCCTCACCTGTCTCAGATCACGAGTGTTGCCTTGGCACTGCTGATGACCGCATTACTCCTTGGTTGTCAAGGCATATCGAACACCCAGCCTGCCACTCAAAACACAAACCCGGCACCGAGTTTAGTGATAACCCCTTCGTCGATCGCGTTTGGCAGCGAGCCACTCAACAGCACTGCTACGAAAACGCTTGCCATCCAAAATACTGGCAATGCTGACCTGGTGCTGAAGTCCGCTTTGCTGAGTGGCTCCGCATCATTCCAGCTCAAGAACTGGAGTGGCGCAGTTACGATCCCTGCCTCGGGACAGTCGCAACTGACATTGGATTTCACTCCTGTTCAATCTGGTGCAGCTCAGGCGACCTTAAGCATCGAGACGAATGCATCATTCAACGGCAACCAGTCCATCGCTATGTCCGGATCCGGCGAAGCAGCCGCCATCAGCATTGTTCCAACTCAGGTGACCCTGCAGGCCGATCAGTCTCAGCAATTCAGTGCGACGGTGAACGGCACCAGCAGCCCTGCAGTGACTTGGTTTGTTAACGGCGTCTCGGGTGGCAATGGCAAATACGGAACCATCACGTCGAGCGGCCTCTATAGTGCTCCACAGTCTGCTCCCGCATCTCCAGTAACAGTGGCAGCCCAGAGTGTTGCAGACCCGTCACTGTCGGCGTCGGCGCAGGTGACAGTGTCCGCTACATCCGCACCCATCTCGATCTCGGTTTCACCTCCGAGCGCGACGGTCACCGGCATGAACACCGAACAGTTTTCCGCAACAGTCAGCGGGACGACGAATACTGCAGTCAGATGGTCGGTTAATGGCGTCTCCGGGGGAAATTCGAGCTTGGGCACTATCTCTGCGAACGGTTTGTATGCGGCCCCCGCTTGCTCTTCCCAGAGCGGTGTGACGGTCACCGCCATTAGCGTGTATGACAGTTCGGTCGCGGCGAACGCAACGGTAAAACTGTCTTCTGCCGGGCCAGCTACCGGACAATATTACGTTGCTGAGTCCGGCAGCGACGGCAATGATGGCTCGGCGTGTCATCCCTGGGCTTCGATCGAACATGCGAGCAATCAAGCCGGCCCGGGTTCCACAGTGTGGGTGGAACCTGGCACGTACAGTGGTCCGATTTCCACCCGAACCAGCGGTACCGCATCCTCGCCGATTCGCTACATTTCCCAGGTTCAGTTCGGTGCCGTCATTGAATGCACCAGCACCTGCGACATGGTGTGGACGCAGAGCGGGAATTATGTGGCTGTCAAAGGATTCGACATAACTTCGTCCGCACCCGATACGCGGATTGGGATCGAGTGGACCGGCAGCAACGGACTCATTCAGGGCAACAGAGTCCATGACATTCAGTGCTCAGGATGCGTCGGCAATGGCGGCGCCGGAATTAACGTGGACAATGGCTCCGCCTATACGACTGCGGACGCCAATCTGGTGTATAACATCGATGCCAGCGGCAAGGGACATCAAGATTCGTTGTATGTTCACGGAATTTACGTCCACACCTATTACAACGTGATCAGCAATAACTTGGTATTCCACTGCGCCGGATGGGGAGTCGAGCAAGGGCACGAGGTCAGCAACTCCACGATTGTCAATAACACCATCTTCGAATGTGGCGGCGGAGTGATGATCGGCACCGGAGGTAGTTCCGGAACCAGCAACAACAACCTGATCAACAACAATATTTTGGTTTATAACGGACCGGGCTACGATGGGCACGGCTACGGAATTGATGCTGTTCAGAACTACGGTTCGAATAACTCCATCACCGACAATCTCCTCTATGGAAACCAGCCCAGCAACGTCAGTTCAGTATTGAATGGCAATGCCAGCATCACCGGAAGCATCACGAACGTCGATCCAAATTCCGGAACGATCTTTGTCGATTGGCAATCCAACGGCGAAGGCAATTACGAGTTACAAGCTGGCAGCCCCGCAATCCACTCCGGCACCAGCGTTGGTGGCCCGTCCTTTGATATCGACGGTGGCAAACGTCCCTTTCCCTCCGGGAGTGCCTGGGACATTGGCGCCTACCAATATGGATCGCCGGACCAACCCTGGCCTTGGCAGTAGCGCCTGTACAGTAATTCGTATCCAGCAGAATTTCCCCAAGGCGGTGGGCGTTGCGATACTGCCTCAGGACCATGCCGTTCCAAAGCTCCAGGTCGGGGAATCGGCTGAAACCATCCACTGCCGGAGATTTAGATCTTATGTCTGGCTACCAGGTATAAGTTCACCCACAAGGGAAATTTCATGACCCAGTTGTAGGGCATCTGCACCGCACCGAAGCTACGCAGGAACAATTCAACCGGCTGCAACATTGAGCCGGCAAAATCGAGAACTGGACTTTTGTCGGCTGCGAGTCTTGCCAGATACAACGTCAGCAGGGAATGCGCGCCACTGTCGCGGAGCTCCGGATCTGCTCCACTTGCAACTGTGTAGGCGCGATTGCGATCCCACACCGCGAAGCAAGCGCAATGCATTCTCCGCTGTCCGTCGAAAGCGGCGAAGGATCCGCCGGCATTGTTGGCTGCAGCAGCTTCGTGCAAACTTCGCAGGTATTCAACCGAGTGCGGCACCTTCATTCCCTGGCGCAAGAAGCTTTTCTCCTCGGCCTGCCACAATTCGTCAGGGCTACATGGCTCGATAACGATTCCATGACGTTCAGCTTTGCGAATGTGGCGTCGTGCCCCTTTTGCCATGCGCTCGCAAAGTTTGTCAGGTGCGGTCAAATCGAGTACCTGCGTCGCCCGGCTGGTTTGACTGAATCCATTCCAGTAGAAAGGTGACCAATTGTGCAGCGAAGGATGGAATGCCTGAAAAAAAACACGAAATTTTGCCAGTTCCTTCGCGAACGCACTTAACACTTCCATTTCCTGCCAAAGGGCCGCAACCTGCTTGCCTGGCGAGGACGCCAGCACCGGCCCCAGGGTCTGAGTCAGCTTTGGCATCGTGTAAACGGTTATACCAAATCGCTTTTCGGAATAGAGAGGGATGCCTGCGATCAGGCTTCCACCTTTGAAATATCCAAGAACCTTGACTGTTCCTCCGATAGCGTTGAGCCACCAGGAGCGCACAAAAGGTGAGCCTTGCGGGGAGATATCAACGAGCGCGTCCCAGATGGTGGTTAGTTCATCGGGCCGGAGGTAACGCAAGGTGCCCGCGCCACCATCCGAGCTGACATCGCCGCCCGCTGATACTGAAAGCCCGGGCCCGTCGGTTTGCTCCGACAGCTTGGTGTCCATTTTTTCGGGAGTTTCTATTTCCACAACTGAATTCATGGCTATCCTCGCGTCGCCAAGAGTCCTACACTTTGATATCGCTGCCAGACATTGCGCAGGAAAGAAGCACCACTCATCCATACTTCGTCACGTTCTCGCGCGCTGTCGAGCAACCTCCAGAAGAGATCGCCCACTTCCGCCGGATATTGCCCGCCTCCAAATGCTGTCGGATGCCACAGAATGGAGATACCACCCCAACCGTAGCGCCGGCTTGCCTCCAGCGTTTCCGCAACATCGTCGCGACAATTGCCGTTGTGCTTGCACAATGCAAGCGCAGCACGGTCCATCAATACCAAGGGGATCTCCAGGAACTTCGCTGGGGCCTCGCGATCGAAATCGTACGGCGGGAATGCGAAACAGGCGCCTGCTCGAAATCCGGCATGGTCCGGCCAGCCAATGGACGTGTCGTAAGCAGCACCTGCAGTTTGTACACTTCGCACCAACTGCGGAATTCTGAAACGCAGCCAATGCTGCCGACTACCAACCGGGGAAAAGCCCAACTCACGGAATTGCTCGAACTCGATGGCAAGGCCGTCTGGCTTTTCAATAGACCGGTATGAACCGTGAACTCCCACTTCCATACCGCAGTCTCGCAACCTGCGCATGGTCGTAGTAGCCTCCAGCAGCGAGTAGTTGCCGTCACGACGATGTCCGCGGCGACCGAGGAGGTAGTAGCTCGCCGTGGTCTGGCGTTCCCGCTCGCGTTCAGCGACAGAGCCGATCTGGTTGAGGGGATCTTGTCCGCCCACTGCGAGGCCGAAAGCTCGCTTTGCTTGCTGCACTGCCGCTCGTACGGTCCGGTGCAACGATAAAGAGATCAGGGCGTTTTTGGCCAAACGATAACCGCTCACCGTCGCATGCGTGGGAAGGAAATCAACGTCGTGAGTGTTGACGACAATATGTTGCGCCAAGCAAGGACTGTCAGGCCGAAGCGGAGCCTGTGGCTTGATTCGAACAATTGCACGCTGCAAGAACGCCATCGCTACCGCCGCATAAGGCTTACGCGGGTTCAGCCCGTGGCGGCCAATGTAGGACGCGGAAAACGGAACTCGTCCTACGGAATCGTGCTCTGCGCAGCTGTATTCATCGGCACACGATACCCACTCAAAGATCTCTGCTAGCCAGTCCGGCTCGCATCCGGCCACCGGAGCATGGAATAAAACCGTCATCTCATCCCCTTGCGAATAGGGGATTGGCTTGGGCGCCGGCTGATGCAGAGCTCGAATGAGGTCGACATTTGTAATACGAATGCAATTACGTGTGCCAGCATCTGGCTCGTACGTCAGCATCACGTCTGCGGATTGCTCGCGCATGTCGTCGATCACCGGTTCATGTCCGTAGATTGCGCAGAACAAACGGAAGGCATATTCAAGCCGGGCGCGCTGCAATGAAGATTGGTGCGCGACAAATTGGAGCAGGATTCGCATCGTGAATAAGAGTTGAAAAGAAAGTTAGAAACTAGACGTTTGTCGACCAGGCTTTCGCAAGCTGGTGCTCAAGTCTGCAGGGCTCGGCGCTATCAACCGGGAGCAGAACTTCACGAGGCGAATGCCTTCGCTTTCCCAGCTGAAGTCGGCAGTCGCCCGCCTTCGCGCTTCCAACGACATCCGTCGAAGTGTCGATTCGTCGCTCGTCAGATTTTTAATCGCCTTGCGGATTTCGACAACATTCATGGGGTCCACGAGCAGGCCGCAACCATGCACCAAGGCTTCGTATTCCGGAAAATTGCTCACAATGACCGGCAGACCTGCCCCCAGATACTCAAATAGCTTTACTGGAAGCGCGCAACGATGATTCGGCGTCGAATGAAGCAGCACCGCTCCCAATTTTGCATTGCGGTAAAGCTCCAGCACTTCCAGATGAGGCCTCCAGCCCAGCCATTTCACATTCGTCGGCAAATTCGAGATAACTTCATCGCGGAACGTGGGATCGTCAAATTCGCCTACTAGCCACAGTTCGGCGCCACACAACCCGCGAAACGCCTCCACCAGTTCGTGAATGCCACGAATTTGGCTTAATCCGCCTGTGTAAATCACCACGTCTGCACGATCGCTAATCGGCGGACCTTCTGCTAAGGTCTCCAGCGCTTCGCGAGTGGGAAAATTTCTGACCAGCACCGTCTTTCTTGCCGGAAACCGAGCTTGTATTGCTGGAACTGCAGCGATGATTCCACTTAGCGCGTGGGAAGCAATCCACTCTAGAGCTGCGACAGCTGGCACCAATGCCCAACGGACTGGTTGCGGAATCCAATTCTTCTGTCGGACCTGGGCAGGCAGGTTTTCATGCGCATCGTAGGCAACTTTCTTGCCCAACATCCGCATGATCAACGCTATCCCAATGAGTTCCGGGTCATGAATAATGGAAAGCTTCCCATTAAGCGCAAGTGCTGTCTTCAAAATTGAAGTTCCGAGCCACAGTCGTTGATATCGCGCCGACACCGCCCTTACGGCACGAATCTGAATCGCATCCATTAGCTCTGAGCGCGGATGCTTCCCGACAACACATACCGAGTAACCAGCGTTACTCAAAGTCCTGGCCTCGCGGTAAAAAATACGATCATCCATTGCGGAATGAGCGCTGGTTAGCATTACGACGTCAAACGGCATTGCTTTACCTTGGGCGAATTAGACGTCATTGAATCCGGAAAACAGATGCCATGAAGAGGGTTGGCTGAAGGCATCGGCCAGCGGATGATCGGGCCGCCAGAAACCCACTAGGGGAAAGTCCGGATACGCCCCCATCGCGGTTGGCATCTTCGCGAAGCCGCAACTTGCGAGTTGTTGCGCAAATGCTCCTGAACTCAAGGTGGGAATCCAGACTGTGCCGGCGAGCGCGCGACGGTCGTGGCAAAAGCAGAGAATGGCCAAAGTCTCCGTCAGGCGCCGGTGATCGGCCCCGCAATCGGCAATCCAGATCCTGCCTCGGGAGGTGCGGAGCACGAGATAAGCTAAAACCTCATACTTAGGGGAGACGATTCCCACGGCGGTGAAATCGTTCATCGGTGAGCGGAGAAAGTGCCACTTCAGATAGTCACTCGTCGCCACGGTCTGGAACCTATGCCAGGCGGATGGCCACTCCTCAAATCGCACTCGGGCCAGCTCAGTTTCAGTCAGCTCGATGACACGCAAACCCGAACTCTTGACCTGTTGCCAGTGAGAGAGTCCGCGCATAGCAGCTGCTGCCCAGTCGACGATTGCGCTGGCCGCGATTCCCGGCCGCCCAAAATGACAGCTAAGCAAATCGCGTGATTTCGCAATCTGCACGTAAGTGGTCCAGCGATCAATTATCTTGAAATCAAGTCGAGAAAATACAGGGCAGGCTAGGTCGTTCGGTATTCCCAGCAGCACGTCGATCTCGCTGTCATTGACCAAACACTTCATTGCATTTACCAGTGAGAATGGGCCGAGATACGCGCCGCGAGTGCGGTCCACGACGAGGTTTCCCGCAATCCCTGCTCGAACGTGTAGAGTTCCGAAGCTGAGGTTACGAATGGTCACGGAGCACAGCCCCAAAATCCTTCCTTTGCTGTCGCGCAGCACCCAGGAAGTCGGCGTCTGTTGGCCCTTGTCGCGGTAATACCAATCGAACTGGTCAGCAAAAAATGGCTTTCCATTCGCCTCGAACAACGACAGAATCTCTGCGCGGAAATCGCGGGCATCGACTCGTTCAATGCCACGGTGTTGCACAGCAGTCACGTGTTGAGGTGGTGACGGGACGCGGAGATTGGTAGGCGCGCTGGTACCCATATTCTTGTCACTTAGCTTGATTAGAGCCGCTGGAACAACGGCTTCACCCGTGTTGTTTTTTCAAATCTTACAGAATGATGATTATTCAAAAGCCGGCCAACGAGTCTGCGGCCGTCGACAACCTCATAGCTTCGACTGCAGTTGAAGGTGTGAGTCCCGAGATTATGGTTGAGCCAATCTGGCCCTATTATCGCGACAGGGGTTTCGCGGTACTCGCTCTCGCACAGGACATCGATGTGGTTCAGAACGACCGCGTGTCCATAGATCGTGGAGCAATCCTGTGCCGGGCGTATCAACTGACCGTTCCATTTTTGTATCTGGCCCGCCCCGCGACAATTTCGGACATCCGTCGCGATGGGGTTCTTGGGATGCGCCATCCAGGGGCCCCGGAGGGTGTCAGCAAAGAAAAGGAGCAATTCGCTGTCTCCATCAAACCATGGGTTTGCGCTGTTCAGCCCCGAGGTAAACAGCCAAAACTTTCCGCTGTGCTGTAGCAACGTTGAATCCACTGCGGAGACACGTTCCCGCAGCACGTGCGAAAGCTCCCATCTACGAGGAAAATCAAGCGCGCGGTAAAGCTGAATCGTTCCATGATTCTTGGTCTCCGGCAGGAGATAGATCTCACCGTTATGTTCGAACAGGCACGGATAAGCCAGGTGATAATCTTCCTCGAGCGCAAGATCTGGAGCGCTGCACGCACCACCGCTGTCGATGGTGATGAAAGAAATTACTGCTTTGCGTGAGGCGTAGCTATAGTCTTCAAAAAATATAGACGCCTTTCCGTCTCTCTCGATCACGAAGGGGTCGGCATAGAAATGTCCGCTGGGAGGCCGAAGCAATGTGAAATCACTGTTGCCGGGCATGACCCTCCCCGTAGCCAGCATCTTGCGGAACGCGATGAACCACTCCTCGCATTCCAGAAATTTCATAGAGCGATCGCGCAACATTCGCCCCAGAAGCCGAATCAGCAATCGGGCACATTGGCCGTTTCCGGGTGTCCTATGAGATGAAGCGGCCAAGGTGACCAACCCATCCCAATAGGGTTGCCGGCCGTCACGGCGGATCTCATTCAGCCCGCGATGCACAGCAGCCCACCGTTTCCAGTATGTTTCCGTGAGGTTGCGGAAGAGCGAGTACCTATCAGCCGCCGAATAGCAGCCAGCAAGCGTAGCGGTGCCGAACTCGCTGGAGGAAATATTCAGCGTATTTTCAATGACCGCTTCCTGCTCGTAAAGCAGCCAAAACAGATTAGTGAGCAGGTCTTCGGCGTCCCCGAACCACCACAGTCCGTGTTTTGCTATCCCCTGCAACTCTCGACGGGGCTCGGTCGACGACAGGTTCAGCAACACGTCCAGCTGCATTGCGCGCAGCCTGGCGAGCGTGTCTGTACTCCACCTGTCATTTTCCGATTGGGCGCAATGAGAAATGATGGCTGCGCCGTTTGCAGGCGTGAATCGCACCATCTCAAACGCGTCGTGGTGTGCGGATCGCCTGCAGAAAAAAGTTCTGTCAAGATCACGCCAAAACTGCAGGAGCCTGGGAGCAACTTGATCACTACAAACTGGCTTTACGGTCTTATCACCTGTAGTTACGATCACAACGAGGTCTGCGCCTTTTACCTTCTGAATCTCGTTAAGGATGTGATATGCCCAGTGCGGCATCAGAAATGAATTAATCAGGATGCCCACGCGCAGTGGAGCGGCTTCATCAGACGGTGTCGGAATCTCCGATTCCAATGTGTGAATCGTTGCCATGGTGCGGAAAAGTCGGAATCTAGGCGGCTAATGAATCGACACTGACTGCAGGCCGGAGCGCCCGTCTCCGGTTATCGCGCAAGGATCAGCCTGGCGAACCACGTTTTCGTAAACGTCAATCATCCTTCTCGCATTAGCCTCCCACGTTAGCGAGCGTTTCGCCATGTCCCGAGCGCGATTTGCGATGCGAGAAGCGAGTTGCTCGTCGGAGAGTATGTTGGCGAGACTCTTTGTAATCGCAGAAGAATCCCTGCTGGGTACGAGTAGTCCTGTTTCGCCATGCCAAATGGCTTCTGGGATGCCCCCAACAGCGGTTGCAATGATTGGAACACCACAGAGCATTACCTCAGGCAATATCGTGGGAAAACCCTCACTGAGGCTGGGAAGTACGACGCAATCTGAACCTGAAATCCACAGCGGAATCTCTGAATGGGGGCGTTTGCCGGCAAAAACACAATTGTCTGCGATCCCGAGTTGTTTCACTCTGGCAATTAGAGAATCCCGCAATGGCCCGTCGCCCACGACGCACAAACTGGTGTCGCGGCGCTGCAGGCCTGCAAACGCCTCCAGCAGGAATTCAATGCCTTTTTCTGGCCGCAGGTAACCGATAAACGTAACCATCCGACCCAAGGGATCCAGGTTCAGCCTGCTTCGTGCTTCAGCTCTGTCATAAGGATGAAAATTCGCCGTTGTTGCGCCATTGCGGACGGCACTAATATCTCGTGGCGTCGCGAGAGCGAGTGCTTCGGCTTTGAGATTCTCACTGACGGTGATCACATGATCAGCATGCCGGAGCGCCCATTGCGTAGCCCACCGCGTCGGCCTGCTGCGTGACGGATATACGTTTACGTCGGAGCCGTGAGCCGTACAGATGACAGGCACGCCGAATTCGCGCCCCAGCAATATGGCAGCAAAACCATCTGGCAAAAGCGTATGAGCGTGGATGACGTTGACTGGCTCTTTGCGAAGGAGCTTGGCAAGCAGGGAACGGCAGCTCAGGTAGAGCAACACGCCCGAGATAGAAAACCCGAGGTTTTTCGGGAGCGTCGGCACGCGTGGGTACTGCACGACGAAATCGTCGACCTCCCAGCAGGCTGGCACTACCGAATACTTCCGCACGCTGGGATAAAACCTCAGCACGCGCGGTGCCCAAGGCATCGGCGACACAACCTGAAGATTGATCCCGGATGCCCGCATTGCCTTGGCTTGTTCAAGCACGAAAATTCCAGCGCAGGGGTCCAGAGGGTTGGGGAACATGTGCGACAGCAATAGCACGTTCATGCCGCCACCGCCGGTTTCTTGCTTTCGTGCAAACGCGCAGCCATCGCGAGTATGATCCAGGCGAACCAGAACGATTTTCGCCACACGACATCGAGAGTAATTCCCATGACCACCATTGCCCAGCATGCGGCCGCGTAGGGCAGCAACTCACGTGTTTTGCCCTCGCGTAGCTGAGAACGAAATGCCAGCAGCAGAAACATGAGCCCAACTGCACCCACCTCAATGAGCATGCCGACATAAATACTGTGAGATCCACGAGTGAATCCTCGGAATGATGCCGCGTGTCCTGCGATGCCCGAATACGCGACGATGAAGTTGTTCCATCCAGCCCCAAATAATCCATAGCGAGGCACGAGGTCCATGCTCGCGGTCCAAATGTCCACGCGACCTGCACCGCGATCACTGAGACCCAGCCGGGCAAAGAAGGCTTGCGGCATCAACAAAAGCAGGGCGGCAAGGAGGACAATCGCCAGTGCGATCCTGCGGTTGAAACCTAATCGCCAGGTGTAAACAACGATGACGGTAAGGCCGGCTACCAGCGCTCCCCGCGACATGCTCAGAAGCAATGCAAGACTCAATGTCGCAATCGCAAGCATCGCGCACGCACGTAGTGTTCGGCCCCTTCCTTGCACCACGGCCCCGATGGTCAGGGACAGAGGCAAGAGCAAGCTGGCACCAAACTGGTTGGGATCAGTATCGCGATTTCCCAGCATGAGGGAGCTTCTCGTGCTCTGGAGGTAGAAAGTGCCGCTGTAGAATTCGTGCACTGACATGACGGCAGCTACACACCCCCCGAGTACCGCCAGAACCAGCACAACCCGCATTTCCTCCTCGTTGATTCGGAATGCAGTAGCGATCACGTAAAGCAGCCACAAGGAAAGTGCCGTCGGCAGCCGATCAAATGCGAACTGGGAGTTGGCGGCCCAGCCCAAAGTTGCAACACCCCAAAGTATGAATAAAGACCACCACAGGGCCGGCCGACGTGGAAGCGAGAGCCTCTTGGAGATGAGTCCCACAAACAAGAGCACCAAACCCGCGAATGCGCCCACAAACCGAGTTAGAGCCGCCCCGGTAGGTTCTCCACCGATCGCTGAGACGGAGTCAAAGGGCAATAGCAACGCAAAACTTCCTAAAGCCACCTGTACCGGCCAGCGCACTAACAATGCGCATACCACGAGCACGGCCGCACCCGTCCAGCCGGCATATGCAACAACAGCGCCGGAAATCGCACCCAATGCGAGTAAATGACCCGCGTACCAATGGGTCTTGTCTTGTTCAAGTTGGACATTTAACGAGGTGATCGACATACATTCGCAGAGAGACGGCAAAGAAACTCACTAGCTGCTGGCGACGGCCAGTACTTTCCGCAGCATGCCTGAAAGTATTTCCCGTCCGGTTGAGTCGCTCCGGACTACATGCGCGTAGTAGAGACCCAGCAAAGCAGTAGAGGTTACGACAATGATCATCGGGGCTGCATTGAGGTATTTCAAGCCGACGATGATGACTCCGGCAGGGACGAATATGGCTGTGTTTCTCACCATGGCGGAAGCCATTTTCACGATAGGAACAGCACAAAGGCGGAGCACGACGACGCAAAAATATCCGTAAACCAAAACTCCAACGATGGAAAACAGCGCGAGCGTTAAGCGCGCATTGCCTAACGTTCCTCCAACCCACAGCGCCACAACCCTGGTAAGCAGGATCATGATCACTAACCGCAACTCCATCGCTTGTTGTTCAAGAACATTCAATGCGATGCCCAGCGGAACTGCCATAAACCAGAACAACACATAAATGCTAAGGATCTCCGTGTACACCCCGGCCTCCGCCCAACGGCCGCCAAATGCGACCATAAACAGATCCTTACCGATCAGGCACAACATCAAGGACGGAAAGAGGAAAATTGCGATCAGGTAACGGAACATTCGCTCAACCGAGTCGCGCAGCGTTCCCTGATGATGAACCTCGCTGGCATGCTGGAAGAAAACGGTTGCAATATTGGCACCGACCAAATTCACAGGAATACGCAAGACTTTGTTTCCGAGCGCATAGTGACCCACCACGGTCGATGAAAAGTAACCCGACAGCATAAAGGTGGGCACCTGCCAGCCGAAATTATTCAACACAGCTGATGCGGTGCTGTAACGAGGAAAGTTGCTGTACCGTTTCACTGTCGCCCACATCCGGGCGAATCGCACGTTGTGAATGAAAAGCTGCCAGCACTCCAGCGATGTCTGCCACCCGAGAACAAGTGTGCTTACAAGAATCGAGAGCACCGTGGCAGTGATGATCACGCCGCCGGAAGAATGATGTAAGAGGCCCGCTATTACTTGCGCGGCGACGAAGAAGGTCGCGCCTGATACCTGGGCGATCGTCTGCCGCCCGAACTTCTTCTTCCTTGTATTCCAATAGCTGAGCGCCGCAAACACTCCATTCAGCAGCACCATCATGGGAGCGAGCCATAACAATGGTTGAAGTTCTGGCGCATGCAGATACCGCAGCAATCGACTGCCGCCAAAGAGTAGAAGGACGCCTGTGATGCCGCTGGTTAGCACGATGAAGCTGAGTGCTACGGCCATCGCGTTTGCTGCATCCTCGTCCTTCTCTGGCAAAACTACCGAGAGTTCATAACGCATTCCCACGATTGCGCTGATCACCCCAGTGATGGATACGAACACCGCCGCCATGCCAAAAGCTGCAGGTGCGAATAAGCGAGCGATAAGAGGAGCGGTGAGAATCGTCAGAACTTGGGCTGACGCTGATCCCGATACAAGTTTCAGGACGTCGCTGGCGAATGTGCTGCGCGCTTTTCGCGCCTTAGTCTGGACGGACGTCGTTTTGGCTGCCGACTGCAAGGCTGCCTGCGGGTCAGAACCCAGGCAGGACGCTGAAGCGCATTCTGCGATGTATTGAGCTGCCATTTGGGGGTCTTTGCGTGTCGATATTCAGAGAATGCCGGACGCTACAGCCGAGTGCTCGTTGGTCGAGGTTCGAGCGGGATCCCAGGCAAAGTCATTCGCCATGCGAAAAACCCAGCTAGCGTCCCCGCACCGTAAGCCATGTGATGCACGACAAATGACGCAATGAGAGGGATGAAGAATCTGCCGGCCCGCCGACGAGCGATGAGTCCCGCACTAATCGTGACCAAAATCGAATACAGAGCGAAGGCAACAGCACCTGGCAGAAAGAAAGGTTTGTGGAAGAAGCCGGATACGATCGAGAGCAATAACCCGCCCACGAACACTGCCGGAACAGCGTGGCGCAAACGGAAACTTTCCAATGATGCGACCCACATGCGAGGCAGCCAGCGTCCATTGTTGAATGCCTGTAGAACGAGGGCCCGCAGACTCGCAACGTTGTAATAACAAGAGTTGATTCTTGGAGAGAGAAATATTTTGCCGCCTGCTGTGCTGACGCGGGCATTGAATTCAAAATCCTGGTTGCGTACCAGTTGCTCGTTGAAGAAACCAACTTTGTCAAAGACTTCTCGCCTGTACGCCCCGTATGGCACTGTATCGACGACCCCACTCTTCTGCCGGGTACGAAACGCAGAGCCGCCAACGCCGAAGGGATGTTGGCTCATCAGGGCGATCGCCTGTGCGACATTGCTCTGTCCACCTGGCCTTGTCTCCAGCACTCCGCCGACCACATCTGCACCACTGGCACTCAGTTCTTGCAAGCATGCCTTGATATAGGTTCGCGAGTACTCAGCATGAGCGCCCATAATAATAATGATGTGTCCACGGGCATTACGAATACCAATATTCAAAGCTGCAGAGACGTTTCTCAAGGGATTATCCAAAATTCTGATGTTTTCGCAATCCGCAGCGTGCTCCATAACGATTGTTCGCGAGCGATCCGTCGAGCGTCCATCGAGCACGAGAATTTCAAGCTGACTATGATCGAAGTCGTTGTCGAGAATGCTGTCCAGGCAACGACCAATCCTCCGTTCTTCGTTGCGCATGGGAACGATGATGGTTACAGCGAGCGAAGCGGGTGTCATGGAAGTCAGCTCAGGCGACGGAGTGCCACTCATGCGGATACGTTGCAGTATTCATGACCTTCTCCACTGCATCGCAGGTCTGGCGGATATTTATTTCGCTCAGCGTCGGGTGAACCAGGAAAGCCAGGCTGGTTTCTCCAAGTCGCTTTGCGTTGAGCAGTCCCTCGCCAGGACGCGTTGAGCCCGGAAAAGCTTTTTCTAGATAGATTTCACTGCAACTGCCAACGCCGCCGGGAACGCCTTCCGCACAGATGGCCTCGAGAACACGATCTCGGTTCCAACCGGACGCCAACTGTTCCGGTTCGACAAATGCGTAGAACCGGTAATACGCGGGCTGAATATCAGGCGAAGGAACGGGTACGCGAAGGCCGGGAATATGCACGAACCTGCGGGTCAGGAGCCAGGCGTAATGTCGGCGAATTCGCAGTTGGTCATCAAGTTCTTGCAGTTGCATGCGGCCAATCGCCGATTGCATTTCGGTCAGACGGAAGTTGCTGCCAATCGTATTATGGATCCAGCGAAAGCCTGTTCCGGGTTTCATTTTCGATAAGGCAAAGTCGCGTCCGTGATCCTTGTAACTCCACATCTTTTCCCAGAGCGCAGCATCGTTTGTAGTCACCATGCCGCCCTCGCCACCGGTGGAAATAATCTTGTCCTGACAGAATGAAAACGCGGCTATGTCACCGATCGTGCCTACGCATCGTCCCTTGTAGCGTGCGCCGTGCGCCTGCGCGCAATCTTCAATCACATAAAGTGAGTGCTGAGCTGCCAGCTCCATGAGCTCATCCATAGCGCAGGGCCAGCCCGCCAGGTGTACCGCAATGATCGCCTTTGTGCGTGGCGAGATCAGGCGTCGGACAGAATCGATTTCCAGCGTTTGGCTCTCCAGATTTACATCTGCAAATATCGGAGTTGCGCCGCAGAGCATGACACATGTCGCTGATGCAATGAATGTGCGGCTGGGAACGATCACCTCGTCACCCGGACCAATGCCTAAGGCGCGCAGCGCCAGTTCCAAGGCCACGCTGCCGTTGGCCACGGCAACGGCGTATTTTGCTCCACAATAGGCCGCAAATTCTTTTTCGAACTTCTCTCCCTCTTCACCGGTCCAATAGTTCACTCGACCAGACCGCAAAACCTCAGCAACTGCAGCTATAACGGTTTGCGGGTAATATGGCCATCTGGCAAAAGGCTCCGTAGCAGTGCGCCGTCCGCCGTTTACAGCGAGAGCTTCAGCGGAACCGATGTACTCGTTGCTTAGCATCGCAGGCATAATGATCTACTCAAAAATGGCGCGGCAAGTTCGGCAGATGATCCACATGTCGGTGAGCAACGAGTGGCTCTGCACATATTGCAGCTGCAAACGCAACTTTTCCGGCCGGATCTTCTCGTGATACGCCAGATGGACATCCTTGCTGCCGCGAAGGATTTCCCCCTCATGGTGGAATGTCAGTGACGCCCAATCCGTAATTCCAGGGCGTACCCGTAGAATGTTCTGCTCTTGCCTGGTGTAGCAGGCCACCTCGTCCATCACTTCGGGACGTGGACCGACCAGGCTCATCTCTCCCATAAGAACATTTATGAGTTGAGGAAGTTCATCGAGCTTGTATTGCCGTAGAAATTTGCCAGCGTGAGTAATCCTCGAATCATCGCTGGACGTTTCTGCCCCGCCTAACTGCTCTGCGTTTTCCACCATGGTGCGTAATTTGAGAATCAGGAATGGCTGTCCCCATTTTCCAGCGCGCAATCCGCGATAGAAGATGGGACCTTTCGAGTCGAGCTTTATCCATAAAGCGAGCAGAGCTAGAAGTGGCCAGACGACTAAAAGGCCGACCGTCGAGAGACCGATGTCGAAAAGACGCTTCATCTCAGTTGAATTCAGCAGGACAACTAGGCTGCAGCCGGAGCGGCATCGGGAGAGAGGACTGCCCGTTCCTGCAAGTATTTCCACGAATAGTCATAGCGGTCGACGTCGGCGAGGGCTCGAACTTCTGCACTTGGACGATATTGCGGAACGATCGTGGTCAGTTTGGCGATGAGACCGTGTAGATTCCGCGATTCGACGAGCGCATTAAGTTCGTCGAGCCACTGCCGGACCTGGGCAAAATCTGTTCGTCCGCCATCCAGCACGCGAATTTTTTGGTGTGCCGTCGGCTTGAGACCTTCTGCAGCAAGGTTGAGTTCCTCGAAGAGCTTCTCACCGGGTCGCAACCCAGTGAACATGATCTGGATATCGCTGCCCGGAACCAGGCCCCACAGGCGGATTGCACTCTGTGCCAGATCGAGAATACGAACGGGTCTGCCCATGTCCAAAACAAAAATCTCGCCGCCCCGTCCCATCGATGAAGCTTGCAGTACGAGTTGCGCGGCCTCAGGAATGGTCATGAAATAACGCACCACTTCCGGGTGGGTAACCGTCACAGGTCCTCCACTTGCAATCTGCTGCTGGAACAACGGCAAGACACTGCCATTACTGCCCAGTACATTGCCGAATCGGACCGCGGTGAAACGCGTGTGCTGTTGCTGGAGTGAAAGAACGAGCAACTCTGCAATGCGTTTTGTTACTCCCATAATGTTGGTCGGGTTCACCGCCTTGTCGGTCGAGATCAAGATGAAGTCATCGGCATGGTGCTCGAGAGATACAAGCGCGACATTGTAGGTGCCGAAAATATTGTTGGTTACGGCCTGCCAGCAGTTGAGTTCCATCATCGGAACATGTTTATAGGCGGCGGCGTGAAAAACAGATTGTGGACGGTGCAACGCGAACAGGTCGCGCAAGGTGCGCACGTCCAGGATATCGCCAATACAAGATACAAAACGTAGTGCGGGGAAGTTCCGCGCGAGCTCGGTACCCAGTTTGAACAGATCGTTTTCAGAACGATCCAGCAGAACCAACCGCTCTGGGCTGAATCGTGCCACTTGCCTCGCCAGTTCTGAGCCGATCGATCCACCGGCGCCGGTGATCAACACCGTTTTATGCTCCAACTTGCGTCGAATAGGATCCATGTCGAGGACGATCGGCGTTCGGCCCAGCAGGTCCTCGGGGCTGACTGTACGCATCAGGTTGAATGCCGAACCGTTCATGCGTTCCGAAAGCGCAGGCGCTATCTTGAACTCCAGCTCACGGTCCCGGCAATGTTCAATAATTCTCTGCACCAATGCCGCGGGCGCACAGCGAACCGCGATAAATACTGCACCCACGTCATATGCCACAACCAGTCGGGCGAGATCCTGGGTGGTGCCCAGCACTCTAATGCCCTGAAACCTGACACCCAATTTTGTCGGGTCATCGTCAACAAATCCGATGGGCGCGTATTGCAGTTCACTATTGTTCATCTCACGCGCGATCGCGGTCCCGATGCGGCCAGCTCCTACTATCAAGGCCTTCTTCTTGCCGACGTAGGTTCTTGAAGCATTCTCCGTATAGGCGCGAACCGCAACTCTCGCCCCTGCAGTGGCCAGAACGGTCAGGCACATATCGATAACAATTAGGGTCAGGTGCAGTCCGGCCGGGCGCCAGAGCAACCAGAACACGGTCAGCATGATCCCGGAGCTTGCCGCCGTAGCGCGTGAGATATCCAGAACTTCGCTGATTCCTGCGTATCGCCACCACCCTGCGAATAGGCCGAAGCGACGGAAGCAAAACAGCTTGATCAACAAAACTAAGGGAAGTGTCTGGATCAGCGCCAGCATTCCTACTCGCGTGAGCTGGAATTCGAAAGCGATTTGGAATGCCAGCCAGTATGTCACGGCCATCAGAAACGCCTGCGACACCAGGATGATCCAGCGACGATGCTTCAAAAGCCGGTTCATTCGAACTCCTGCTAAATTTGGGGGAGGGAATCCAGTTTTGCTGAATTGGTTAAACTGGTTGCGATGCGAGTTCGGGTATAGGCGCAGAAGAGATTCCGGTTACGTCAGTTGCAGTGCCATGTTCAATAACGTATTCACGGTTGCAAGCTGGGCACTTCGGATGAGAACTACCGTCTTCAAGACGGATGCCGCAATTGCACATCCAGCCGATTCGCCTAGCGGGTACGCCGACCATCAACGCATAATCTGGCACATCGCGCGTCACCACAGCGCCGGCTCCAACGAAGCTGTAACGGCCGATGGTGATGCCGCACACGACGGTCGCATTCGCGCCAATCGACGCGCCTTCCCTGACCAGCGTTCGGCGGTACTCATGCCGGCGTACCACATGACTCCGTGGATTTACCACGTTGGTGAACACCATGGATGG
>Ga0187778_10000531_pt1 | contig 27118 bp, 31 predicted proteins | sample 1015_Q2_SP5_20_M_FD_132418 | JGI IMG/M metagenome (GOLD analysis project Ga0187778, IMG submission 132418) | Tropical peat soil microbial communities from peatlands in Department of Meta, Colombia - 1015_Q2_SP5_20_MG | ecosystem: Environmental > Terrestrial > Soil > Wetlands > Peat | place... | reverse complement strand
GCTGGTGTTCCAGCTGTCGTGTCAGCGGCATGGCTGGGTAGCGAAGTCCGGTTGTGATAAACGCTGAATGCATATAAGCGTGAAGCACTCCCCAAGATGAGATCTCCCAACCCGTAAGGGATAAGAAGGGCCCAGGTAGACTACCTGGTTGATAGGCTGGAGGTGGAAGCGCGGCAACGCGCGTAGCTTACCAGTACTAATCGCCCGTTCGGCTTGACCATAAAATTTACCGAGCGCATAAAAGCAGCTCTTAGCTATTAGCCTTTAGCTCTTAGCTTGAGGCGCGGTAGATGCCATCGTCTATTCAGTTGTGAGGCTTCGTCCTCGGGATCTTTACAGATGGCACCGTTGATTCCGTCAGCGGAGGCGAGAGTGCGTGCGCGACGAGAATCAAGCTAAAAGCCAAGAGCTGATAGCTAAGAGCTTGGTTTGTCGGTGATCTTACCGCGGGGGATACACCCGTTCCCATCCCGAACACGGAAGTTAAGCCCCGCAGGGCCGATGGTACTGTGCGGGAAACTGCATGGGAGAGTAGGTCGTTGCCGGCATAAATAAAGGCCGATCATGGAAACATGGTCGGCCTTTTCCGTTTTAACGGATCGCAAACAACACAAAATAAGCAAGCATCATGACAGCAGAGGAAACGGCGGAGAATAATCGCGTCTGTCCCTTGCTCATGGCCCCGAGCACGACTCCGGCGAGAGACATGCACGCGCCCAGACGTATGCTCCATAACATGATGGCCCACCAAGTCTGGTCTTCGCTGCCGATGCGGGAATAGTGATGATGAAGAATTAACGGGAACACGTAACGCCAACCAATCGCGCAAGTGGCGAGAACGGCAGCAATGAAGCCGACGACTCTCCTCCACAGCGCACCTTCATATCTTTCACGCCGATACAAGGAAACCCAAAACCAAACTGCATAGATCGGCAGCACAAATGATGCGAGTAGGAAAAAACCGCCAATCACATTGAAAGCCATCCGAACCGATTCTACAGGGCGGGTGGCCCAGCCTAAAACACTCCAGTGTCCACACACCTGAGGGTCCGGCGGGTAGGCGGGTGGCCCGGCCTAAAACTTTGCACCGTCCAACACACCTGAGGGTGCCCCGCCCTAGCCGCCTTTGCTAGGGCGGGGAAATTCCGAACACTCCCACCCGAGCAAAACCGGCTCGGGTATGCGAAAACCTTACCGGGCGCGCCGCCGAACCATGGGCTTAGTGGTGGGCTTGCCCTGCAACCGGCGGCCTTGCATTCGCTGCGGAGCGGGCGCGCCGCGCAACAAGCCTTCTGTGCTGAGGTCTTCGTCTATCTCGGGCCAGTGGATTCCATATCCACCGCCGGCAATCTTCCAGTGAGCACGTTGAGAGGCTGTCGCATGCAGGGGGCGTGGGTACCATGCGAGCGGCACCGAGATCGAGCGCCCGTCCATCAATCTGACCGTCAGGGAATCGTCGGAGAACTCCAGCCCCGCTACTCTCTCGTCAGCCGTCATGGGCGAGGCTCCCGCTTGCCATGAACGACAGCGGCAATTGTAACCTCGCCGCCTTCAACTCTATAAATGACGCGGTAGCTGTACACCAGCAACTCCCGGATGTCCTCGTCATCAAATTCCGCCACTTTGCGGCCAAGACGCGGAAAGCGAGAGAGGTTACGGGTCAGGTCGGTGATTCTCTTAACGACGGCTCTGGCGTAGAAAGGAGAGTCGGTAGCTATGTACTCCGCGATCGCCTCCAAGTCTGCAAGGGCGCGGGGCGACCACGCTACTCTGTGAGCCATTTTTTCAGGCGGGCTTCCACCTCTTCCTGCAGGATGGCTCCTTGCTGGTGGGTTTCTTCCAGTCCCCTTCGTACCTTCTCAAGAACATAGAGGTGGTACTGGACGTCCTCCAAGGAGCAATCATCCGGCAGCTTCCTGAGAAGCAGCTCGATATCGTGCTTAGCTGTACTCATCGCCTGCCTACCAGTCGTTAGAATAACATGGACCACCAATTGGTCGGAGAGCCTCCAGACCCGGCAGGTCGCCCCCCTCTGCGAGGGCCGGGAGGTTCCGCCCCCTGCGAGCAAGAAAGGCCCCGGGTGGGGCGCCCCACCATTACTGCTGATAGCGCAGTGCAAAGGCATAGGCCAGGTTCAGGGGCAATGTCCAGAACAACTGCGCCGGGGAATGTGCCAAGCGTCTGGCTATGCTGCCCCACGAATAGAATCGTGAGCACGCATACTGGTAGCCTGCCAGCAGCGCCGCCGGGCTCATCTGCCGGGGTTGAAACACCACGTCGGCGCGGCCGTTGTACTTCGTCCAGTCGCGGCTGAGGATCCTGCCTTCCGCTTCCAGCCGTTGAAACAGACGAGTCCCGGGAAAAGGCGTCAGGATGTTGAAGGTTGCGTTCTGCACTCCTGACGCTTCCAGGAAGTCCACCGTTTCCTCAAATACCGCCTCGGTGTCGTGGTCGAAGCCGAAGACGATTCCCGCCTGCACGGACATGCCGTGCGAATGGATGCGCTCGATCGCCCGTGCGTACTCGTCCACGCGATTGAATGCTTTCGAGACTGCATTCAGGCTTGCCTGCGAGACGGATTCGAGCCCGATGAACAGTTGCTTGCACCCGCTGCGCGCTGCCAGCTCCAGGAACTCGTCATCCCGGGCCGCATGGATGCTCGCCTGGCTGCTCCACCATTTCCGCTGGGGAGCGAGGGCCCGGAACAGCGCCTTGGCGTACTCGAGATCGCCGGCGATGTTGTCGTCCCACAGGATGACGACTTTCCCGTCGAAAGACGCGTATTCCTCCGCCACGGCCTCCACCGGCCGCTGGCGCACCTGGCTTTGATACATCACCGCCAGCGTGCAGAAATCACAGCGGAAGGCGCAGCCGCGCGTGGCGAACAGAACTCCAGCCGTGTGGTCGCGGCGATGAAAAAGATCCTGCCGCGACGCTGGCGCCTGGTTGAGAGCAGGAGGTTCAAGACAGCTATAGCGCTTGTCGTAATGCCCGGTTTCGAACTCTGCCAGGAATCGCGGCCAGGTGGATTCGGCTTCTCCGACGAAAATCACATCCGCGTGCGCCTGCGCTTCGTCAGGTACCAGCGTCACGTGCGGTCCGCCCAGCGCCACCGTGATTCCGCGTTGCCGGAAACGCGCCGCAAGGTGGTAGGCGTGCGGCGCGCTGGGTGTGTGGAACGTGATTGCAACCAGGTCAGCCTGCTGGTTGGGATCGACCGCCTCCGTCGCTTCATCCACGTGGAGCACCCTCCAATGGGGGGGCACGAAGGCGGCCAGGTACGGCATAGTGATCTGCTGGAAGTTGAGGACGCGGGACCGCCGCACCCGTTGAATCTCAGGGGACGAGGCGGTGATCAGAAGGAGTGTTGGGACATCAGCCGACATACTTGTTGGTCGGATCTCCTTCAGCCAGCATCGCCTCCATCACGCGCTGTTCCGGAGCCCCCGGGACAATCCCCGTTAAATGCGCTTCTATGACTATCTCATCCTGCTGGTTCTTAAATACCGCTTCGGCTTTAGCTCGATTGCGGTCATCAAGCTCAGTAATGGTAAGACGGCATTCGATTGTGTCGCCAAAATATACCGGCTTCTTGAAACGAAAATTCATCCCCGATGCCAGCCACCCAATCTGTCCGCCGATTTCCGTGAGCAGGCTGGCAACCAGAAGTCCATGACAAATCCGGCCACGAAAACTTTTCACCTCCGCAAAGCGATCGTCAAAGTGCACCGGGTTATAGTCTCTGCTCATCTCCGCGAAGGCCATCGTTTGCAGCTCCGTGAAGGTGCGCAAAACAGCAAAAGAGTCACCCCGCTTCAGCCCTGCAATCGCTTTTTTCCGGATGTACGACATACAAACTGTCCCTAACGATGAAAAAGGCCTTTGTCCACTCGGACGCGGTGGGGCAGGTAGCCCAGATCAAGGGTAACTGAATGCAGGTGAAGGGGCACGCCTTCAGGCGTGCCGTAAAAGGCGCATAAAAGTTCGGCTTTAGCCGCTGAGGTTCTGTCCGCAGGGCCTAAAGGCCCTTTTTCTGTTTGAGCACTAACGGCACGGCTAAAAGCCGTGCCCCTTCACCTCTGATTCGACCGAGCAATCGCCCGGCAGCCTTGTTAGAAACAGCTCGATCTCGTGCTCTGACGTGCTCATCGTGGGTCTACCGACGCTTAGAATAGCACGATGCTTAGACCAATCCCTGCCTCCCTCGTGGCCGCTTTGTTTCTGATCCTGCCGGCGTTTTCGGTGCCGCAGGTCGCGCCGAGTTCTGCAACTGCAACCCCCGGAACCATCGCCTGCCGCGCACTCGAGACGCACACCGACGACGAGCTTAACATCGCCGTCGTCGTGTTTCACCAGCGGGATGAGGCGCAGCGTTCGCAACTCGCGACGCTCCTGCGCGGGCATTCTGGGGAGATGGTCGAAGTGCAGACGGCGGACGGGGCCTGGCGCCGCGCTCGCATGGTGCGGCTGAAAAGCTGCTTCGGACGCGGCTTGTTGCTGCTGCCGGCTCCCGGGCCTTTCCCCGACCGCGCCGAATTCGCGCTGCGTTTGCCAGCCGACACCCACTAGGCAGAGACGCAGCATGCTGCGTCTCCACACGGCCGGAGATTCATGCCAGGTCGAACAGCAGTATCTCCGACCCATCCTGCGCGCCGGCGAGGGCCAGCTTCTGCTCGTCGCTGACAGCGGCGCCGTCTCCCTGTTCGAGGCGTTTGCCGTTCAGTTCAACCGAGCCTTTCGCGACCTGGAGCCAGGCGTGGCGTCCGGGAGCGAGCGTGTGCTCGACCTTCTGCTTGTTGTCGAGCAGCGCGACATACAGCGAAACGTCCTGGTGCACGCTTACGGCGCCGTTCTGGCCGCCGCGCGCGGCGATCAGCTTCAGGCGTCCGCGCTTCTCCGCTTCCGGAAACGCTTTCTGCTCGTAGCCGGGCTCGATTCCTTTGCTTTCGGGCATGATCCAGATCTGCAGCAGGTGCACGGGCTCGGTCTTCGAGGCGTTGAATTCGCTGTGCAGGATGCCGGCGCCAGCGCTCATGCGCTGGCCATCGCCGGGACGGATGATGGACCCGTTGCCCAGGCTGTCCTTGTGCTCAAGCGCGCCCTCGAGCACGTAGGTAATGATCTCCATGTCGCTGTGGGGATGCGTGGGGAAGCCCTGGCCGGGCTGCACCACATCTTCGTTGATGACGCGCAGGGCGCGGAAGTGCATGTGGCGCGGGTCGTAATAGGTGTCGAAAGAAAAGGTATGACGGGTGTTGAGCCAACCGTGGTCTGCGCCTCCGCGTTCCTGGCTCCGACGGACAGTGATCATGTTCTTGCTCCTCGTCCTAACTAGATTCATGACAATGCGAAAAGATTCATGGCCATCTATTCTTTAGGAGGACTGTCATGCTGAGCGAGTGCGGGCCGGTTTTGCCCGCACGAGTCGAAGCACCCCCAATTCCCGTAATATGCTCACAATAGGGGTCCTTCGACTCGCGCGCGAAAAGCTGCGCGCTCGCTCAGGATGACATCTGTGTAGGTTTTCTAGCTTTTTGCCGCGGCTGCGCGCAGTTCCTCCGAGGTCATGCCGTAGAGAGGCGGGGTCTTGACTCCCAGCACGCCGAGGCAGGCGTAGATCTCTCCACGATGGTGAATCTCGTGCTCGATCATCAGCCGCAGCCCTTTCCAGCGCGTGATGGGCGAGCCTTCAGGCGTGAGGCACTTGGCGGCGAGCTCTTCCGGGGTGAAGCGGGAGAAGATCTGCATGGATTCCTGGTGCAGGCGCTCCATCAAGGCAACCACGTTTTCGAGGCCATCGGCCAGATCGCGGCTGCATCCGCTATAGCGCTGCGGCTTGCCCTGGAGGCACTCCGCCCAGGTATAGCGCTCCACCACGGCGAGGTGCCGCGCCAGGTCGCCAAGCGTGAAGCGGCCTTCGCCGAAGCTGTGTTCCAGCTTGTCCGGCGGGATGCACTTCACGACCTTCATAGTGCGGGCGCGCACCTTGTCGAAATACTCGATGAACGGCTCGATGGTCCGCAGTTCCATGGCTACTTCTTCTTGTGTTCGGATTTCGGTTTGGCCTCGGCCTTTTCCTTGGCCGGCGGGGCGCTGCTTTCGGCGGCTTGCGCTTCCTTCCTCGACGGCTCGGCTGCGCCGCCCTTGCGCGCGTAGTCGGTGACGTACCAGCCCGTGCCCTTGAATTGCACCGCCGGCGCGTGCAGCAGCCGTTCGAGCTTGCCGGCGCCGCAGTTCGGACACTTCTTCGGGTCAGGATCAGAGAACTTCTGGATGCGCTCGAAACGGCACCCGCACTTCGGACACTGATATTCGTAAAGAGGCACGGGGGAATTTTAAACCATTGGGTAATTGGGTAATTTTGTAATTGAGTAATTGACCTTGGCGCTGTATTCCTCAATTACCCAATTACCAAATCCTGGAGCGCGGGTGGCCCCGAGTGGCTCCACGGGTATAGACTTTCTCTGATGAAAGCCAACGGCGAACCGGTGCGCGATGGCGAGTCTTCACATGGCCCGTGCCTGTACGTGGTTGCCACTCCCATCGGCAACCTGGAAGACATCACGCTGCGGGCGCTGCGGGTGCTGAAGGAAGTGGACCTGATCGCCTGCGAGGACACGCGCCAGACGCGCAAGCTGCTCGACCACTACGGCATCCAGACGCGGACCATCAGCTACCACGAGCACAACGAGATGACGCGGGCCGCCGAGCTGATCGTCAATCTGGAGCAGGGCGCCCGCCTGGCGCTGGTTTCTGACGCCGGCATGCCCTCCATCTCCGATCCCGGCTATCGCCTCATCACCCTGGCCATCCGGCACCACGTGCCGGTCGTCCCCGTTCCCGGCGCGTCGGCCTTCGTAGCGGCGCTGGCGGCCAGCGGCCTGCCGACGGATTCCTTCAAGTTCAACGGCTTTCTTCCCGCGAAGAGGGGCCAGCGGCGGAACGAGCTGGAGAACGTGCGCGACGCACCCCGCACCGTTATCTACTACGAAGCTCCGCACCGCATCCTTGAAACGCTCGAAGACGTTGTGGCTGTCATGGGCGGCTCAAGGCATGTGGTGATTGCCCGCGAAGTCACCAAGCTGCACGAAGAGTTCCTCCGCGGGCGCGCCGATGAAATCCTGGAGCGATTGCGCGAGCGCGGCGACGTCAAGGGCGAGATCACGCTGCTGATCGGGCGCGCCGCCGAGGCTGGCGAGCGCAAAGCACTGGTGCGGACTCGAATCCCAATCCGCCAGCGCCTCGCGCAGGTAATGGAGGAGCGTAGACTCGACGAGAAAGCGGCGCTCAAGCTGGTGGCGAAGGAAATGGGCGTCTCCCGCAGCGAAGCCTACCGCGAATTGCAGCGGGCAAGACGGTAATTCTTAACCGCGGATTTGCACGGGTCAGCGCGATAGGACTCAGCTCGTGGCAAGAAATCCGTGTTGCTCCGCGTAAATCCGCGGTAGGAGCTCAGTGGCTACGCCCGCCGCTTGCTGCCGGCCGGCTGCGGCTTGGCTTCCCAGGGACGCTTGCGGCGCTGCGCCGCGGGTTTGTCCTGGTCCTCGATTCGGTCGTACAAGTGGTCGTCGCTGACGGTCCCCAGCGATTCGTTATACAGGCTGGGTGAGCCGATAGCTTCTTTCAGCTCTTCGCTGAACCGGTGGATGGCGGAGAGGTGGTCGGCGGTGGCCGGGACTTCCGTCTTGGTAGTGCGCAGGAACTTCTGGTAGCCGCGGTCGACCAGCTTGGCGATCTCGCCCCCGACCAGGTAGCCGGGGCGGGCGAAGACCCTCACCCCGCCGTCTTCGGTCTTCTCGATGGCGGCGGAGACGTTCAGCTTCTTCAGGAAAACGCGGTTCTGCGTGCCCGGGGCTTCGAGGATGTCGAAGCCGTGGTCGCGCAGCCATGCCACCGCGTCGTCGTAACCCTTCTCGGTAAGGTTCTTGGCCATAAGTTTCTGTGCGCCGGCTTCGATACTGCCGAAGCCTTCCAACCGCACGCGAATCTAATTCCTTAAGATGCCGCCCAGCGAAAAGCGGTACAACAGCAGGCGCGACTCGATTGCGATATAAGCAATAAACGCTTCGGTTGGCATCGCGCAACCGTTTTTTATACACTAAACCTATTCCATGGCTGGGGGAATCCGCGTAAGCCTGTTTCGTACAGGCATTTAGCGTGGTTTTTCAGAATGGATCCGCGCTTCCAAACCAAAGACCGGAGAAATCGTCCTTTGGTAACGAGAGTGGTGAAAATCCCGGATGCGCCCGGACGCGAGGAGTTCGCGCGCCTGGGCGAAACTACGCTGGCACGCATCGGTAACACTCCGTTGATCCGGCTGGAGCGGATCGCCGAGGGCCTTGCCGGGATCGAGATCCTGGCCAAGGCGGAGTGGTTCAACCCCGGCGGTTCGGTGAAGGATCGCGCGGCGTACAACATCGTGAAGGAAGCGATGCGCGGCGGAAAGCTCTCCGCCGGCAAGGTGCTGCTCGATTCCACCAGCGGCAATACCGGGATCGCCTACGCCATGATCGGCGCCGCGCTGGGATTCCAGGTCACGCTGTGCATGCCGTCGAATGTTTCGGTCGAGCGCAAGCGCATCCTGAACGCCTACGGCGCGAGCATTATTTATACCGATCCCGGCGAGGGTTCTGACGGCGCCATCCGCAAGGCGCGGCAAATGATCGCGGCCGAGCCGGACAAATATTTCTACGCCGACCAGTATTCGAACGACGCCAACTGGCAGGCGCACTATCAGACCACCGCCAACGAGATATGGCAGCAGACCCAGGGACGGATCACGCACTTCGTCGCCATGCTGGGCACCAGCGGGACTTTCACGGGCAGCAGCCGCAGGCTCAAGGAGCTTAATCCAAAGATCCGCTGCATCTCCCTGCAGCCGGACTCCGCCTTCCACGGCATTGAAGGCGCCAAGCACATGGCCACGGCGATGGTCCCCGGGATTTACGATCCCAAGCTCGCGGACGAGAACCTGGGCGTCTCCACCGAGGCTGCTTATGTGATGGTGAAGCGCCTGGCCCGCCGGCAAGGGCTGCTGGTCGGCATCTCGGCGGGCGGGGCAGCGGCCGGCTGCGTGAGGGTCGCACAGGAGATCGCCCGCCGGCGCGAGAAGGCGGTGATCGTAACCATCTTCCCGGATTCGGGAGACAAGTATCTGAGCGAGAGATTTTGGGACGAGATGGATTGACTAACTAACGATAAGTATGAAGAAGAAGGGTAGATCGCCGGATGTTGAGTCTCCATCTCATCTGATAGACGCGAGGATAAGGGAGCTCGATGATTGGCGCGGAAAGAAGCTGTCCGAGATTCGCGCTCTGATCAAGCAAGCTGACCCTGAGGTGGTGGAGGAGTGGAAGTGGAGCGTTCCGGTCTGGTCCCACGACGGGCTGATATGCACCGGGGAGGCCTACAAGAACGTGGTAAAGATGACCTTCGCAAAGGGCGCCTCGCTCGCGGACCCTGCACGGCTTTTCAACTCAAGTCTCGGGGGGAACGCCAGGCGTGCCATCGACTTTCATGAGGCCGACGCGATCGATGAGAGGGCCCTGAAGGCACTCATCCGAGCCGCTGTGAAGCTGAACAATTCCTTGGCCGACGGCTAGCGGGCGAACCAATGGCTCAATGAAACAATTCAGGAAACATGCTGACCATCCGCCAGTCCGAACTCGACGCTCTCCGCCGCCACGGCGAGGAGACGTATCCGCACGAGTGCTGCGGCGTAATGCTGGGACGGATGGATGGCGACGAGCGCGTCGTCGAGGTGGTATTGCGCGCGGGAAACACCCGTCTGGATTCGCCGCACAACCGCTACAATATCGACCCCCGGGAACTGGTGCGCATCCAGCGCGAGTCGCGCGAGCGCGGCCTGGACATTGTGGGCTTTTATCATTCGCATCCCGATTGCCCGGCGCAATGGTCGCAAACCGATCTCGCCGAAGCGCACTGGGTTGGTTGTTCGTACGTGATCACCAGGGTTGACGAAGGGCGGGCGACCGAGACGAATTCGTTCGCGCTTGAGGGCTCGGTGGAAGAGGACAAGCGCTTCGCCGACGAGCAGATTCAAGTGCTGGCGGCGGAAGCGGCGGATTAGGATTGAGTCATTGAGCCATTGAATCATTGCTGCCAGAGTGAATCTGAAGTGCCTGTGTTGTCATCTTTAGTGGGGAAAGAATACAAAGCATGAAGATCCTGATCCCAACACCGCTGCGGCAATACGCCGCAAAGAAGGACACAGTGGAAGTGCCGGCCAAGACCGTGGGCGAAGCGCTTTCCGGCCTGACCTCGCAGTATTCCGAGCTGCGCCGCCATCTCTACACCGACGACGGCAAGCTGCGTGCCTTCGTCAACCTGTACCTGAACGACGAGGACATCCGTTACCTCCAGAAGGAAAACACCCCTGTGCGGGACGGCGACACGCTCTCCATCGTGCCCTCCATCGCCGGCGGCTGTTGTTGTTCTCGCTAGCGCCGCTCCGGATCTTCCATCACGGGCTCAGGGGTATTGACTATGGCAATCGTGGCAGAAAACGTTCAATCCGCAACGCTCTCCAATGAAGAGGTACTGCGCTACTCGCGCCACCTGATCATGCCCGAGGTGGGCATGGAGGGTCAGTTCAAGCTGAAGGCGGCCAAGGTGCTGTGCATCGGCGCCGGCGGCCTGGGTTCGCCGCTGGCCATGTACCTGGCCGCGGCCGGTGTGGGAACGCTGGGCATCGTCGATTTCGACGTCGTGGACTTCACCAACCTGCAGCGGCAAATCATCCACTCGACCGAGGATGTCGGGCGCAAGAAACTGGATTCCGCCGAGGAAAGCATTCGCGGCATCAATCCATTCGTAGCTGTGCGGAAATTCGAGACCAAGCTGACGAGCGACAATGCGCTCTCCATCTTCCGCGACTTCGACGTCATCGTGGACGGCACCGACAACTTTCCCACCCGCTACCTCGTGAACGACGCCTGCGTGCTCAGCGGCAAGCCCAACGTCTATGGCTCGATCTTCCGCTTCGAAGGGCAGGCCAGCGTGCTGGCCACGAAAGAAGGCCCGTGCTATCGCTGCTGGTATCCCGAGCCTCCGCCGCCGGGACTGGTTCCCTCCTGCGCCGAGGGCGGCGTGCTGGGCATCCTGCCGGGACTGGTCGGCGTGATCCAGGCTACCGAGACAGTGAAGCTCATTCTCGGCAAGGGGGAGCCGCTCATCGGACGCGTGCTCCTGGTTGACGCGCTGGGTATGAAGTTTCGTGAACTGCGACTGCGCAAGAATCCCGACTGTCCGGTGTGCGGCGCGCATCCGACAATCACGAAGCTAATCGATTACCAGCAATTCTGCGGCATTCGCGGCGAGGAGGCCCCGGTGACCACCAAAGTACCCGAGATTCAGGTCGAGGAACTGAAGCAGCGCCTCGATGCAGGCGAAGATATCTTCATCCTCGACGTACGCGAGCCGCACGAGTACCAGATCTGCAACCTGAACGGCTACCTGATCCCGCTCGGCGATCTGCCCAAGCGCGTGCACGAACTGGATTCCAGCCGCGAGATCGTCGCCCACTGCCGTTCCGGCGTGCGCAGCGCCAAGGCGGTGGACTTCCTCCGCCAGGCCGGCTTTCGCAAGGTGAAAAACCTGGCCGGCGGCGTGCTGGCGTGGTCAGACCGCGTCGATCCTAAGATGCCGAAGTACTGAGACGGACCGTCTTGTAACCAGCAGGCTAAGGACCCGGTACTGCGGCCACCCTGCGCTTGCAGGCCGGTTGTTCTGGAATCAGAACAAAGGCATCGATGTCCTTGACACGCTCCCTGATAAGCGCCAATCTTCCGAGTTCCACACCCATCCGTCCGAAACCACATTTTTCAGTTTCGATTCGGGAGTTGGCATTGACAGGGGAGGCGGTCGAAAAGGGTTGGCCAGCGCGCGTAACTGGTCAGTCCGAAGCCGGCCGAGCGATCGGCCTGACGAGGTAGCCCGAAGGGCAACCAAACCCGAGAAAACCGAATAAGATAAGGAAGTCCGCGATGAAAAACCGTAAGTGTTTGGTGCTTGCTCTTGTTCCCCTCCTGCTCTTACTGCTTATTTACCCGACGGCAGTCGCACAACAATCCTGTCCTTTGCCTCCGGCGATCCAACCCATCCCGCGAGACCGGAATATGTTCTCGGAGGAACAGGAGGTGGATCCGGGCGACGCGCAGTCCGAATACGTTCTGCGCAGATATGACGTCGTGGAAGACGACGATCTCAACGGGTACCTGCAGGACATCGCCGACCGGATTCTCGAGCATATGCCTCCCACGGAATTGCAGTTCCAGTTCCACCTGATCGAGATGCCGGAAATGAACGCATTCAGCCTGACGGGCGGGCGGGTGTACGTTTCGCGCAAGTTGGTCGTTTTTGCCCGCGACGAAGACGAGATAGCCGGCGTGCTGTCTCACGAAATGGGTCATATCATCACGCATCAGGGCGCCATTGAATTCACCCGTCGTTTTCGCGAGGTGCTCGGAGTGCGGCAAGTGGGCGACCGCGCCGATGTCTTCAGCAAGTTCCAGCAGTACATCGAGAATTATGCTCGCAAACCGGGCCGACAGTCATTCAAGGAAGAAGAAGAGCACCAATATATAGCAGACCAGGTCGCCCTCTACGCCACGGCCCGTGCGGGTTACACGCCGCGCGCGCTCGCCGACTTCTATGACCGATTCACGGAGAATCGGGGCAAGACCGGCAGTTGGATCTCGGATTTGTTCGGGACCATCTCGCCCGAATCCAAGCGCCTGCGAGAAATGGTCAAGAACATGGCGGCCATACCTGCCAGTTGTCTGGAGCGCATACCGGCAAACCGGACGGCCGAATTCCAGCAATGGCAGGAGGCGGTCGCCGCCTACTCGGGGACCATTCGGCAAGAAGCGGTCCCCGGCCTGATCTCCAAGATTGCCTTGAACGATCCTTTGCGCCAGGACCTCTCCTGGCTGCGTTTCAGCCCAAATGGAAAATTTATTCTGGCGCAGGACAATAGCGGCATCTCCCTTCTCACGCGCGAGCCTTTCGCCGTGGTGTTTCACATCGACGCGCCAGAGGCGCTTCCCGCTGCGTTCTCAGCAGATTCCAGGTCGATTATCTTCTACACTCCGAGCCTGCGGATCGAAACGTGGGACGTCGCCGAACAAAAGCGCACCGCTCTCCACGAGGTAGTGCTCCGCAAACGTTGCATGCAGACCGCGCTCTCTCCCGATGGAGGCAGTCTGGCTTGTTTCACCTGGGATTTTGAGCTTTTGCTGCTCGATGTAGCATCTGGATCTGCCATCTATGACAAGAAGCAATTTTATATACCCAGCTATGCTGAAGCCTGGAGCTTCATGTTGAACATGATCTCCGGCAGACGCATGGTCGCAGTTCACATGGGCTTCTCTCCCGACAGCCGATACTTCTTTGCCGGTAATCTCAACAGTGCGCACCTGGCGTTCGAGATTCCGGCTCGGCATGCCGCTTCACTGCCGAGCTCCATTCGCGACATGACAGCCGGGAGCTTTGCATTTGTGGACAAGGATCGCGTGGTCGCGATCAATCGATTATCTCCCCAAAGCTCCCCTATCATCCGCTTCCCCTCGGGGGAGAAGATCGACCAGGTCGCACTGGGCAACGTGGATATTGAGTCGCCCGCGCACGGTGACTGGCTGCTGGTTCGCCCTCTCAAAGACTATGCGGTCGGCGTCCTGGACTTGAAAAAGAAGACCTTTGTTGCCTCGAATAGGAATGCGGCCATGGACGTCTACGACGATATTGCCGTCGCCGAGCGAACCACAGGAGAGCTAGCTCTATACAAAATGGGCGCATCGGGTGCGATCGCAAGGAGCCAGCTTCCGCGTGGACCACTCGGCAAGTTGAAAGCTGCAGGCATCTCCTCCGAGGGGTCATACTTCGCCATGTCTGGTCCGAGTCGTGGTGCCGTCTGGAATCTCGCCCAGAATCGGCGCCTTCTTTTCGTGCGATCGTTCCATGGAGCTTGTTTCGACGGCAGCAACGACTTGTACGCAGATTTTCCTGAGTTCCATGAAACCAAGCGGCAGATAGGCCATATAGACCTGGCTACTCTCGGTGGCACGGAAACCTACGAGATTGGCGAGAGCTTGGCGCACCAGGTGGGGTGTTTGCTCATCGTTACGGTGCCGAGAAAAGGAACAAACGAACGTCGCGATTTGGACATCGAAGTCCGCGACGCCCGGTCGGGGAAGCTTTTGTGGTCGCGGCATTACCCCAAAGAGGCGCCTAACATAGCCACCTCCGGCTCATCAATGACCCTGTCCTGGCCGGTCTCATCCGGCGCCGCCAAAGATGAACTGCAGAGGTTTCCCGATCTGCGTGCAGGCTCTGAAAAAGAGGACATTTTTGTTGAGGTGGTGAATGTCGCTGACGGAAAACAACTCGGGCAATTGATCGTGAAGACCGGCAAACGCTCCCTCAATGTTGGCCAGACCTACAGCATGGGTGACTGGGTCATTGTTCCGACGGGCTCCAATCTCGTGCTCGCATACTCGCTCTCCAGCGCGCAGGAAAAAGGCCAGGTTTTCGGGACACGTCCGGCGCTCTCCATCGCCGCCAATCGGCTGGCGGTTGAAAAATCTCGTTACCAAATTACGCTATACGATCTGAAGGAGTGGCAAGAACGTGGCCGCCTCGCATTCTCCAGCGCAATTGCGTGGAAGCATTTCAGCGGAGATGGAAAAACTTTTTTCGTGATTACGGACAACCAGGATTTGTATCGCATCTCGGTTGCAGGGTCGGCGCCGCTGAAGGCCGAGCACGGGGAGAATTCACATCCGACCAGGCTCTTCTGCACTAGTAGGTGGACGGAAAGAGCCATGTCCTCGATCGACGCTGGCGTCGTGCACCGCAACCCGGAATGTGGTTGGCGAAAAAGTGCGCCGTGACAGGCGCTGGACTTTAGCCGGTGCAACTCCCGCCCGGGAACTGGTTCGCTCCACCCGGTGGCAATCGAAGCGGCAGTGGAGGCGACGAAGCCGCCGGAGCTTTCGATGTAGAGGGTCGCATGGCGACTGGCGAGCCTGCAGGCCGTAACGGGAGTGAACGCTGAGCAGGCCTCGAAAAAACAATCGCAGGAGACGACCGGCCAGGGTTTGGTTTTCCCAAGCCGCTTGAGAGCGTCGAACTCGACCCGGATCACTGGGTTCTCTCGGAAAAAACGAAGACCTTTAGGCAATAGCGAACAGAGCTTGTACGACGCGATGTCTCGTGATGCAGAAAGCATTTTGTGCAAGTTCTTAACCGACGTTGACCGCATTAGAAAGCGCCAGACGATTGCATTCGTGGTCCTGTTCTGCGTCATGCTGGGTCTGTTTCTTTGGCTCGGCCGCGTGACTCAGAATCCCGCGATCGATGTGCGGCAGGTCATGCTGGTTGCGGTGTTTGTTCTTTTCGGAGCGAAGGTCTACGTGGGGATGGCCGTCGCCATGCTCCAGAGCGAAATAACCCTGAAGGTCTGAAGGCGATTGCGCTGCTGGCGAAGCAGTGACGGAGGGCGCGATCCTGCCTCAGTACGGGTACGGCTCGACCTTCCACCGCTCATACACCTTGCCCTCGAGGAAGATGCGGAACAGATCCGCATCGAGTTCCCCGGCCTGCACGCAGGCTTCCAGGATCTCGAGCGAGCGCCCGAGGCCTACAGCACGCTTATAAGGACGGTCGGAGGCGCCCAGTGCGTCGAAGATGTCCGAGATGGTCATCATCCGCGTCTGCACCGGGATATCGGGCGCGGTCAGATGGCGCGGGTAACCGGTGCCGTTGAGCTTCTCGTGATGGCCGCGCGCAATGGCCGGCAGGTTCTGCAGCTCGCGCGTCCAGGGAATCTGCTGCAGGAAGTTGAAGGTGTGCACCACGTGGGATTCGATCTCGCGGCGTTCGCCTTCGTCCAGCGACCCCTTGGGGATGGAGAGCAGTCTGATCTCGTCGCCACTGAGCAGGTTCCTGCGCTGCCCGTCGGCATCGGTGTACTGCTGCGCCGCGATCTCGGCCAGCCGGGCCGAGACCTGGTCGTGGGTGAGCGCCGGCTCATTGCCCTCGACGATGGCCTTCAATTCCTCGTCCAGCGCCGCCAGATATTGCGCCAGTGAGGCGTCGAACTCCGGCAGGCGCTTCAGGAAGTCCTCACGCCCCTGCGCCAGCACGCAGTCGAGCTTGGAGCGCAGCGTGTCCGCTTCCACCGCCTTGCGGATGAGCTGGAAACGCTGGCGGATTAGCTCCAGTTGCCCGGGATAAAGCTTCTTGGCCTTGACCAGCACTTCCTCCCGCACTCCGACCTTGCCGAAATCGTGCAGCAGCGAGGCGTAGCGAATCTCGCGCATCTGCTCGCGGGTAAAGTGCTGGCCGGCGTAGGGACCGGAGTCGGCGCGGTCGACCGCCTCAGACAGCGCCACCGTCAGGTTGGCGACGCGGAACGAGTGTCCCGCGGTGGTGGGGTCGCGCGCCTCGATGGCGGTCACCGAAGCCTTGACGAACCCCTCGAACAGGCTCCGAATTTCCTGATAGAGCAGGCTATTCTCCAGCGCCACCGCCGCCTGGCTGGCCAGCGATTCCGCGATCGCCTGCTGCTGCCGCGTGAAGGGCACCACCTGCGCCGCCACCGCCGTCACCGAGTCGAGCCGCGCTTCCCCGTCGCGCTTGGCGTTGATCAACTGCACCACTCCCACCACATCGCCGTGCTGGTCTTTCATGGGAATGGCGAGGACCGACTTGCTGCGGTAGCCGGACTCCTCGTCGAATTGCCGGTTAAAGGTGAACGGCACCTCGGGCGGCAGATGATAGGCGTCTTCCAGGTTCACGCCTTCGCCGGTCTTGGCCACGTATCCGGCGATGGAGCGCTCGTTCACCTCCATCACCGTCTCGCGGAACTTCAGCTCCACCGCATCGTTCTGCGCCAGCTTGAAGCGCAGGCGGCGGCGGACTTGCTTGCGGCGCTCGCTCTGGCCGGGCGGAAGCTGCGCGGGAATAGGCTCCGCCAGGTAGAGAGACCCGGCGTCGGCGCTGGTGATCTCCCGCATCTTGGTGAGGATCATCTCCAGCAGCGCTCCGGTATCGTGCTCGGCGGAGAGCGCTGCCCCGATCTGGTTCAGCTCCTGGATTTCGTGCGACGCCAGCGCCAGCCGCTCGCCTAGCTTTTCGCGGGTGTCCAGCAGGTGCATGTGCTCGAGCGCGTTCCCCACCATGCGCTCCAGCAGCTCGAGCGGCGTGTTCAGAGGAAGATAGGCATAGACCAGCGCATCGATGCGCGGGTCGTGAAAGCGGCGGTCGGCAAGCGCGATCACGCGGATGTTGGGTGCGCGCAGCGTGTCCACCGCGTGCGCCAGCAGCCACTCCGAGGACGCGACCACTATCCGCTCCGCCCCCCGCGCCAGCCGTCCGCCATTCGCCGGACGGCCCTCCGTACTCTCCAGCTCCACGCGGCGAAACGCGTGCATGCCCGCGGTCGCCTTCTCGGCTCTACGGTCGGCGGAGAAATAGACCACCACCGGCAGGGGTTGCGGCTTAGCGAGGGCAGCCGAGTCAGGCTGAGTGGAAGCAGCCATAATGACGGACAGGGGGAATTGTGCCCGCTAACTATAGCAGAGACGCCGCTGGATGGAACGGCAGGCAGTGCCCACTTTGGGCCTGGCAAAGCTCCGGCCAGCTACACGGCATTAGAATGATAGTGTGCTCAACCTGGGCAAGATGATCGTCATTCTCGGCGCGGTCCTGGTCGCGCTGGGGCTGGTGCTGATGCTCCTCGGACGGACCCACCTCCCCATCGGCCGTCTTCCCGGCGACATTATCTATCGCCGCCGGAACTTCGCCTTTTACTTCCCCCTGACCACCTCGATCCTACTCAGCATCGTGCTCAGCCTGGTGTTCTACTTCCTCAGCCGCATGCACCGCTGAGCGTGGCGGAAATGACGTCTGCACCCGCTACCTTATAATTGCGCTCTCAGTGACCATCGCCGCGTGTCTCGACCATTTGATCCTGGGCGCCAGCGACCTCGCCCGTGGCATCGAGTTCCTCGAGCAGCGCACCGGCGTGCGCGCAGCCCCGGGCGGCGTCCATCCCGGACGCGGCACTCACAATGCCCTGCTTTCCCTCGGCCCACGCTGTTACCTGGAGATCCTCGCTCCCGACCCCAACCAGCCTACGCTGGCCTGGTTCCGCAACCTTCCGCAATTGACCGAGCCCCGCCTAGTCGGCTGGATGGTCCGCCCCGGCGATCTCGTCACCCTGGCCGAACGCCTGCGCCAGTCTGGCATCGCCTGCGAACCGCCCCGCGAGAGTTCTCGCCAGCGTCCCGATGGCCGCACCCTGCGCTGGAAACTCCTGCGCCTCGCCGGCGAACCATTGGGTTCCCAACCCGCCGGGATGGAGGGACTGCTTCCGTTCTGCATCGAGTGGAGCGCCGGATCGCCCCATCCCGCCGCCGCCGCCCCCTCCGGCCTGCGCCTGGTTCAGTTCGAGATCTCGGGTCCCGCCCCGGACGGACTCCAGCGCACGCTGGATATCCTCGGCCTTGATCTGCAGGTCACCCGCAGTGACCGCCCACAGCTCCGCGCCCGCATCGCCGGCCCCCAAGGGACAGCAGATTTGACCTCCTGACTGCCGCGAGTACAGGACGCTTGGCGGCGGTTGTGGTACGTGACTAGGCTTGTCCTCCTATTGGCATTGTCATCCTGAGTGACGCCCGAGCCGAGCGGACGCGAGGTGAGGGCGAACGAAGGATCTATGCATTGTCATGCGAGCCCATGCTGTTGATGGGTCTTTCGGCCCCTTGCCAGAGCCCGCGGTTTCTGTAAGCTCCCCGAGGCAATCGTAGCACCCGTATCTGGGCACGGCTTTAAGCCGCGCCGACAGAACGCTTGAGTGAATTGCGGCTTTAGCCGCGCGCCGGTTCGTATCAGGGCACGGCTTTAGCCGTGCCGACAGGGTATTTGATTGAAAGCGGCTTTAGCCGCTGGACTCACATTATGTCTATCCCACAGAGAAACGCGACTCCATCGGCAGTCGTATCAGCCAGCCGCACATTCTTTGTTACCTCATCTACTTGGGGAAAGCGATCCCTGTTCCAATCCACCCGCATGGCCGAGCTCTTTGTGAAAGCCTTGCTCGAATACCGCAACCAACAAAAATTCCGACTGCACGAGTTCGTGCTGATGCGAGATCACGTCCACGTTCTATTGACGATTGGCCCCGAGACCACCGTGGAACGCGCCCTGCAGTTCATCAAGGGCGGTTTTTCCTTTCGCGCTGGCCGGGAGCTGGATTTTCGTGGGCCTGTATGGCAGCGTGGCTTCTCCGAGGTCCGCGTGCTGGATGAAGCCTCATTCCGCTCCCATGTCGAATACATCCGAAACAATCCCGTCCGCGCCCACCTGGTGGATTCTCCGGAACAATACCCTTATTCTTCAGCCTGCCCTGGATACCATTTGGATCCGCCGCCGCAGGGGCTAAAGCCCCCGATCTCTAACGCCATCTTGCGGCACGGCTAAAAGCCGTGCCCTGATACGAGGCTGCGCTGCGAGCTACCTTTCTTGAGGGTGCTTTGGGTGTTCACCCCGAGGGCACCCGGGTGGGGGCGTTTCCCATGCTGGTTCGTATCAGGGCACGGCTTTATGGGCCTCCCGGAACGCCCGATTCTGGCCTTCTGGGGCGGAGCCGTGCCGCCAGAACGCTTGATTGAATGCGGGCATTGGCCGCGCCGGTTCGTATCAGGGCACGGCTTTAGCCGTGCCACGGGATGCCTAATTTAACATCGGCTTTAGCCACTGTGGGCAGACGCCTTACTTATGCACCAAGCGCAGTTCCTCTCGCCAGAATTCGTGGAGGCTTCCATCTTGCAACCGCACGCCGATCATAGGGTCGTGCGGGTAGGACTGGCCACAGCCGCAACTATATTCGAGGTATTCAATAACTCCCTGCGCTCCCAGCGCCGCTGGCTCAGCATCCCGATCGGCTAACCGCCGGACACGTACAGGGGAACCGATCTTGAACGGAGCGCCCCGAACATCTTGATAAACGGGCCGCGAGCTGCTAGCGCACGCCTGTCGCGAAGACTTGCCCATGCCGTCCAGCCAATATCAATTTGGCGGCTGCTCGCGTCTAGTGTAATCTGCCCCGCATTAGAACTCGTGGCTACGAGGCGATGCTTCGAGCCATCCACGCCGACAAGACCCCTAACCTACTTGTTCTGCAATACTCCTCCGACTGGCTTGTAAGGAATCTGTTGCTGATTCCGAGGTTCTTCTTTTCGGAGACCGTGATCGAAAAGAGAAACCCTCTAGGCCCGCAAGCCCGACGTGCAGGTTGGATAGGGTGCAACATCCTTCTGGGCCGAATTCCCGATGACGGCAAAATCGCAATGGTGTCAGAAGGCGTAGCGATTTCAGAGCAAAGGGTTCGGGCGGAGTTTTCGCGAGTACGACAATTGGCGGCCGTCCCGCCGAGCCTAAGGGGATGGACACTTGACGTTCTCAACCTGGTTCGCAGACTGAAGAAAGAGCGGTTCTCTCTGGGAGAGCTCTATGCGTTCGAGGCCGAGCTGAAGGCCGCCCATCCGGAAAACCGCAACATACGCCCTAAAATCCGGCAGCAGCTCCAGGTCCTTCGTGATCTGGGCTTGATCCAGTTCGCGCGACCGGGAACATACGCCGTCCGAAACACGCGGTAAGAACACCACAACCTTTTCAGGGGCCGGACCCTTGAACCGACCCTCAATACCCCACGCTGCTTTCAAGAAAGTGGTACTCGCCGTCCAGGACGCCGGACGCCTTCCCGGCCTCCGCTGCTGCCGGGTTGCTGATGAATGCTCGGGCTTTGTCGAGGCTGGTGACCTCGAACAGGAAGAACACGCTATTGGGGTCCTCCAGGCCGCGCCACAGGTGCATCAGACGGAGTCCCGCCTCCCGGTGCGCTTGCGCGTGAGAAGCGAATACCGCCTTCCACTTCGCAAAGTCGGCAACCCGGTTTCGGCAGAGCATCACGAGCACGGTGGCTTCCTCCTTGCTCTGACTGGGTGGAGCAGGGCTTTTAGCCCTGCATAATTGTGCCTTCATTGGTATTCGGCTTTAGCCGCTGAGGAGCTTGCCCCAGGGGCTAAAGCCCAAATTCCAAGGGTCGGCGTCAATGCAGGCCTGAAGGCCTGCTCCACCCAGCCTGCGCTACCCCACACACGCTCCCGTTTCTCGAAACTCGAAACCTGAAACTCGAAACTACCGCCTCAACCGCTCCACGATCCCGTCGAACTGCTCGAGCGAAGCATAGTCAAAGATGATTTTGCCGCTGATGTTGCTGCGCGGCTTGATGCTGACCCGCACGCCCAGGATCTCCTCCAGCAGGCGCTCCATGCCGCGCACGTTGGGGTCGCTGTGGTGCCGCTCGGGCTTGGGCGGCTTGGGACCGGCCGGGGCGATCCACTGGTGAACCATGTCCTCGGTCTGGTGCACGGAGAGCGATTGCTGGTATACACGCTCGGCCATCTTCACGATCAGCGACTCCGAGGGGAGCATCAGCAGGGCCTTGCCGTGGCCGGCGCTGAGTGCGCCGCTCTGGATGAGCGATTGCACGTACTCTGGCAGCCGCAGCAAGCGCAGGAAGTTCGAGATGGATGCCCGGTCCTTGCCGGTGCGCAGCGACATCTGCTCCTGGGTGAGGCCGAACTCGTTCGACAGGCGCTCGAAGGCGTGCGCCTGCTCCATGGGGTTGAGATCCTCGCGCTGCAGGTTCTCGATGATGGCCATCTCCATGGCCTGCTCGTTCGAGACCTGGCGCACCAGGGCGGGGATGGTGGCCTTGCCGGCGCGCTGCGAGGCGGCCCAGCGGCGCTGTCCGGCGATGAGCTGATATCGACCGCCATCTATATATCGTACTACGATAGGTTGCAGGACCCCGCTGGCCCGGATGGACGCGGCCAGCTCTTCCAGCGCGGCTTCGTCCATGTGGGTGCGCGTCTGGTATGGGTTGGGATCGAGCAGCTCAAGCGAGATCTCGCGTACCTCTTCGCTGGAGGAAGCGGACGCGGTCGGCGCAGGAGCAGGCGCCGCGGCGGGCGGTGGTGCGGTCGGGTTCCGCGGCAGCAGCGATTCCAGGCCGCGTCCCAGGGCTTTGCGTTTGGGGTCGAAGGTGGTCATGGTGTCGGGCGTCGTGCTCATGATTTTTCTTTTTTCAGGATCCGCATTCGTTCGCCCCTCGACTTCGCTCGGGGCAGGCTCCAATCCGCGGTAAGAATTCTCTTACTCGCCGGTTCCTCGCTCCGCGACTACTTCTGCCGGCTCACTGGGTTCAACCTGCAACTCGACCGTGGTCACGTGCACGGGCTGGATGTCCGCTGGTTCCGGCATCGGCACTGGCTCGGGATGCGGCTGGGGTGCTGGTTCCGCCGCGGGCTCGGCGCGGCGCGTGGTGTGGTCCATGATCTCCTTCGCCAGGCGGATGTAGCTCTCCGCGCCCTTCGAGCGCACGTCATAAAGCAGCGCCGGCTTGCCGTGGCTGGGCGCTTCCGCCAGGCGCACGTTGCGCGGGATGGTGGCCTCGCACAGTTTCTCCCCGAAGAAATTTCGCAGCTCGCGCGCGACCTGCTGCGCCAGATTCGTGCGCTCGTCGAACATGGTGAGGACGACGCCCTCAATCTCCAGGCCGGGATTGAGTCCTTGGCGGATGCGCTCCATGGTGTCGAGCAATTCGCTGACGCCTTCGAGCGCGAAATACTCCGCCTGCATCGGGATCAGCACCGAGTCGGCCGCAACCAGAGCGTTGAGCGTAAGCAGATCGAGCGCCGGCGGACAGTCGAGGACGATGAACTGGAAACGATCGCGGATGGAAGCGATGGTGTCCCGCAGACGGTATTCGCGACGCTCGGCGGTGATCAGCTCGATGTTGGCACCGATCAGGTTCTTGTGCGCCGGGATCGCCCACAGGGTCTCGACCGCAGTAGGCTGCAGCGCCTCGGCCGCGGCAGCCGTTCCCATGAGCAGGTCGTAGGTGTTGAGCCGATCCGCATCCCGCGGGAACCCAATGCCGCTGGTGGAGTTGGACTGGGGATCGCAGTCGACGAGCAGAGTAGGTACTTCAGCGGCTGCCAGCGACGCCGCCAAGTTGATGGCAGTGGTGGTCTTCCCAACCCCGCCCTTCTGGTTGGCTACCGCGATTACACGACCCATTGTCGAATGCAGAGAATCGGCTGGCAAAACGAGAGTACGCCAGGCGGCGCGCCCGACTCAACCTCAATCTGCTGTGCAAAAGCAGGAATCCTGTGAAAATGTTCCACGTGGAACATTCTCAGGTTGAGTTATGGATGCGCCCAATCGAGGATCGTGAATTTCGTAATTCGGAATGTTCCACGTGGAACAATTTCCCGGAATGTCCCCCAACCCGCCCGGGTGGAAAACTACGTAAACCGGAATTTGTTTCCCACTGGACCACTGCCCCGAAGGCAAGAATTCATCGCGACGCGCGCCGATCGCGCTGCAACTCGGCACTCGCTTCCCACTTGTTACTGATTGGGTTCTCCTACGGCGCCGCTGAACCAGGCCAGGCAACATTAAATCGTTATACGATACTTCTACCACTTGGTCGCGCGGAAACGTACGGTCCCGATCGCAAAGGGTTGCGATCAGCCGCGAAAGGCGAGCTTGTCTTCCACTTGTTGCACTCGTGATTCGTAATCGGGAAGGCACGCCGGAATCAATCTGGATATCCCCGAGGCTACTTCAGCCGGCCAAGGCAATCTTCCGCCACTCCTGCCACCCGAACACCGCTAACCGCGCTGGCCCCTACTCCAATCCGCGCCAGCAATCGAGATTTCCTCCCACCTATTACCTGGCGGATTCTTAACCAGGAAGCTTCGTACCCACTAAGAGGACACGCGCTGACGACTGCGGAATCGCGATCGGCGCCGACCAGTCGAATGCCGGCACAAGTTGCGGAGTGCGCGCAGCCTGGGCCGACCCGATCAGCAGCGCCAGCCGCCCGCCGGACGCGACCAGGCGAGCCGCCATCCCGAGCGCCCGCTCATAGCGCTCGACCGCCCGTAGCGTCACCAGGTCGGCTGTCGAAGGGAAGTCTTCGGCGCGTCCGGCAAATACATCGACGCCCGTCAATGCGATCCTGCGCACCACCTCTTTCAGGAACGCCGCCTTCTTCCGGCTGGACTCGATGAGCGTGAGCGCGAGCGCGGGCGCGAAGATCTTGAGCGGCAGTCCGGGGAAGCCGGCGCCGGAGCCCAGGTCGATGGCGCACAAACTCGCCTCAGCCGCTAGCAACTGCCTGGCGGCGAAAAACGATTCGCCGAAGTGCCGCGTGACCATGCTTTCCGGATCGCGCACCGCGGTCAGGTTGATGCGGGCATTCCAGCGCAGCAGCAAATTAAGGTAGGCCGACACCTGTCCCAGTTGCGCGTCGGTGAGAGAAGCCGGCGGCCCGGGCGGCGATTGGAGAAAGGGCGCGAGCAGGGCGGCGATGCGGGCGGGATCCACGAGGCTAGTTTCACGTTTCGGGTTTCTAGTTTCAATAGCGCGTGCACTAACGTTGGCCGTCGTTGGCAAGGGTAGGGTCTTTCGGCCCCTTGTTTTCTCCTGCGGCTGCCCTACCCTTACGCACCAGGGACTAAAGCCTCGATCTTTAGGGAGCACTTGACGGCACGAGTGAACTCGTGCCCTGACACGTGATCACACAAGAAAATGTTTTCGTGAGACCACACGTGTCAGGGCACGACTTCAGTCGTGCCGAAAGGCGAAGAGTGTAACGGGCTTTTAGCCCCTGCTATGTCGAAACCATCCAGGCCGTCGGATCCGTGTGACTCGAAGGGACAACTGCGCACCTTCTTCGCGACGACGAGAACGGCCGGTGGTAGATCGCTGTTCCAGACAGATCGCATGGCGCAACTCTTCATTGACGTGCTTCGCTCTTACACGCTCGCAGGGAAATTCAAGGTCCACGATTTCGTGGTCATGCGCAACCACGCTCACCTGCTTCTCACCGTTGACGGAACCATGAGTATTGAAAAGGCCATGCAACTGATCAAGGGGAACTTCTCATACCGCGCGAAGAAAGAACTCGGGTTCATGGGCGAAGTCTGGCAGCGAGGTTTCTCTGATGTGCGGGTCACCGACGAGGCGAGCTTCACAACCCATCAAGAGTACATTTACAACAACCCTGTGAGGGCGGGACTGGCGAACATGCCTGAGGAGTACGCGTACAGCTCGGCATTTTTCAAGAAGCTGAAACGCTCAGGGGCTGAAGCCCGAATCATAGGAACTGGTGTCGGCACGAGTAAACTCGTGCCCTGACACGTGATCACTCACGAAAGTGTTCTTATCGCGATGGCGACGAAGCGTGGACGGCCACTCGCCCTCGTGAGTCGACAAGTGCGAGTATCGTTCTACCAGACCCGACTTGCGGCACCGCCGACCGTCGCCAAAGTGCCACTGCCTACGTTGCCCAGTGCACCTGTGGTCATGCTTACAGGTTATGAATAAAACCTTCCAAGGCGTGGGCGAGGAGTGTTGCTGCACCCTCGAGGCATGTCCCAACACGAACCTTTTGGGTACTGCCCCCTGAAGGGGGCTCGGAATTTTTCTCTCCCCTACCCAGGGCTTACGCCCTGGGCTAAGACAAATGTCGCCCTCCAGGCTGCTGGCCCTTCTGTGCAGCCCTGAAAGGCCTGCTCCACCCTGGCCAATAATCTTCGATTGGGGACTATTGTCTCATTGACAGCAGCGCCTCTTCGTGTAGAGTCGCCAGTCCCCATGGCGGCGAATCCTGTGATCCGCTTCGACGGCGCGGCGCTAAGCTGGCTGGCGCTGGCGCTGACGCCCGGCCTCGGACCCACACGCTCCCGCAAGCTGGCCGAGCACTTCGGATCGGCGGAGAAGGTCCTCCTCGCTTCGCTCACGGAACTCGAAGCGTGCGGTCTGCACGCCGCCGCCGCGCAGGCGATCGGAACCGGAAAGTCCGCCCAGGCAGCACAGGACGAGCTGAGAAAAGCTGCGGACGCCGGCGCACGCATCCTCACGCTGGACGATCCCGCGTATCCGCCCTTGCTGCGCCAGATCTATGATCCGCCGGTCGTGATGTACGTCCGCGGGAGCGCAGACGTGCTTTCGCAGCCCGGCATTGCCGTGGTCGGCACGCGCCATCCGACGCCCTACGGAGTAGGCATGGCCGAGCGTCTGTCTTGCGATCTGGCGAACAATCTCGGACTGGTGATCATCAGCGGCATGGCGCGCGGCGTCGATACGGCGGCGCATCGCGGCGCGCTGATGGGCAAGGGCAAGACCATCGCCGTCTTCGGGACCGGCATCGACGTAGTCTATCCGCGCGAGAACCAGAAGATCGCCGACAGCATCCTGGCCACCGGCGGAGCGCTGGTCAGCGAATTTCCCGTGGGAACTTTCGCGGCGCCGCAGAACTTCCCCATCCGCAACCGCATTATCAGCGGGCTGGCGGTGGGCGTGCTGGTGGTGGAAGCGGGCGAGTACAGCGGCACGCGCATCACCGCCCGCTGCGCTCTGGAACAGAACCGCGACGTGTACGCCGTACCGGGAAACGTGACCAACCGCAATTCCTGGGGGCCGAACACGCTCATCAAGCAGGGGGCGAAGCTGGTCGCTACCTGGGAGGACGTCTGGGAAGACCTGCCCAACGACGTAAAGCTGAAGCTCGCCCCGCCCGCCAAACCCGGGACCGAACCTCCTGAGACCGCATCTCTGTTCGACGGCAAGCTCTCTCCCGTCGAAAAGAAGGTCTTCGCCCTCATTAAGCCCGACGAGTCCACCCACATCGACGAGCTGGTCGAGCGCCTGGCCCCGGAAGTCTCTTCCTCAGAAATTTTTGCCGCCCTTTTCGAATTGGAACTTTCGAGCAAGGTCCGGCAGCTCCCCGGGAAGAATTTTGTGAGGAGCTTCTAGCTACTAGCTTCTAGCCACTAGCCGATACGGTTCGCAGTCATTGGAGGAACAAATGAAGGATTTCAAAGACCTGGTGGTATGGCAGAAAGCGCATGCACTCACGCTGGCGATTTACAAACTGACGTTAAGATTCCCGAAGCATGAGATGTACGGCCTGACCAGCCAGCTCCGGCGGGCGGCTGCATCGATTCCCGCCAACATC
>Ga0187778_10000530_pt1 | contig 27167 bp, 27 predicted proteins | sample 1015_Q2_SP5_20_M_FD_132418 | JGI IMG/M metagenome (GOLD analysis project Ga0187778, IMG submission 132418) | Tropical peat soil microbial communities from peatlands in Department of Meta, Colombia - 1015_Q2_SP5_20_MG | ecosystem: Environmental > Terrestrial > Soil > Wetlands > Peat | place... | reverse complement strand
TGCTAGCGCGAATGATACCAATGCGTTTCTCTGAAAAACCCCTTGGATGACTAGGAATTCGAATCCCGCAGAAACGAAGGCGCCGAAAAGAATGGCGTTGGTGAGCGCGTATGGCGACCCGGAGACCAAGGAATACGCGCCCCCGACCGCCGCAATCAGGAGCCAGAGCAACATCGCTGTCATCAGCATGGCCAGGACGCGGCGGAATGTGGCGATGGTTCTTCTTTTGATCGTCAGGAGGACGCCTGAGATTGAGGAGGCCGATAACAAGAAGACAAGTAGAGAGAGTGCAAATGCGAGGATTCCACCGGTTCCCTTGGAGAGGAGAGACAGGAGGAGGCACGCTGCGCCTCCGTAGAGGATCAGCTGAGGGGCTGATGGCAGGACAAAAAGGTGCCTATAGCGGCTTGCAAGGGCCTCGGTAGCCGAAGGTGTCTTTGAACCTCGGTCTTTAGATGAGGTTGATGACAATTGAGACGGTAATCAGTACAATCGACCCGATGAGGACTATTTCTGGCCTGATCTTCACCCCTTGGGTCTCTTCGTTGAAGAAGGTCAGGAGGCCTGCGCTTGACGCGGGCATCGGGGCGTTATCCTTCTTACTCATGTGATTGGGCGCGACGCGCCGTGCGTTCTTAAGGCTAACGCCCTCGCTTGGCCGTTTGAGATTATGGTGGTGGTAGTTTAGATGAGCCCGGAGCGCCTACAACTCGGCCTAGACGAATCCGTTCTCTGTGAGCTTGGTGACGACTCGGCCCCAGAACCTTCCACTCATTGTCAGCAAGGCTGAGACAAGGCAGAGAACCAGGCCTGCTGCCGCTGCGAATGGTGCGAACAGGACCCCGAATACGGCGACAATCACCACTCCACCCATGGGTAGGGCAACCGCCATCTGGCGAAGGTTGAACTGGGCAGGCATCATCATGTCGTCTCCCTTGATTTGAATGGGGGCGATGTAGGCGGCCCAGCATATCTCGAGGACGAATGCGCCAGGGATGACAAGCAGAATCGTCATCAGCACCCCTAGAGCCTCCGGGTCACCGAGCACTTGCAATGCGGCGTCGACTATCCCAAAGGGCGCTAAAATGACTAGGAGCGAAACTACCTTAGATGAGATGAGGTGTTTGAAATAGGTCGAGGGCGGAAGCGAGGTCAGAGACAGCCAGAGCCTCTCGTTTGTTATCGCCGACTGGGAGAAGAAGAACCCGATAAAACTGAGGCCGAATGCGAGTATGATGTTCGCCACGTCGCCGTGTGGCACATCGTTTGTCAAGTTGGCCGGTCCCAGTGAAAGGGCGAAGACGAAGAAAGCGGCCGCCGCCGCTGACGATGCCAGTGCGACCCATCGGGTCTTTATTCGCCTTGAGACATACCGTGAGGTTCCCGCCATGTTCAATCTCCCAGCCAGCGACATGTTAGTGAGATTCATCGAGTAAATCGCACCGAGTGGGCTCTTGCCGACGTAACTGTTTGGAGATTTGATGTCTGCGGAGGTGGTCCTGACTAGGCTCTTCATCATGTCGAGTTCGATTCCCCCAAGGCTCCGGAAGGCGAAGGCAACGGTCACCGCCGTCAGTGCCAGGAGAGTAGCCGTCCCCCCGTACAGATTTCCATTGAACGCAGATCCTGGGGTGAAGGGAAAGTTAGCGAAGGAGAGAAGCGTCCAGAGAGCCAAGGCTACAGAGAGCAAGATGCGGATGCGGGCCCGTATCAGGGGGGCGATGACCCCGAGCGAGGTGAACGTAAGTGCAAGTGCGACCATGTCCACAACGAGCAGGGGAGAGGTGAAGGCCTCTGCGAGGTAGACAAACATGAAGAGGACCGTAGTCCCGAAGGCGATGAACTGGGCGAAAAAAATCGACAGGGAAAGGTCCCGAGGGCTTAGCGGGAGGGTGAACAGGTAGTCTCGGTCAGACTTCATCACCATGACCCCGCCCGTTGCTAGTGCCATTGCCAAGAACAGTGCAATAATGCCCGACGCGTAGTATCCGAGAATGGTACTAATGCCCGATGGAGGGATTGTCGTGTAGATGATCAGAGCGTAGACGAACATTATTGTGACGAGTATCAGGAATGGCCGGGAGAATCGGGTTCTGAGGACGAATTGGAGGAGCTTACGTAGCACCAGTCATCATCCTCGCCACGACCTTCTCGATCGGCTCTTCTGGAGACCCCTTCTTCCTCAGCTCCTCTATGGTCCCTTCCCAGAGGAATTGCCCCTTCGATATCATTACGACGCTGTCGGTCAGCCTGTTAGCAATAGACATGATGTGGGTCGAGACGAGGTGTGTTCCTTCCAGCCTGTCAAGCATGGAAATCACCTTCTCTTGAGTGGGTATGTCCAGGTAGTTCAGGGGTTCGTCGAGGAGTAGGACCTTGGGAGAATGGACGATTGCAAGTGCGATAGCCAGCTTTTGCGTGTTCCCTCTTGAGAGACGCCCCACGTTAGACTTCTCATACTGTCTCAATTCGAGTTCGTCGAGCAGGTAGTCAGTCCGACCCTTGATGTCGGCCACCCCTCTCAGTGCTGCAATGTACTCAAGGTTTTCCCTCACCGAAAGCATCCTGTAGGGAAGGGCATCCTCGGGGAGATAGCCCACCAGTGCCTTCGATTCCCTACTTTCCGGCGGGTGGCCGAGTATCCTGATTGACCCTATCTCCGGCCTCAGCGACCCAATGAGAAGTTTCAGTGTAGTCGACTTGCCGGCCCCATTGGGGCCGAGCAGGGCGAACCTTCCGCCAAGTGGAATTTCGAAACTTAAATCGGTGAGTGCCGGTACAGAACCGTAGGACTTGCTTACGTGAGCAAGTTCGATACCGTAGGCCGTTACTGTGGGTTCCGAGAACAAACCTGGCGGTTCGGCCCGGAGTCGCGGGGGGTATTAAGCAACCTTCCGAAATCAGTTGGGGCCGCCAAACGTATAACTATCAAAGAGATTCGTCACGTCTCATGCCTTCTTATGCTTCCGAGTTCGAGTCGGTCGTGGCCAAGGTCCGAGCTCATGAGAGATGGTTCTCCGAGAGCCTCCCTATGATTGCCAGTGAGAACCTTGCCTCAGGGCCCGTAAGGAGAGTGCTCTCTTCTGACCTGGGACACAGGTATGCGGAGGGGTGGCCCGGAGAGAGGGTCTATGCTGGGTGCAGATACATCGACCAGATCGAGCTCCAGGCGATAGCGCTGGGCAAGAGGCTGTTTAGAGCAGACCACATCGACGTGAGGCCAGTGTCGGGGGTGGTGGCGAATCTGGCTGTTTACACTGCTTTCACGAACCCCGGTGATACGATGATGGCGCTGTCGATTCCCAATGGAGGACATATCTCTCATGGGAAGAGGGACTTTGGAGGCTCGGCGGGCTCCGTCCACGGTCTGGAGGTAGCCTACTTCGCCTTCGATAAGGAAGGGATGAACATTGATGTGGACGAAACGAAGAAGCGCATTGCCGCGCTATCGTCGCTGAAGCTTGCTATGTTCGGCTGCAGCCTCTTCCTATTCCCTCATCCCATCAAGGAGCTGGAGCAGGCCATTCACGACAAGGGAGGGATCATCTGCTATGACGCCGCCCACGTCGCGGGTCTGATTGCTGGAGGCCAGTTCCAAGACCCCCTGCGCGAGGGAGCGCAGATGATGACTTTCAGCACGCATAAGGTGCTCTTCGGTCCTCAGGGCGGCGCAATCGCGGCGCAGGGAGAGTTCGCAGAACCGCTGAAGAAGGCGGTGTTCCCTGGCATGACCAGCAACCACCACCTAGCGAACGTGGCGGCCAAGGCAATGGTGTTCGCAGAGTTCCTCCAGTTCGGGCGAAGATATGCCAGGGATGTCGTCGTGAACGCCCAGACGCTCGCGGTGAGGCTGGCCGATCTCGGGGAGAAGGTGCTTGGCGAGAAGAATGGGTACACCAAGTCTCACCAGGTGGCTCTCGATATCACGAAGTACTCTGACGGGGGTGTCATAGAGAAGCTCTTGGAGGAACAGAACATCATATGCAATAGGGAGCCCATTCCCGGCGACCTCCAGGCGGGGAGACATTACACCAACCCCGGAGGCATACGGCTAGGCGTCGCCGAGCTTACCCGACTTGGCATGGGCAAGTCTGAGATGAGGGAGATTGCAGACATAGTGCACGTCGCCCTCGGAGGCAAGAGGAAACGTGAGGTTGTGAGCCGAATCAAGGAAATGAGGAAGGGTTTTCAGAAGGTCAAGTACTCATTCCGAGAGTCGCCCGCATATTCGTTCAAGTGAGAGGAGTGGCGGAGGCACTTCAGTACACTGAGGGGATTAGACGGTGAGTCCTGCGTTGGTACCTTACGTAGTCATCGCCAAGCTCCCTCACTAGCATCCTTTCCTCGACCGAGATCCTGTACAAGTACACCGCTACGAACATGGTGGGAAGAAGAAAGAACAGCGCCAGATTACTCGAGAGCACTGCAAACCCGGTCCAAATCATTATCTCGCCGAGATACCCTGGATGCCGCACAAGTGGGTAGGGTCCGGTAGTGACGGCTTTCTGCCCCTCACTCATCATCAGTGTTGTCGTATAGTACCTTCCCAGTGTCATTGCAGCCCAGATTCGAATTCCCACGCCCAAGACCATGACCGCAAGCGCGACTGCCCCTTCGGACAGGCTGACAGGATGGGCGGCCACCCCTAGGAGGGCCATTACCAGTGGTAGCCACAGTCCGATTCCCGTTGCTGATCCGACGAGAATCATGTTGCCCCTGTCATATGGACCTCCCCTGAATGAACGTGCACCTTCGCCTCTCCTGAGAAGGCGCTGGACGACGAAGAAGAACACTATTACCGTATACCCGCTAAGAAGGAGCCACAGGTCAAGGGCGGGAATCAACCGCCGACCACTCAGCTCAATCAGCCAGTGCCGGCTTCAGAAAGTCGGTGAGCTCCAGCTGGTCCGCCTTCCTCGGACCCTGGAACAGCTGGTCGAGCTCCCTTTCGAGCATGTCCAGGCGGTTCCTCAGGTATGAGTCAACGTCGTAATCTCGTGCCAGCCTCTGTGCGATGTAGAGGTACTTCTCAACGGAGGCCCTGGTCAAGGTCCCTCTGATTTCACTCCCACAGTTGGGGCACCTCCAGGACAGAGGTGGCCTCCTCATGGTTAGCCCACAGCCCCTGCACTTGAATGCTTGAGTGGCATACTTCTTTGCGTTCCCCATTATGTCTCTAATCAGGTGGGTCTTGATGATTGATTCGACCACGTCCCGGGTAGAGACGGCCTCGATGAGAGATGCGACCTCTATCTGCTTGGAAATCTTCTCGTTGAGTGTCCTGAGGGTAGAATAGGAGCCTCTGGAGCGCTTTATGGTAAGGGAGCTCGTAGGATGGGTGTAGCCGTAGCCGTAGAACTGGGTGTCCTTCTCCAACCTGGAGCCGATGTCCTCCACCAAATTGGATAGTGATGCCGCTGGTGGGGAGCCGAGAGTCTTCTCGTAGAATTCGAGCGGATAGGATGACGCTATGTCGAAGTTGTGCGCCTGCTCGTCCACTTCCGATGGCAGGATGACGGGCTGGATGAGCAGTGGCGTGTCCATGTACCCTCCTATCTGGGCGGGGACGTACTCCAGCGAGAAGTTCAGGAGAGCGTCCATTAAGAGCAGAAGGGAGTCCCCGTCGCCGTCGCAGTCCCTCCTCTTTGCCGAGTGCCAGTAGGGGTTGGCAAAGCAGACTTGAGTCGCAGAATAACCTACGATCCTCCCGCCTACACCGACGGAAGTGTGAGGTGCGAGTCCTATGACCAGCCTCCCCAGTAGGTCGGACGGCTCCTTGGCATTGTAGAACGGCTGCAATCCGTAGATGTTCTGCAGCATGTCGTCCACGCATTGGGCCATCCTGACCAGGTCGTCCCCAATCTCCACGGGGACGATGATGTCCTGAGGCTTCAGCTCAAGTATCTGATCGTCCCGCTGCAGCGGGAACCCGTCCCTGTCTAGGGAGTAACCAAGTCTGATTAACGTGTGGATGTCCGCTTTGACATCCCTCGGCCTGAAGTGTGTCAGGGGTTCATTGGTTGCGTCTATTCTTAGCGTTCCGTCCTTGTAGACGTAGGTGTTGTGTCTGCTCCTAATGATTCCCTTCTCGATTGCCTCCGGCTGCTTCGAGGCACTGGTGAGGCCCCGCACTCCCTTGACAGGTTTGTTTGTGTTATGCGGGATTTTTGTTCTGATAGCCTCGAGTCTGGACCGTAGGTCGAAGTCCATCTTAGAGTAGTTAACGGTCTTCGTCCTGCAATTGGGGCAAGCTTCGTCTTCTGTGGTCGTACCGCATCGGGGGCAGGACATGAATTTGGTGGTGGGCGTGCCACAGATCTCGCATTCTAACGACGTCCGCCTTTCGCCGCACTTGGAGCAGAACCGGTTGACAATTTCGACCTTCACCCTGCCCGCCTTGGCAGCCGTGAAGACGTCCCGCATTGATCCTCCTTCATATCCTACTGGGAATAATGTATGGACTGGAGGTTTCATCTTCCTGACCATCGCCTTTTCGGGTCTGCCGACCCTGACCCCGATAGTAGTGGTACTCTGACGCCCGAGCTGAATTCCGGAGAGCTTCTTAACGTATTCAGGCTCGTCCGAGGGGACGACTAATTCCGGCTCCCTGAGCCGGAGGAGGGCACTAAGGACAAGTGCTGGCTCGCCACTGACGACTGCGACTTCACCTTCTATCCTGTGCTCGATGAGACAGGTATTGAGTACCCATCGGATCTGGGGGACGTTGGCGTTTACCACGACCTTGGACCCTTCCACGAGCGAGTACTTCCTGAGCTCGGCGATGTCGGACGAAGTGACCCGATCGAAGCGCGGCGTGTGGGATGGATGGAGTGGGAGCCCAAGTGATTGCGAGATGGCGACGGCTTCGGTTGCCGTTGGAATCGTCATGGGAGAGGACTGGAGTTCGGTTGCCCTTGCCGACGAAATGCCTGCCGCGGCGAGCATGTCTGACGCGCCTGGAATTGCAGCAAGGGCGCGGCGGAAGTCCTGTACCCACCACTCGGCCACGTAGGGAGACGGTGGGAGGGCCTTGTTGTTCTCGAGGAAGTCACCGTAGCTTATGAGTGCGTCGCCGAGATCTATGATTTTCGCCAGAGAATCGTGGAGCTCCTCGGCCTGGGCCGATGTAGACACTCTGACGACGCTCCCGTCTTTCGTCAGTATTGTCGGGCCTTCGATCGAGTCCACAAATGCAATTGTGGCTGCTTTACCGGGCAAGTCCACCTTCACCTGCGTCCCGATGACGACGGGGTAGTCCAGGAGTATGGCCACTGCGGGGTGTATCCCTATGGTGGAGAGGCCCGTGTCCATCGACCGTCCGTACCTGAGCCTAAAGCCTCCTTTGCTGTGAGGCATTGAGAGGACTGCCCTTCCTGAGATGACCTCCTCGAAGTGGGCGCCTGCCTGCTCCGTCTCGTTGGTCGATTGTTGGGTCCCGCCCTTCAGTTGGCTGAGGAACTCCCAGCCTGTAATGTTTAGGCTGGCGAGCTTCTTCGACAGTTTGTTGGCACGCCCTATCACTCCGTCGTTGAGGACCCGGAGCGCTCCGCCCCTGAGTCTGTCTGTTGCCACGCGCTTCAGGTTTCGATGAACAACCACCTCGATGGGATCGGTTTCGATTCCATCAATCTCGACAGGGAGGTTTGATATGGCCCTCCTGATGTCGTCGTCGGTGACTTTGTACTGGAAGTTCCCGACGTCGCGTTCGTAGATTCTCAGCTCCTCTGCGAAACGATCAATCTCTTCTCGACTGGCCCTGTAGTTGCTCAGTCCGAGCTTCTTTGCGGTGAGGTCGGCTATCACCAAGGAGAACCCTGCCTCGGTGCCTCCCGCAGACCGCATGGGGCCGGCATAGGAGACGGACGCGTAGTCTGTGTTGTCGTCGTTCTGTTTGATTCTTACCCCAGATATCCCCTCCAGCGGGGCCACGGTGACTCCGTCCGTCATTACTGCCAGTCCGGCGCGGACACCATAGTTCAGGGCCTCGTGCCTCTCGAGGGCACCGAATCTGCCTAGAGCAATCTCCTGAGATATTGCTAGTGCTGCCCTTTCCTTCGTTGTCGTGTGGAGCAACTCTCGGAGCCGGTCGACAAGTCCCTCGAACTGGTCGAGGCGGAGCATTTGGTTCACCCGATCTGCCAGGTCGAAGACAGTCTTGCTCTCCACGGCATCAGTGGGATCGAGCCCCTTCGATCTCGCTATTGACGCTGCCCTCTGGGCGGCCTCATATTGCGAAAGGATGTCGCGATAATATGATTCGAGCTTGGTTGGGAAAGGGGCCAGCGTCTTGACACGCTCCCAGGCGAGGTCGGCAGAGAAAGACAAGGCTTGGCCGTTGGTTTGGGGGAGGGAATTAAGCACTACTTAGCGGCGGCGTACTGCGAATGCGCCTGCGTTGGCGGGTCCAAGTCACCACAAAGAAGGACGCGATGCCTACGGGAATCCAGAGCAGAAGCTCTCCGGCCCCGAGGTAAAGCCCCGCTGTCTCGATTAGACCAGCTGCTACCAGGATTAGTGCGACGCCGACCATAGTGAAAACGAGCTTCCATGAGCCCCAGTTGGGCCTGTGGGCGAACTCGTTGGGCGAGACCGAGCGCCATGTCGTGATCGCAAGCAGCCCCGCCGCTGTGGCTATCGGATAGGCGGACTCTTCGACCCAGGTGTGTGGGAGCAGGTATAGCGTGACAAGTACCACCGCCGATGAATAGTTGTCGGAGATGGCTATCGCCTGGATGATTCGACCTGTGTTGTAGCTTGCCAGTCCGAAGGAGAGCTGCCCGAGCACGGGCAGCATGCCGCCCCATGCGACTTGCAAGTTGTTGACGAAGATCCCCTTGAACGCCTCCATGAATGTGGCGCCCGCAACCTGTGAGCGGGTGCTGTTCAGAATCGTGTTGTACATCTGCGCCTCCCCTGGGAAGAAGGGAAGGACCGCAGCGAGAATGAGGATGAGTTGACTGACCAAGAACAAGGTCAGTGCCAAGGCGGGGAAATGGGTCAGGGTTTTGGGGACCCTTAGGGACTTGGGTGTGTAAGGCACGCCCCATGACGTTAAGCTTCTTTCGATGAGGGGCGCGTCGTCGCGGTCAAAGGTGACTGACATCTTGCGTCGGGGACTTGTGCTCGTGAACCAAAGTGTTCTGCCATCCCAGTCTGCCATTCGCAGAGAGTTCCACGGTACGAGTGTTGGCGTCTTTGGATGGGGGGCCGAGGAGTTTACGTTTACGTCTAGGCGGCGAAGCCCCTGCCATCTCAGCTCGTCGTAAATGAGGAAGGAAAGCGCGATCCAGACAGAGGCGTAAACGGCAAGCACACCCGCCTGGATGACGAGGTAAAAAACAGCCAGCAATGGAATTGTCAGTATTGGGGATAGAAACAGGACTCCGGCAGAACGGAATGTTTCCACACTCAGCCCTTCGGGGATCAGGTACACGACTGCGTTCCGTGCGAGACCCCGTATCGCCGTCGGCGCTTGTTGTGCCTCGGCCTGTATTGTTTGCACTTGTTGTCTAAGATCCACGCCGCAGTTCCTGCAAAACTTCTGGCCGACAGCCAGTGGCGCTCCGCAATTAGGACAGTAATTGAGGACTAAGACGACCTCGCCCTCCTGTAACCATCATAGGCGAAGGCGAATGGCAAGAGAAATGCGAGTAAAATGAGGGCCGCGTAGGGAGAAACGTTGACCGGAGTCGTCGGAGGAACGTAAGTAAGAATGTCAATCAAATATCCGACTTCGAAGCCGACGAAATAGAAAGCGAATATCAGCGCTCCGAAAATAATCTCCCCCATATTTCGACCAATGCCAGTGTAGACGTAGCCCAGGCCAGGAAAGAAGAAGTTGAGGACCGCGGCCCCGCCTGGGCTCTTGGATTCTGCTGGCGGGGTCTGCGGAGCCCACTGCGGACGGAGAGAGGGCACCGTGGAGGCCGGTGATCCTCCCGTCCGCCCCTCGACCATCTGGCCGCAGTTGGGACAATACCTGTCTGTGACCAGAACCTCCTTTCCGCATCGCGTACAGTACGGCAAATTGAAGGATACGCGCCTGTTGCCCTTTATCGCTTTGTCGGCCCTGGGTCGAATTAGGGCTTGATTGAAGCTGTAATCTGTCCGAGTGTCTTCTCGAACCCAGCCGACTGGAGTAAGTTTCCGATGACCAAGATGTCTGCTCCCGCCTTGGCAGCCTTTTTCGCCGTTTCAGCCGTTGTGATGCCGCCCCCAACGATGAGAAGGCCGTCATAGACTCGCTTGACTGCGTGAATGGTTTCAGCGGGGATTGGCTCTCCGGCTCCGCTTCCCGCCTCGAGGTACAAAGTCCGCATCCCCAGATACTTGGCGGCCAGCGCATAGATGGCAGCGAGACTCGGCCTCGATGCCGGGAAACTGTTAACCTGACCGATGAAACTGGTGGCGCTGGAGCTTCCAAAAACGAGATAGGCCATAGGAATACTCTCAATCTTGCTCTTGTAGACCTCAATTGATCCGAGCGCCTGAGCTCCGATGATGAAGTAGGGGTTGGTTGAATTGAGCAGGCTGCTGAACAGAATTGCATCTGCGAAGCGCGAAACACCTGTGATGTTGCCCGGGAAAAGCACGACCGGGACCTGTGACCCAATGTGATTCCGATGTGATTGGCTGTGACCTTTGATGGCCCTGACAACGGCGTCTAGCTGCCGTTGGTTGGCCAAGGTCGAGCCCCCCACCAAGATCAGTGAGGCGCCGGCGTCGATTGCTCTCCCAGCAGTCTCCCTTGCCTGTCTTGGTGAGAAGTCCTCCGGATCTATCAGTGCCGCACAGATGGGGCTTCTCTTGGTCTGCCGGATGAGACGTTTCTCGACTGGCCCAAGAGTAATCAAATTACGCCCCGGCTTTGGCATAGTCGTCAACGAAGGTGTTGTAGACGTCTATGTCGGCACGCTTCGTCGCGTAACGCATCTCTCTGCCAGCGTGCAAGGGACAGTTGGGGTTACCGCATGTGACCCGGAAGACCGTGTCTTGTGATGCCTCGTCCTGCTCTGATGTGATGCGAATAGAAATCAGACCGCAACGAGGACATGCGAAGACTTTCGGCAAGGTCCGGTGGATAACTCGAAGCGTCTTCTTGCGTCTCCTACCCATCTATCTCGCCCTGCCGCTGGTTAATTGAAGTAAATAAAATAGCGTCTCATGTACTCCTGGTGTGTTTTCCATAAATGTTGGATAATTGGGGCCCACGTACTGATTCCTTTGTCTCTTGCAGTCGGATTACCCAATAATGGTGGATTTGAGGTTAGCACCCTTTAATACACTATTGGCTTAAGACCCTCCTTTGTGAGCTTCCTCGAAGAACTCGTGAATCAATCGTCAATGACCCGCAGGCAGCTTGAGTCGCTTACCAGCTACATGAGGGTCTCAACTGGCGAAATCAAATTGAAAGATGCTGCTTCGCTCGCTTCTGAGGGGCGGACGAAGGGAAAGCGGGAGAGGCCTCTGACGATTGGATCGTACTGCCGAACGGTCCATCAGGCCCGCAGGAACGTCAGAGAGTCACTCGTAACCATTGTCATTGCACTTTGGTTGGGAGTGATTAGGGGTGAAGATGTACAAAGGCTATTCGAGTTAGTGGGTGGAGGAACCCGTGAGCTTTCCGATGAGGAGGCAGAGCGCTTCACCCAGCTCCTCGAGGCTCTATTGGGTCGCATCATCGTGTGATTAGCATCACACTTAAATCACAACTTAGTGTGACTCTGGTAGTAGCGGATGGCCTTCGAGGACGATTTGGTCACAGCGGTGCTCTTGGCTACCACTGCCTTCTTTGTCGTTCTAGCGTTTGGTCTTCTAATCCGGTACAGGCAACTGTCGCAGAAAGTTAGCGCCTCCTCCGACCTGGGCCGTGATCTGTGGCAGGCACTTGAGAATAGGATGAAGAAGCAAGACGAGCGCATACTGGATGTCATGGGGAGGCTCGAGGTCATCCAGGCGAGGGTTTTGGCTACCCCTGCTCCTCAACCTCCCGTTGGCCCCTCTCCACCGGATCTGACTCCTGCTGCCAATCCACCAGCTCCCCCAGAGGTCGAGAGCGGTGTGATAGAGATTACGCCCCCTCAGCGTCGGCCCGAATCACAGCAAGAATCACAGACATCACAGGTCACTTCTAACCAGACCCGGCTCGATGAAACACAGTCGAAAGTCCTTGGCCTGCTCGCCGAAAGCCCGAAGAATACGCGTCAGCTGACGGACGCCATTGGAATGTCTCGTGAGCACACGGCGCGTCTGATGAAAGTACTCTTTGAAGCAGGGGTGGTCGCCCGCAATGACGCGACAAAGCCTTTCGTCTATCAGCTCACTGATCAGGGTAGGCGATTCCTACCTGCTAGCCCCAGCTGATCTCGGTACAACAGGCCGCCTCACCAAATGGATATCTAACGCGGATCCGAGTGTTTGGTCGTCGTGACCTCTGAAGCAGGCATCACGAAGGAGTTGGGCCTTGGTGAAGTCGTTTCAAAGACATTCGACCTATTCCGGCGCGACTTCGTGAAGTACTTCGTAATCTTCGCCGTGGCGGAAGTCGTAGTTGGTTTGGCTACTCTGTTCGCAAACAGCGTCGTGAAGCTGCCGACAATTCCTACGAACTCGACTGACCTTTCCTGGGTCCCGGGGTACTTCACAGCCTTCTTCGAGCTCTACGCCATAATTGAGATTACAACATTGGTCGTCGTTCCGATTGCCGAAGGTTCCGCGATCAAGATGGCGGCCGAAGCTGTTGAGGGGAGGCCAGTTTCTCTGGGGGAGTCCGTCCGTTTTGTTCTTTCGAAGCTAATCTGGTTGTGGGCACTAAGTCTTGTCGTCGGCGTAATCGTCGTCTTGGGATTCGTGGCGTTAATCGTGCCGGGGATAATCCTGGCCATAATGTTCTGCCTTGCTATTCCAGCTCTCCTTCTCGAGAACACGGGAATCACCGGCAGCCTCAGTAGAAGCCGTGAGCTTGTCGGTCACCGGTGGGGAAAGACGTTCGCCACGTTCATCGTTCTTGGATTAATCATACTTGTGATTTCGGTCATTATTACATTGGTATCCGGTCTGTTTGGCAGTGTGGGATCGGTGGTCTCGGGTCTCTTGTCCGCCTTCTACGAGCCAATCATTCCCATAGGGCTCACTGTTTACTTCTTCTCGAACCGGGCCAGGATAATGCCCCCTTCTCAAATGGGGCCGGCGACCACCGGTTCTGGGCAGATTCCGCGGCCAGGGATGAAGTTCTGCCCCAATTGCGGGACCCAGTTGCCGGCTTCGGCGACCTTCTGTGCGAACTGCGGTGCAAAGCAACCAGTGTAGTCATTGCAGCAAGACGTGGCTAGGGGTCGCTAACCCTAGTCAAGAGCCCTTCTCTCACTCCCGGCCATTCGGCTGCGACGATCGAGTAGATCATCGAGTCGCGCATTGATCCATCTAGCCTTCTCTTGTCGTGCCTCAACTTCCCCTCGTATTTAGCGCCCAGTTTGAGTATCGCCCGTTGTGAGTGGAGGTTATTGGCGTCCGTGGTGAATTGAACTCTCTCGGCCCCCCAGTCCTCGAAAGCGTGCCTCAGGAGGAGATACTTGCACTCGGGATTAACCTTCGTTCCTTGAGTGTCCGCCGTATACCAAGTGGCGCCGATTTCCACCTTCTTCTGTGGAGCCGTCACCTGAAGGTATGAAGTGCTCCCTACAACCCGCCTGTCCTTCTTTGTTATGACGGCAAACGCGTAGGCTTCGGCTTTGGCTTCCGCCTTGAGACCGTCGGAGATGCGCCTGTCAACGTCCGCTTTCGTACGAAGCGGGACCAAGAACCAGCCCCAGTCTAACTTCCCAGCTGCGGCTAGTAGTGCGGCTGCGTGTCCTTCACGGAGGGGCTGGAGACGTACCCAATTACCTTCTAGGACGCAGGGGCCCAGCCGATTGGTTGGTCTACGGCGCTCCTGCAGGTTCGATCTTCTGCGATTACTGCTCAACTGTTAGAACCTCCCCCACCCCTGCTTTTCCCCTTCTTCCACTCCAAAGGAGCCCCTCAAAATGTGGTACCGTTACGTAAGTAGAGGAGTCCGTTCTCGGTAGCCAAGTTTGAGTGGATATGCTTTGAGGTCTACCCGCTGTCGCAATTGGTTGGAATTCAGTGCTTGGAATGTCGAATCGAACGGGAGGAAGTACTCCAATGGAAATGGTGGGGTGGGCCTCCAAGTGAAGGCTAGTGAAGGCACGACCGACCCGGGTTACCTGAACACCCCTGTGTTTCCACTGGAGCGCATCCAACCCCAAAAGCCGCGAAACGCCGGAATCCGACCCCTTTGTTTCCATTGGAGCCCCTCCAAGCCTTACCACAATCACCGTCTAGTGAACGCCAGTGAACAGCCTCGACCGTATCAATCCGCAGTCAAACCATCTAAGCTTCTAGTTCACAAGTTCACACCAGACACGGCTTTATCGGGGCCAAGAGCAGCGGCGGGGCCGTACCTTGCGTAAGCGAATCAAGATCGAACTGGAAGATGACGAAGGGACCAAGTACACTCTTGCACTGGAAGGGACGGTCTCCCGGGACAAGCTCATGAAGGCCATGGACATGCTCGAAGTCATGGACGTTCCCTTGGAACATTCGCCCCGGTCACCAGACCAAGGGACGTTCTTCGGTAAGGTGCAGACGCTCCTGGAAACGGCATTTGCAGCCGGAGACTTCTCGTCGTCTGACGTGGCCCGAGAGTTCGAGGACAAATATGGCCAGCCCGTCAAACTGAGCACCATTTCGACGTACCTGGCGCGCCTCGCAGACAAGCAGTACATCAAACGGGAGAGGTTCGGGAACTCATGGGTGTATCGCAGGGTATACCTGAAGCCGGCCCAGGTCGCTGAAAGGTAGACCAGATTAGTCCTTCTGGACTACAAGAGAGTTTACCAGGGCGTACGCCCTCAGGAAGTCATAAGCCCTTGGGGTCATGACGTAGTTCGTCCCGTCCCCCGAGCTCTGGGACTCGAGGAGCCCAGCCTTAATGAGCACGCCAAGATACTTCCGCGTCCTGTCTAGAGGAGTGTTAGACGCGTACGAAATGTGGGTGATCCTACCAACACCGCCATATGAATCGATGGCGTTGAGCATCGTGCTATAGATATCGAGCTTTGAACGCTTGACCTTCTTCATAGCGGGGGACCTGGTAAGCTGGACACCTTCTGAGGCTGGGAAGAAAACTGTACGTTCCTCCCGACCCTAATCTCGTTGGTGTACAACAGCTTTCCGCCAACCCGGCAACGGTCCCCCACCTCCACCTCCGATGCGTAAACACTCCCCACGCTGGACGACTCCCCAATCCGTAATTCGCCAGCATAGATGTCCTCCGTAGCCGAGCCGCTCTCTATTCGCACCTCGTCCCCGACGATGGGTCCCGTCACCTTACCATGCCTACCAATACCAACAAAGGCCCCCTTGACCCCCTTGTTCGTGACAACGCTCCGACCAACTTTGACATCGCCACGTGCACGAACCTCGTCAGATTTCAGCTCCCCGCCTACGTCAACCGATTCTGCCTCCAGCCTTCGCCCCACTCGCGCTTCCCCTCCTACCACCAAATCATCATTCAGAACCAGATCATCTTGAACTTCCAAGACACCTCCGACTTTGACGCTCTCACCAGCCCCGGCGCCTAACTTGAGGCGCCCTCCGACATCCAGGTCCTCGAACTTTAGTAAACCGACGCCTTCCATAGTTCCCCCGACCCGCGCGTCCTCAACTGAGCCTTTTCCTAAGGTGACAGTCCCGCCCACGTCAAGGTCCTGTATCAAGGCATCCGTTATCATCGCCATCCCTCCCACTTTCACGTCTTGAGCGTCTATCCGTTCGACCCTAAGAGTTCCTCCTACCTTGACATCCCCGCACTTCAACTCCTTGACCTCGAGCGTCCCGCCGACCATAACGTCTTCGCCCGTCATCTTGCCCGCCCGGAGCGTCCCGCCGACGTGAACGTCCTCGACGTCTGCATCTCCCACAAATTCGACCTCGCCTCCAACCTTCACATCTTCAGCTTTGGTCGTGCCCATGACCTTCAATGATTTGGGGATGTCGACCGAATCGGACCTCAGGTTGCCGCCGACCTGCAGGCTGGCACCGTCGTCTAGGCTGATGTCTTCGGCTTCAAGGTCGCCCTCGACCGCGAGAGCCCCATCGCCTCGTACCGCCTCCGCCTTCAAGTTGCCCTTGATCTCGCCCCTCTGCCTGACCACGACCGTGCCTCTGACGTTCACCACGCCGCCTTCCGCCCTTACCACCCCACCGGCAATTAGCAAATCCCCATCGACCACGGCGAGAGTGGCCTCCCGGCCCCTTTCGACTACTGATGCAAAATCACCCATGGACACGGCGTGCCCGGTCTTCGATATATAGCGACCTCACCTCAGGTGATTACCAAACGTGCCTTGAGTATAAACAAAGGCGGTTCGCCCTTTCCTTCTATGACAGAGAAAACAAACGATAAGGCGCGAGACGCCCCCTGGGATCGGCACGAGGCGACGAAGAACTTCCTCATTCAGAGGATTTGGAATAGGTGACCTGTCACCGTCGGACCCGGAGAATCAGAGGCAACTCAGGAGAAACCTCGTCATCTCGTCCAGGTCCGCAAACATCCGGTCCGGCCCCTCTTCGCCGAGGCGCTTCGCCTGGATGGCTCCCCTCGCTATAGCAACCGAGACCACCTTCGCGTTCCTTGCCGCCTGGATGTCTGCGGGCGAGTCTCCGACATACACTGCATCTCGGGGTTGCATACCCATGGCACCCAGAGCCCTCTGAATCATCACCGGAGACGGTTTCAGCTCCTCCTTCTTCTCTCCGAAGAAAACGGCGTCGAAAAATCCGTCGAGGCCAAACCGCACCAATTCCTTTTGAACGCGGGAACTAGAGCCATTCGAGACCAACGCCAGCTTGAGTCCCGCTTCTTTCAGAACAGACAAACACCTAAGGGCGTCTGGGTGAAGGCTGGGGTGCTCTTCATCGTAGAGTCTGAGCCACTCTTGATCTACCTCCCTCCAGAGCGACGGAGGCAAACCGACCTCGACATAGAACTCGTACCAGTTGGGGCTTTGCAGCTCGAGATACTCGTCCTTGGTGAGCATCCTGGTCCCGACCCTCGCGAAGATTTTGTTGTAGACATTGAAGGCCGCGCCAAGAGAATCGAGCAGGACTCCGTCCCAGTCGAAAAGAACCCCCGCCACCCTATCGGCCATCAAGGAACCATCGTCGGAAAAACGAGCTCCTTAACCGGTGTGGTCACCACGATCGGCTCTGAGGCAGCCGTTCTAGCGTTTGGAACGCCTCGTTCTGCGCACTAGGAATATCCAAACTCTCTCCTACCCCCTGACGAGAAAATTGTCCAAAGCCGAAACAAGATCCAAAGCAAAGGTGCTTGTTCTCTCAATAGCACTCCTCCTTGCGGGGACCGCCCTCATGGCACAGCCCACTTCAGCAGGATTGTTCGAAAACGTCCAAGTCTTCGCCACAACGTCGTCCGCCCAAGCGTACAATTTCCAGTTCGCTGCCTACAATCTTACAGGGAGCCTGATTGCTTCAACTACGACCTCCTACCCGGCGGCAGCCTTCGAGCTCCCGGCGGGCGGATATCTGTTCACAGTGAGCGCAACTTCGTTTTCCAACCGCCTCGGCTATGCCTGCCCACTTGCGGAAGGTGCAGCCACCCAGAGCTCGGGCTCCACGGGCATTTCACCAACGGTCACGACGAACGGCTCCGTCGCCACACGCATTCTTCCGATCTGTTACCCTCCGTCATCTGAATACGGCTACGCCACCACGACCGTCTCAGGTCCACAAACAATCAACATACAGATGCAGAACGTCACCACTCTTCCCACCGCCCCAGTCACGGTCAGGGTTTCCTACGTCAATGGCACCGCCGCAGCAGGCGCTTCTGTTTACGCCTCGATTGTGGGCGAGTGGTACTTCTGGTGGGGGCCGAATTCGTCCGTCACCATGGGGGGCCAGACGAACAGCAGTGGCATCATCCGTCTGATCCTTCCGGTGGCGCCAGCAGTGATTACAGCTTGGAAATGGGTACCCATAACCGCGGGTTCCAACGGCAGCACCATCCAGACAACGGTCGGGGGGCAGAAGGTGAACGTTACCATTTACTGGGAACCCACTTACATCGGGCTCTCAGGTTCTGGGTTACTACTTCCCCCGCAGGACAGCGCCAGCATAACCCTCAGCTATCAGCAACCCGATTACTGGGTGTTGCCAGCGAGCGTCGACTCTAGGACCGCGTTTTCTAGTGGCGCAGTTTCAGGCACAGTAGCGAACCAGCCGAGTGGTGTGCCCTCACTGGCATCAACCAATTCCGCGTCCCAGGGCTCCAGTCAATATTACCTGCCGTCACAAATTCCCGCAGCGCAGCAGACGATTGGGCCGTCGGTCGGGACCCAGTCATACATCAGCATAGATACCATAACCATCGCGACCGCCGCATTCGTGGTAACCGCCCTCGCAGTAGTGTTCCTCGCAACTCGACGTCGCCTGCACAGGCCGCCCTCCCCAATGGGGTAGGCGGCGCCCCTCGTTTTGAAAGAGCACAAACTCTAGGGCGTTAAACGAATCTTTGACAGAACCGTAAACCTAACACGCTTAACTACTCAATTCTGCCAACGCGCTACACGTCCCACGCCAAATCCATCGAAAGAGCAAGGGACGAATCCCCCGATCTGGAGACCCGCATTATCAAGGCGATTGGCACCGCGGGGCCGAGGAACGTCGCTAGGATTTCTCGCATAACAGGCGCCCATCAAGAGACCATTAGGTACAAAATCAAGAAGCGGTTTGGCCGTCTTGGGTTTAGATTCCACGCCGAAGTCGATTACGGCAAAATCGGATTGAGTCTCCACTGGGCTACCATGGATTTCTCCAAAGGGTACAACGTCATGGCCCCTCAGATTCTCAGGGCCCTTAACCAAGTGGGCTATCTGACCTACTTCGCTAAGATAGTGCCTCAGGGGAACTACGTTGCTCTTTTCGCTCTCCCCGACAACACCGCCGATCGATACAGGGAGTTCCTATCCGGACTCGGCAGAAATGGGATTCTGAGCACCTTCACTTTGAACGAGGTCTTGGTCAACAGGCACAAAGCGATGGACCCGCGCTTTTTCAACTTCCGGTCAGGGAGGTGGGAAATCGAGTGGGAGAAGATTTCAGGGCAGGCGCCAATCCCGCTCCCACAAGGCAACAAACCCCACGCAGAGGACTTTGACTACTACGACCTGCTTGTAATCAAGGAGCTTCAGAAGGACTCCCTGCAGCACCTGACCGGCATAGCGAAGAAGCTGAAGGTGCACCAGAAGACACTCGAATACCACTACCGCACTCATGTACAGAACTGGAAGCTTGTCCCGTCTTACACGATAAGATGGACGCAGGACACAACAAAAAGACTGACTCATTCTGTGGCAGGGACCGTACTGACCTTTCACGGCCTCAGCAGACTCGAGTACTCCGAGGTTCAGGCCGCAGTAAGCAAGATTCCATTCCTGTGGAACGAAGACCTACTCCAGGATGGGGAATACATCGCGTATCTCTACGCGCCAGTTACGGACCTAACCAACGTCACGAGTTACATCAACGGAGTCGTCCCTAACCTATCTTCCAAAGTCGACGTGGGGTTTGTCAAGCCTTCTGAAGCGACCTCGTTCACAATCCCCTACAACATGTATCAGGGCGGCAGATGGAAGTTCGACCTCCGTCAGATGGAGAACGCCCTCAGGAAAGAGCCCGTCATTCCTCTGAAAAAATAGTGGAGCTTCCAAACACCTATCTAGACCAGTGTTTCCACTGTTCTCGTTTGTCAGAAGGCATAGACGAAATCTTCCGCAGAGCGAAGGAGGGGAAACCGCTTTTCTTGAACCGGGATGCCCTGGGACCCGACTACATGCCGGGACGACTGCCGTTCCGCGACGCCCAGACAAAGGCCGTAGCCCAAATCCTGGCTCCGATATTGAGGGGTTCCAAGCCGTCAAACCTTCTCCTTTACGGAAAGACGGGCACTGGTAAAACAGCCGTCACAAACTACGTCCTTTCCAAGCTCAAGGTCGAAGCCAACAACCCGAACTTAGTGCTAGCTTACGTCAACACCCGGCTGGCCGACGGCGAGTACAGGACCCTGGCCGACTTCGCGAAGTCCCTCGATTTGAAGAAAGAGAAGCAGATTCCGCTGACCGGCCTGGCCATAGGCGAAGTCATCGACAGGATTTCGGAAAACATAAAGTCGAACAAGAAGAAAGTGGTCCTGGTCCTCGACGAAATCGACTACCTGGTGAAGCTCTTCGGGGACGACATCCTGTACGCCTTCACAAGATCGGGAGACAGGCTGGCGCCTGGGTTCCTCGCCCTCGTTGGCATCTCTAACGACCTGAAGTTCAAGGAGAGCCTCGACCCCCGCGTTCTAAGCAGCCTCAGCGAAGAGGAACTCGTCTTCCCACCCTACACCGTCGACGAACTGAGGCAGATACTTACCGAAAGAGCAAGGGTCGCCTTCAGACCGTCAGCGGCTTCTCCTGCGGCCATCAACCTGTGCGCCGCCATGGCAGGGTCAGAGCACGGAGACGCCAGACGCGCCATCGACTTGTTGCGCATAGCGGGCGAGGTGGCAGAGCGGGAGGGATTGAAACAAATCGACGATTCCTGCATCAGAACGGCCTCCGCCAAGATGGAGGTCGACAGGGTGGACGAGGCCATCCGCTCTCTGCCCGTCCAGAACAAGGCCATCCTGGCTGCCGCCTCCCGCTTCGACGGAGGCACGAACACCGGCGAGCTCTATCTGGCGTATAGCAATCTCTGCAAGAGAATGGGGATTGAGACCCTTACCCAGAGGAGGATGAGCGGGATCTTAGGGGACCTCGACCTTCTGGGCCTCGTCGAGGCATCTGTCGTCAGTAAGGGACGCCGCGGGCGAACCAAGAAAATCCAACTCCTGATTGGGAAGGACACGCTAGAGAAGACCCTGTCCGAGGATCCCGCCTTCGGAGCCGCGGCCTAGGCGGCCTGGAATCCCGCAGCGCCGAAGTTACGTCTAATCGCCTTGAGGGTTGAAAGATCGAGCACCGGTATGATGCTAGGGGTCGGCTCCATCCCCATGTTCAACTGGAATTGCGTCTGGGCTTGCCACGTCCCGGAGTTCACAAGCAGCGTCCCTCTGTATGAGAGCTCCCCGTAGGTATGCACGTGACCCACATGGAACACGTCTGGGACTTGGTCGACAACCATGTAATCGCGGGGCTCGGGCGAGAGGGCTGTCCGCTTACCGTAGGTCGGAGCGAGATGCCTCGCTCTGAGGAGCAGCTTCATGGCGTCAGTGGGCCTGTCATAGGCTAGGTTGGGGGTGGTGGCTATAACGTCATCAAGGCTCTTGCCGTGGTAGACTAAGAACGTCACACCATGCAACTTGATGTATGCAGGGTCACCGACCCAGCGCACGTTATCCATCGCATAGAGCGACTCTGCCATATCGACGGGAACGGCTGGTTGAGGAAGGGCCTGCCTCACGGCGTCATGATTTCCCGGAGATATTACAATCTGTACGTGTCCCGGGACCTGTCTCAGAAGCCGGGCGGCTAGTTCATACTGCTTCTTCGGGTCTCTTTCTGCCAGTTGGAACTCCTGGCCCGGGTAGACCCCGACGCCATCCACCAGGTCTCCAGCTATCACCAAATACTTGATTCTGCTTACGACATCCTTGTCGCCTAGGTCCCCGTTGAGCCACTGAAGGAAGCGCGCGAAGTCGTCGGCGAGGAACATTCTGCTACCGACATGGACATCGGAAAGAAGGACGGCGTAGACCCTGTGGGAGGAAGAGACGACCCTCCTCCCCGGAACGTCAGGGAGCACCACCGAATCGGTGAACAGCTGCCCCGACTTCGCCTTTGAAACCTCGACGACTACCATACTATCGAGCGGTGCCTCTAGGGCCGCCTTCTCCGCCTGCCCCTGCTGGCACACGACCTTGAGCGTCCCCGTCGGGTCGTCTACCTTCAATTCGACCACGCCCCTCTTACTCGAGCGGTCTGACAGCAGGCCTGCGACCTTCACCTTTTTCCCAGGGGCAAGATTCTTCGTGGTCGAGACGCTGGCACTACTCTTGGTGTCCAACCTCTCTCTGACTATTGAGAACAGCCTCTGATACCTATCACGGAAGAGCTTCCCGAAGCCCTCCGCTCCATCCGCTGGGGAGATGGCTTGGGTGGGGTCTGAAATGACTTCGAGTTCCGCGACGTCGCTGACAGACACACCTTCGTGCTCTTGGGGCGCCTCCTGGGGAATCAGCCTGTGGACATCCGCTTCTGTGATCACTTTCGCCTCTTCCGGTGAACCCGCTTTCATTTCGAGAAGCTTCTCTACTAGGCCGTCGACGTCGGTCCCAGGCGGGAGCCTGCTGATCATTTCGTAGGCCTTGGCGTCCAGCATGTAACCTGAAGACAAAACCCTCGCAACCGCCTTCGACTCCTGCATCGGTTGCCCAAATCCCTACGGCGTATTAGAAGCTTCGACGGACTGGATACCGAGCTGCGTCAAAACGTCGAGCTGCTGGGAGTCCTTCGACTCGCAATAAATTCGCGTTATCGGCTCAGTCCCCGAGGGCCTGAACATTACCCACGACCCGTCGCTCAGCACAAGTTTCAGCCCGTCGAGATTCCGTTCCTCCGTGACCCTGAATTTCCTGAACGACTCCCTCGCCCGGGTGCGGAGGACGTCCATCCTCACCGTTGACTTGATGTTCGTCTGTCTATACTGCCACTGGACTTCTTGCATCGTCCTCCCCAGCAGGCCCCTGTCAGACGCGAGCAGACTCGACACGACAGCCGAGGCGTTGATCCCATCTTCCCAGAGCCCCCATTTTGGATCGACAACCTTGCTCGGTTCGGCCGCGAAGACTCCTCCCACAGCTTCCAAGACAGCGAATGTCTTCCCGACCCGGCTCCGCTTGACATCCAGACCAAGCCTCTCTGCTTCCTCCGCAACGGCGCTCGAAGAATTTTCAGAGATTACGGCAGATCCGCCGCTCAACTCCAGGCCCCTAAGCGCTAGAATGGTGAGAATCGAATCGGGTACGACGTTTCCCATGGAGTCAACCATCACTAGCCTGTCAGCATCCCCATCGTGGGCGAAGGCGAAGTCCACTCCTAGAGTGGGGACCATCTTCGCGAAGTCGGAGAGGTTTGTCGACGTAGGCTCTGGTGGCCTCGCCGAAAAACGCCAAGACACCTGTGCGTTCACAGGAACGACATGGTGCCCAAGTCGCTTCAGGATCTCTGGGGTCACCAGACCGCCAGGTCCACTGCCGCAGTCCACCGCTATGCGCAGTGGCTGGGAGGCACGCTGATGCCGCGACACCACCGCTTGCACGTATTCATCGACAACCTCTTCATCAGGAATGATTCGACCGAACTTGCCCGAGGGCTTCATGACATTCACCGCCATAGCCCGCTCAATCCTCTCCTCATCACTCCTAGGAAGCTCCATGCCGTTGTGATTGAACACCTTGATGCCGGAGAACTCTGGCGGGTTATGAGAGGCCGTCACCGAGAAGCCTACAATGCAAGACCTAGACCTAGTTCCGAACGCCAGCACAGGAGTCGGCACCAGTCCAAATACATGGGCGTCGCTATCGACAGCGTTAATGGCTGAGAGTACGGTCCTCGCGAGGAGGGCAGACGCCTTTCTCCCGTCCCACCCGACCCCATAACGCCCCTTTCCTGACGCGAAGGCGATGGTCTCGACAAGCCTGTAGACCTGTTCGGGGGTCTGGGTCCTGTTGAACACCCCTCTGACGCCTGCCGTGCCGAAGGCTTTGACCAAACGCTATCTCTCTACGATTTTGGTCCAGAGGTCCGGGGTAGTTTCCTGGGCCAGCACGTGCAGTGTCGCTGCGAGCTCTCTTATCTCCCACTGGGCCTGAAGGGCCGTCCTCTGCCACACCAAATGCATGAGGCTTCTCGCATTCAATGTCATGACAAGCTTGGTCTTGATGCCGCCGGGAAGTATGTATCGAGCATCCTCCTTGGGGACGCCAGCTGTCACCATCTTCTCATACGCCGAATACACCGCCTTTAGCGCCTCGTCATAGGCCCTGTAGCCGGCATCATTGGACTGGACGCTCGGAGGGGTCACAACTCCTTCTCTTGTCGCAGCCGAGAAACGTTGCGATTCTTGGTCATATGACACGGCTCTGTGGCGGACGAGCTGATGGGTCGTCACCCTGCTGCAGTCCTCTATCTCGAACATGTAGACGACATGATCCATCACAACCTCGGGATCGAACGGGACCCCCTTCTGGGCCAAGACGCGCTTGATTGCGTCGAGATCGGTGTGGTAGAGGAGCTTAACCCGCATTTGCTTTCATCCCAAAGACCAGCTCGCTGAAGATAGGACAGACGCCCCGCTGTGAAAGCTCAGTCACAACCACCTCTGCGAGGGGCTTACCCCGCGGATCCCTCCAGAGCTCCAATAGCGTCCTCGCGTTCAAGGTCAGCAACCATTCACTCAATCTGAGATATGTCGCTCGCAGATAGGGGAAAGTCCGGGTGAGAAGCCCCATGTCTGCTTGAGCCATTCCTTCGACTTCGAAAGTCATCACAAAATGTTCGAAAACGTCGAGGGACTTGTCTTGGACGGCCTTACCAAGAAGGTACTTCCAATACTCGGGGCCCTTCTGCTCAAGTTCGGATTCTATGTCCTCAATGGGCTTGGTGCTATAGCACCTCCTCATCGCCACGGCTATGGTTCTCTCAGGATAGGGGGATGCCCACACCAGTGAAACCTTCATGCCAGCTTGAGGTCCTGACCACACATTCGATTTAAACGTGGGCTCACCCAAGTCGGCCGAGCGGTGGAAGTGACTCGCCCCAGTCCAAAACAGAATTCTCGGTAGATCCAAAAGCGGCTTCCGCCTGCGTGGTCGTGTTTCACGAGGTGTGGGGCCTTGCCGACCATACAGAAGACGTGTGCAAACGGGTCGGCAAACTTGGGTTTGCAGCGACGGCGCCAAACCTGTACAAGGAGCACCGCGAACTTCTGACCCCCGCCAACATCCAGAAGGCCATGGAAGGGCTCTGGGAACTCTCCCTTGAAGAAAGAAGGGACAAAGAGAAGGTAGCCCGGGCCCTCCAGAAAAAAGGGATTGGAGGGGAAGCGCGGGAAGCGGCGGCAATAATCTATGAACCTGCTTTCAGAGACAGAATGCTGGAAGACGCCGTGGCCGCGGTCGAACGGGCACACTCCAAGTTTGGCAACGTGTCAACCCTCGGATTCTGCTTGGGCGGTGGCCTTTCCTTGAAGTGCGCGACCAAGAGCCTGCGCCTGAAATCCGCGATTAGCTACTACGGCCTGCCGCCGGCCGCCGAGGACGTTCCAAAGATTTCAGTGCCAATCTTGGACATCCACGCCAACCAAGATGAAATTATCAACAAGGCCGTCCCCGCGTGGGTGGGCACAATGCTGGAGGGCGGAAAGGACCTGACCCTGAAGACGTACCCGCGGACAAGGCACGGCTTCTTCAACGACACCAGGAAGGAGGTGTACGACAGAGATGCGGCCAACGAAGCCTGGGACATAACGAAGTGGTTCCTTGAAAGAACACTTGGAAGACACCGAGCTGATTGACTGTTTCGTCACTTGGAGCTACATCGTACAGCGCTCCAAAAAACAGACTTCCTCAAAGGGATAAATCCAGTTGGGGTTGGGCAGGCGCAGGGCCGGGGTGGCAGAGTGGTTAATGCGCGGGCAACCCGTCAGGGCGCAAAGCGGGTCCGCAACTCGAGATCAATGACCAGTCAGCCCGTGACCTTCGGGTCGCGTGGGTTCGAATCCTACCCCCGGCGCTTTTCCCTGGAACCCTCACTGTTAACCAATCGCTCACACTAACTAACAACGCCGCTAGCTTGTCAGGGCGAAACCAACTTACGCAGTCTTGAAAGATTCGCCGCAACCACAGGTAGAAACCGCGTTGGGGTTGTTAACAACGAATCCCCCTCCCATCAGCTTCTCTGACTTGTAATCGACAGTGGACCCCGTGATAAAAGGTGCGCTGGATCTGTCGACCACGACCTTGGCCCCACCGACGTCAATCACATAATCATCATCGGAGAGCTTCTCGTCCACCACCATACCGTAAGAGAGTCCGGAACACCCGCCGGCGGTGACAAAGATTCTCAACGCAGCGCCCGGCTTCCCCTGCCTCTGTAGGTACAGCTTCAGCTCGTCGGACGCCTTCTCCGTAAGCTGGACGATGGGCTTGATCTCTATGCCCTGGCTCAATCCGTGAAACAGTGCCTCCGCCCCGTATAAAAACTAACAGCTTAGGATGCGAGCTTATGGGCGGCCCTCACGACCTCGGTGTATGGAGGTTCCTCTGAGGGATTGTCCGTCACCCATCTGTACCTAAGCTTCTTCTGTTGGTCCACGACCATGACTGCTCTCTTAGCCACCCCTTTGTAGCCAAGCCCTACCCAGGGGTCCTGAAGGACACCGTACAGCTTCGCAATCTTCTTGTTAAAATCACTCAAAAGCGGAAACTGCAGGTTGTACGTCTGGGCGAAAGCCTTCAACGAGTAGGAACTGTCCACGCTTATGCCGACGAGCTGGGCTCCCGCTTCTTGAAGAGAGCCGAACCCGTCCCTAAAGGCGCACATCTCCTTGTCGCACACGCCCGAGAAGGCGAATGGGAAGAAGGCCAGGATTACAGGCCCCTGCCTGGTGAGTTCGGTCAGCGATCGCGTCTTCTGATCAGCATCCGGAAGGGCAAACTCGGGAACCCTCTGGCCCAGCCTCAGTACCACGAACGGGAAACGCTTGGGTTCCGATTTAAGGGCTACTTCTGGGGCAGCTTCTGAAGGAGCTCAAAGTACTTTGAGGCAAGGGAGATCAGCCGGTCCTCCTTTGCGGGATCCCGTTCGGTTCCTAGGGTGGTGGTAGTCTCTTTCAGCCTCGCCAGAATCACTTCACGCATCTGGGCGACAACCATGTCGTAGGACACAACGGAGCCCTCGGTAATCGACGACAAATCGTCATGGCTGGTGCAGTAGACCTTTCCTCGATACCTCACTTGAATCCCGCCGTCTTTTGGGCAGGGCTCTGCGAGCATCGTTGCTCCCTTGCTGACCAGTTCGGCAGCCAACTTCATCCTGTCC
>Ga0187778_10000526_pt1 | contig 27212 bp, 22 predicted proteins | sample 1015_Q2_SP5_20_M_FD_132418 | JGI IMG/M metagenome (GOLD analysis project Ga0187778, IMG submission 132418) | Tropical peat soil microbial communities from peatlands in Department of Meta, Colombia - 1015_Q2_SP5_20_MG | ecosystem: Environmental > Terrestrial > Soil > Wetlands > Peat | place... | reverse complement strand
GTTCGCCACGATCTCGCCATGACCGGCGAAATCACCCTGCGCGGGAAAGTTCTGCCCATCGGCGGCCTCAAGGAGAAGCTCCTGGCCGCCCACCGAATGGGCTTGCGTACAGTAGTGCTTCCGAAGGACAATGAAAAGGACCTGGCGGACATCCCCCAGGAGATCCTCTCCAGTCTCACGATCCATTTTGTCGAGACCATGGATGAAGTGCTGCAGATTGCGCTGGAGCGGCCCACTGTGCCGCTTGAGCACGCCGCAGTTGCGCCCGTCGCGGAACCGTTCGTGGCCGGCGCCGAGAAAGACAAGAGTTTGACCAACTAAGCAGCGATTTTCCGGGAAAGGCCCGCACCGCGATTCTGCCCGCAGTTCAAGCACACGTGGTGGAGTTTGAGTTGTAAGCCGGCTGGCGCTGCTCCGGTTACCGATAGTCTGGTTTGCCTATCTTGGCTGGTTTTGGCCCGCGGTTTAACGCCGCGGGGCGCGGAACCACCGGTTCGGTGCGCCACCTCAAGATTAATCCGGAAATTCAGGTCAATTTTCACAATCAAAGCTAAGGAACTATGCCAAAAGAAACAAACGTTGAAGGAAACAATCAGATGAGCATCAGTCTGGCCGAACTCAAGGAAAAGAACATCACCGACCTCGCCAAGATCGCCAAGGAATTAAACATTCCGGGAGCAAGCGGGATGCGCAAGCAAGAACTTATCTTCCAAATCCTGCGCGCGCAAACGGAAAAGAACGGGTTGATCTTCTCCGAGGGCGTTCTGGAATGCCTCCCCGACGGATTCGGATTTCTCCGTGCGCCCGAATACAACTACCTCCCTGGCCCGGATGACATTTACGTTTCTCCGTCGCAAATCCGCAAATTCGATCTTCGCACCGGCGACACCGTGTCGGGCCAAGTGCGCCCGCCAAAGGACGGAGAGCGTTATTTCGCGCTGATCAAAGTGGAAGCGGTCAATTTCGAAGACCCCGAAGTGGCGCGGAACAAAATCTTTTTCGATAACCTGACGCCGCTCTATCCGCAAGGGCGCCTGAAGATGGAAACGGTGAAAGAAAACATGACCGGGCGCGTGCTCGATTTGCTCTGTCCCGTCGGCAAAGGCCAGCGGGGTTTGATCAACGCGCCGCCACGCACCGGCAAAACCATGATGCTGCAAGCCATCGCCAATGCCATCGCGACGAATCATCCGGAAGTCGCGCTGATCGTTCTGCTCATCGACGAGCGCCCCGAAGAAGTCACCGACATGCAGCGCACGGTCAAGGGCGAAGTGATCAGCTCCACGTTCGACGAGCCGCCACAGCGCCACATTCAAGTGGCGGAAATGGTCTTGGAGAAGGCCAAGCGTCTCGTGGAACACAAGCGCGACGTCGTTGTACTGCTCGATTCCATCACGCGTCTCGCGCGCGCGTACAACGCCGTGACGCCGCCATCCGGCAAGGTGCTCTCCGGCGGCATTGACGCGAACGCTCTGCAGCGCCCGCGGCGATTTTTTGCTGCCGCGCGCAATGTCGAAGAGGGCGGCTCACTCACCATCGTGGCCACCGCGCTCATCGATACCGGGAGCCGCATGGACGACGTCATTTTTGAAGAGTTCAAAGGTACCGGCAACATGGAAATTTACCTGGACCGCCGGCTGGCCGATAAGCGCGTATTTCCAGCGATTGATATTCAACGTTCCGGCACGCGCAAGGACGAATTGCTGCTTCCTCCGGACGAGCTCAGCCGCGTGTGGGTGCTGCGCAAAGTTTTGAGCCCTCTCTCCACCGTCGAAGCGATGGAACTCTTGCTCAGCCGGTTGACGAAGACCAAATCAAACACGGAATTTCTCAGCTCGATGTCGGCGCCGGCCTGACGGGCTGAAAAGAATTTACAAGCGGTTCGAGCTGCGTCGCGCCGCTTCACTTCCCTTCCCGCAAGCTTTCCTCCCAAGCTGCGCTTGCAATGCGTGAGATGCGCAACAACTGCGCCGCACGGAGGATTGCTCTTGTACGAACGATTCATTGCGCGCCAGCCGATTTTCGACGAGCGGCTGAAAGTTTTTGCCTACGAACTCCTATTCCGCGCCGGGCCGCAAAACGTGTTTCAGCCGCGCAAAGACGCTTCCAGCAGCGTCATCGTGGATTCTTCTACGCTCTTTGATCTGCAAACGCTTACCGGCCACGCGCGCGCGTTCATCAACGTGGATGAAGCCGCGCTCCTGCGCGGCGCGCCGCACTTGCTTCCTCCGCAACGCGTGGTCATTGAGATACTCGAAACCGTCAATCCTACGCCGGAAGTCGTGCAGGCCTGCGCGGACCTGTGCGCCGCCGGTTACACACTCGCCCTCGACGATTTCTCGGGCGATTCCAAATGGGATCCGCTTCTGCCTTACGTGAAATTCCTGAAAGTGGACATGCGCGCCAGCGACCCGGAAAAATGCCGCGAACTCGCACACCGTTTCCGCTCGAACGGCATTCATCTCCTAGCGGAAAAAGTGGAGACGCAAGCCGACATGAACTGCGCTCGCACTCTGGGATTTACCTATTTTCAAGGATTTTTCTTCTGCAAGCCCACGATGGTCGAGGGACGCGATATCCCCGGCAGCAAACTGACTTACTTCCGGCTCCTCGAAGCGATTTCCGAACCGGTGCTTTCCTATTCCCACATCGAGGACCTTCTCAAACACGAGCCCGCGCTCGTCTACAAGCTTCTTCGTTATATGAATTCGCCGCTTGTCGGGTTGCGCGTGGAAATTCATGGCGTGCGTGAGGCCATCGCGCTTCTGGGCGACAAGGAGTTTCGCCGCTGGTGTCGGTCGTCGCGGTGGTTGCCATGGCTTCGGATAAGCCCCCGGAACTAATTCGCATGGCGCTGACGCGCGGCTTCTTCTGCGAAGATATCTCCCGATTGATTGGCATGGGGAACGAATCGTCCAATCTTTTTCTTCTGGGATTGCTCTCTGTAACCGACGCTCTCCTGGATCGGCCCATAGAACAGGTGCTGGCGAATGTGCCGGTGGCAGAAGAAGTCCGCATCGCACTCTGCGGAGGGGCAAATCGCTTCCGCAACGTCTACGAGACGCTCCTGGCCTATGAACGCGCGGACTGGGCGCTGCTCTCTTCCACGATCGCGCGGTTCACTTCCATCGAGGAACAAGTTCCGGCGTGCTACCTTGCGGCTGCGGCGCGAGCCGGGGAATTTGCTCTGTAAGACGATTACCTCGTGCGGGTAAAAAAAAATGGCGCAAGAGTTTCCCCGCTGCGCCGGTTGCATGGTTTGCAATCAGAATTGGTCCGTTACGCCGCCGCTTCCGCTTCCACGGCAGCAATGTAATCGACAATCCTCTCGGACCAGCCGTCGATGTGCGTCCAGCCATTGCCATAGCTGATGCCGTACTTATAGGGAGCCACGTTCACGACGTACGCTCGCGGTGTCCAAGCGGCAAGGATGCCGTCGTGCGACTGTTCGTCGGTAATGACGATCAGCCGGTCGAGTTCGCGCCACTCCCGCTTGTCGTGGAGCTGCGTCAGGGCACGCTTCAGGTACGTACCCGAGTGCGCCTGCGAACCCACGATGGCGTCCCGCAGCGCGAATCCGCGCCGCGGAGGCAGCTCGACGCACGCGTCGGAGAAGGTCGCGATTGCAAAATCCTCGGCCTTCTCGCGGAGCAGGATGGCAAGTCCCGCCGCCGCGTCCATGCGCGTGGTCTCGCCCTTCTTCGAGAGCTTGTAGTTCATCGAGCCGGACACGTCCACGACCAGTCCGGTCGAGCTGGCAAGCTTCTCGAATCCGGCGATGCCCTTGAGCATGGCTTTTTCGAGCGCGTCTTCGAGCTTCGGTGCATAGTGTGCCGCCGTCACGAAACGGAACGGCAGCGCTCGCGCGACGCCCTTGTCCAGCCGCTCACGAATGAGCTTCGGGTCGACGCCCGATGCAAGCATCAGGCGAAGGTTGCGCAGGACGGCCAGGCCGCCCAGCTTCCCTTCGCGCAGGAGGCGTTCGAAGTTCTCGCGCTTGTCCTTCCCTGCGGACAGAGCAACCTCCCAAGTATCGGGAGATTCGAGCGTGTTCTCAACGAGCTTCTTCCAAAGCGCAGCCTGCGCTTCGTCCTTGGGCTTCGCGTGGCAGAGGAACAGCACGTCGCGGAGCTTGACCGCCGAGTCGCGGTCGTACTTCGCGAACTGGTAGGCGTCGAACTTGGTGAACGCCTTGGCCAGCCCGCGCTTTACGCCGGCGGAAAGCGGCTGCTTTTTCTCCCTCCAGTAGAGCGCCACGAACTCGCCGAGTTCGTCGGCGCGCTGGATCACGTGCTCGAGCGTTTCCGCTGTGAGCGTGCCCGCGCCCTTGCGGCGCGCGAGCTCGCGAACCAGGAAGAGCGGCGCATGGCGGAGCTGCATCTTGTCGCGCGCTTCGGTCGCGAGAGCCGCCACAACTTCCGGCTTGTTCTCGGCAGCGAGCGCGGAGATGCGCTGCGCGATGTCGTTGCCCTTCTCGTAGAAGGTGTCTTCCCAGAGCAGGCACGTGAGTACGGTGCGCCGCAGTTCGCGGGTCGCGTCGACCCTCTGTGCTACCGCTCCCTCGTGCGTCCGCACCGGAAACATCCGCTTCCATACGTTCATCTTTGCCATTGCTGCTGCTCCTCCTTTCTCCGAAAGCCTTGTGCCTCGGATGCCCTCACCCGAAGCACAAGGCTGCGGGGTTAATCGAGAAACGCCACGAAGCGCATTGCGATCGAGCGATTCTCGGTGTTCATCAACACGCGATGCCACGTTGCGAGTTGCACGGTTGCGTGATCGGGGTGGCTAATCTCACCTCGAACATGCACCGAAGCGTCCCGTTTCATCAGGCGGAAGTTGCCATTCTTGCGTTCGGTTTCCGGCAAACGGCCGAATTCAGCGGAACTCAAGCCGGTTGGGTATTTCGCCGAGACGTAGACGGTTTCTCCGCCAGAACGGTAGGCCTCTTCGGCCCAATGTGGCTTACCGCCGTTTCCACGAGAGAGCGGTTCATTGCGAAGGATGAACAGCGGATTGGCCTTGAAGCCCGGATCAGGGATGAAGAACCACTCCCCTTGACGGACAAAGGCCGCGTTCTTGCGTCTGAAACTTTCCTTGCGGGAAACTCCCAGCGCTTCCTCTCGCGTCCGGACTTGCTCTGGCTTCAGCGCGATCTTTGCGCCTGCGACGGTGCTCACTGGTTCACTTTCCGGAATTGCCGCTACGAACCAGTGCCTCTCGTCGTGGCCGCAAAGAAACTTCTGCTTGGCCAGGAACTGTCCCTGCTCGCCAAACTGCCGACTGAGCAAAGCAGATGCTTTTCCTCTGGCTGGACGTTCAGAACGACGATTTCCTGTGTGCTGCCCGGGGCCGTTCGGATCTCGAAATATTCACCGAGCTTGTCTCGACGAATGTCAAGAACGATGCGTGGTGCTTCCTCACGAGACCGAGCCAAGGGCCATCGGGGAGCCACAGACGCGCCTTCCAAAACCTTCACGCGTGCGCCCATCCGGGAAAAATATCGATTCAAATCACTGCCCACTGCTTTTTCCTTTCTAAGACTGCCTGTTGCAGTCGGAATTTAGCTACGGTGCGGAGCTTTCCTCCGCAGCGGCTTGGTCGTTCGGACTTTGCAGCAAGGTTCTGATTCCGTTTCGTAGTTGCATTTCACGGCCTCTTTTCCGCGGATTGAAATCCGCATTTCGAAAACTTGCTGGACGGGAACAAGCGGTCAGGGACATAGGCGCTCTATCCATTGAGCTACTGACCCATCGCTGTGGATCGGGTGGGATTCGAACCCACAACCTCCCGCTTACCAAGCGAAGTAACCCTGTCCTACACCACGTCCAACTTCATGACGCGCCATATGACCGCGCGTCAATTTTCCAAGACATCGCTGGCATGAACGATCTTTCCATTCTACAATTCACAGGCCGCGGCTGAACCGGCTGAATTTGAAATTCGCCGTCGACGTTGCTCACACGGAGAAAATCGCCCTCTTCCACTTCCAGAATTTCTGCCAGCCACCCCGGGATGACGATCTTCAGAAACTCTCCCTGTGCATCTAGAAAGCTGCGCGAGGGCTTGACGGTGCCGATGGTCTCCGCAAGTGGAACGAGCAGCATCAACTCTCCGTTCGCTTTCACGATCGGCCATTCGGAATACGTTGTGTTTTCCATGTTTCTGCTCCTCCTTCCCAAGTTTCGCGATTCACAGTTCCTGCGGGCGTCTGTCTTCCCACCCCCGGCGCGAACCGCCGACTGGTTCCGCGATTCGCGCCGGCCAAATTCGTTTCCGTCCGTAGGGCGGGCTTTGCCCCGCCCTTACTTGCAAAATCCGCCGGGAGGAAAATCGAGCAGAGTTGCGGGGCGTCAGCCCCACATCGTGTGACAGACGAAGTAACTCTTCTCTGCGCCATCCCGGCATCTCAGTAGCGCAGGCATTCTTGCCTGCGCTTTTTCTTCTTCCGGTGGGAACGGTCGGCCCGCGTAATTGTTGCTTGAGCTATTGCTTTGAGATTGTAGTGGCCGGTCTTTAGACCGGCTCTTTCTCCGAGCAAGCGAGAATCGAAGCTCGCAACCTCCCAGGCTCATCGCCGGGGCGCTCTACCGAAGTAACGCGCACCTTCACCACACCGGAAACTCTTTGCAGCGGGAATATTCGGCCCGAGTTTGCTCTGCCATTGAGTTACTGGCCCGCCGTTATGGACCAGGTGGGATTCGAACCCACAACCCTCAAAGGAGTTCGCGCCTGCGCCACGCTGCAAACTTTTGCGGCGGGAATTGGCGGCACAGGTAATTTGTCCGGTGCTCTGCCACTGAGCTACAGCGGCTCGCGCCGCCGGCAGGAATCGAACCTGCGACCTCCGGATCCCGATGTAACCCGTGCCTTCACCACGCCGCAAACTCTTCAATCCTTCTTCTCTTTACCTCCTGACGTCTTTACTTCTTTACTTCCTTCCGCAGACACATATAGCGTTTTCATCTTCGATGTGCATCCTTCGCGACAGACGTTCCGGGAGGAACCGGTGTTCACAGAATCGGGAATTGCGCCCGAGCCTTGCGGCTTCACGTCAAGAAGTATCCGTGAACTTCACCATCCCGGGGACACTCATCCCGCGGCGGATGCTCTTCAATCGAAACGATTTAGGCGATTTTGTTTATGGTCGCGCGAACAAGCAGACCGCGAGACCGGTTCGCCGTAACATCGCTGCGGATTGGCTTTTATCTTCCTGTCTCAAATCTGCCTCTTCACGCTCAGGAGGGTCCTGCACCAAACTGCAGCAGGCAAAACCTGAGGTACCCCAAAAGTAAACGGAACCCGAAAACCTGTCAAGCACTATTTTCGAAAAATGCAAATTTAGCCCATTTTTCGCGTAACCGGTTTATTTTCAAGTACCTAATCAGAAGTACGGGCGTTTTCAGCCAGTTTGGTCTCTTTGCAGGATCGCACAGGGGCTCTTTTCAAACTTACTTTCTCGCTGCCGCAGTTAGTTCCTTTTCGCGTTCGTGGGCAAGCATCACAATGAGCCGCGCGGTCTCTTCGATACCCATGGCGGTGTTGTCTACAAGCACCGCGTCCGCCGCTCGCACTAGAGGCGACACTTCGCGAGTGCGATCCCGCCGGTCGCGCACTCGCACTTCTTCCAGAACTTCTCCACGCGTAAACGCCTCGCCTTTTTCTTGATGTTCTTTCCAGCGCCGTTCCGCGCGCACTTCCGGGGAGGCGTCCAAAAAAATCTTCAGCTCTGCATCTGGAAAAACGACCGTTCCGATATCGCGCCCTTCCATCACCACTCCCCCGCCTGCTCTGGCGCGCTGCTGCTCGGCCACAAGCACGCGACGCACGCCCGCAATCGTCGCGAGCCGCGAGGCCGCTTGCGCGACTTCCGCGGCGCGAATCTCACGCGTCACTTCCATGCCGTCCAAAAACACGCGGTTCTTTACTCCCGCAGCTTCAAGCTCCGGCGTCGGGGCCCGCAGCTCAATGTGAGTTTCCTGCGCCAGTGCTTCGAGTTGCGCTTCGTCTTCCAGTGACACTTTTCGCTCCAGTGCCTTCAGCGCCAGCGCGCGGTACATCGCTCCGCTATCCAAATACAAATAGCCCAGCTTCGCCGCAACGCGCCGCGCCACGCTGCTCTTCCCCGACCCCGCCGGCCCGTCAATCGCAATGGTGAGTCTCGGCATGTTTTGATTTTCGTCGGCCTGCTTTTCAGTCTTGAACCTTCAGCGCAGGAAATAACACTCTAACTACGGTCAACATCGTTTTCCTTTGAGAATTCTTCACTGTCAACTTTGAACTGTCGACTGTCAACTTCCTCAAAATCCCATAATGTTGTAGCCGCAATCGACGTAAATCGTCTCTCCGGTAATCCCCGACCCCGCCTCCGACAACAAAAATGCTGCCGTTCCTCCGACTTCCGCCGGATCCACGTTTCGTTTTAGTGGCGCGCGCTCGGCGTGCGATTTCAGCATGTCTCCCAATCCCGAAATCCCGCGCGCTGCTAACGTCTTGATTGGCCCCGCGGAAATCGCATTTACGCGAATCGCCTTCGGGCCAAGATCGTACGACAGATAGCGCACTGTCGCTTCCAGCGCCGCTTTCGCCACTCCCATCACGTTGTATTTCGGTACGACCTTCTCCGCGCCGTAATACGTGAGCGTCACAATTCCCCCGCCCGAGGTCATCAGCGGCGCCGCCGCCCGCGCGATCGCGATCAGCGAGTACACGCTGATGTCATGCGCGATGCGAAATCCCTCGCGCGTAGTGTTCACGAATTCGCCCTTCAATTCTTCCGCTGGCGCAAACGCCACGCTGTGCACGACTCCATTCAGCACACCGTAGCGCGTCTTCAACTCCTCAGACAGTTTTGCGATTTGTTCGTCCGACGTGACATCACACATGAATCCCGCCGCCCCCGGCAGGTCATTGATCAAATCCCTCGCTTCCTCTTCGAGCCGTTCATTCTGGTACGTAATCGCCAGCCGCCAACCCGCTTCGTGCAGCTTTTGCGCAATCGCCCACGCGATGCTCCGCTTATTCGCCAACCCGAAAATCACCGCCGTTTTCTGCGTTTCGCTCATTTCCCCTCTCGTCACACTCACCGCTTCTTTTAAATCCGGTGAAACGCTTTCTCAATTTCCTTTACCGAATATCGCAGCACTACCGGCCTCCCATGCGGACAACTCATCGGGCAATCCGTCTTCGCCAATGCGTCGAGCAGCCACTCCATTTTCGAGTTTTCCAGCGGCATGTTCACCTTGATCGCCGCGTGACACGCTGTTGAAGCCGCAATCTTCGCTTGCAACGTTTCGATTGAAATCGCAGCGTTTTCACGCTCAATGCCATCCAGAATTTCCCGCAACAGCTTTTCCGCATCGGGAGCGGCCACTCCCGCCGGCACCGCCTGAATCGCCACGCTCTTCATCCCCATCAGGTCCACTTCAAATCCATTGGCGGCAAGCTCTTCCGCGATTTTCCCGAACGTCACGATTTGTCTCGGTGAAAGCTCGATGACCAGGGGCATGAGCATGCGCTGTGATTCGATCTTGCCTGCGCGCCGCGCTTCCAGGTGCTGCTCGAACAGCACGCGCTCGTGCGCCACGTGCTGGTCGACAATCCACAAGCCCTCGCTGTTCACTGCAATAATAAAGCTCGCGTTCACTTGTCCGAGCGGCTTCAAATCCGCGATTTGCTCCGGGCGCGGCAACGTCGCAGGCGCTTCCGCGTTCGGCGCGGCCAAATTTCCGGCCCAAGTCGAAGCCGCAGAAATCTGCGCAGGCGCAGTCGAAGCAGCAGTCGCCGCCGCTCCAAGCGCCGCGCTCGAACTAAACGGAATGCGCTGCTCCACCGGTTGCAGTGGCGCATTCGCTAAATCAAATCCGCCGTCCGAGCCCACTCCCGACCCCAGCCCGAAATCTTCCATCGGCGGAATCACCGCGCGCGGCACGCCAGACTCGGCCGATGCCGGCGCAATTCCACCGAAGTAAGCTCCTTTCTCCCATCCAGGAGTCATCGACGAAGCGCCTGCCGCGGTGGCAAAACTCGGAACGGGCCGCGCGCCCATCAGCGCCTGGCGAATCGTGTCGCGCGTGAAATCGTGTACGAAATTCGAGCGCCGGAAGCGCACCTCAATTTTTGCGGGATGCACGTTGACGTCGACTTCGCCGTACGGCATTTCCAGAAACAACAGCGTCGCCGGAAAAACCGTCGGCGGCAAAATGTTGCGGTACGCTTCGTGAATCGCATGCAAAATCAAGCGATCGCGCACCAACCTGCCGTTCACGAAAATATAAATCCCATTGCGATTGAGCCGCTGCACCTCCGGCCGCGACGTAAAGCCGCTCACCGTCAGCGACGCTCTTTCCTCTTCGGGATCCAGCTCCGGCTCGGTGATCGCCGCACGAAACGGAGCCATAACCACGGGGATTTCGACCAGTTCATCGATTGCTTGCCGCCCAAACAATTGATAGACGCGGTCGGCCAGTTTTTCCGCGGGCGGGCAGTTGATGATTTCCTGCGTCGGCGTTGTCAAAACAAATTGTTTGGAAGGATTGGCCAGCGCATAGTGCGTGACGAGCGAAGCGATATGGCCCAACTCCGTCGAGTCCGATTTCAGGAATTTTCTGCGCGCCGGTACACAATAAAAAATATCCGCGACGCTCACCGTCGTCCCGGCCGGCACTCCCGCCGGCTTCACGCCGACGAGCTTGCCTCCCGCGAATTCCACACGCGTCCCTTCCGTTTCAGCAGCATCGCGTGTTTCCAGCAGCAACCGCGAAACCGCCGCAATCGAGGGCAACGCTTCCCCGCGAAATCCCAGCGTCGCGATGGAAAGCAAATCGTCCGCGGTTCTCAGCTTGCTCGTCGCGTGCCGCTCGAACGCCAGCAGCGCATCGTCATGCGTCATCCCGTGACCGTCGTCGGTCACGCGAATCATGCGCTTCCCGCCCTGTTCGACTTCGATGCGAACCGTCGTCGCGCCCGCGTCCAGCGCGTTTTCGAGCAGCTCTTTCACCACCGACGCCGGCCGCTCGACAACTTCCCCCGCCGCGATTTTATTCGCAACCGCCTCCGCTAATATGCGTATCCGGCTCATCAGTCCGCTGCTTTTTTCTTTTGCGTGATAGCAAGGCCAAGTTCGTCAAGTTGCGCCGCGTCCACTTCGCTCGGCGACTCCGCCATCAGGTCCTGCGCAGCCGTCGTCTTCGCAAACGCAATGACTTCGCGAATCGATTTTTCTCCGGCCAGCAGCATAACCACGCGGTCGAGTCCAAGCGCAATTCCACCGTGCGGCGGCGTTCCATACGTTAGCGCGTCGAGAAAAAAACCGAATCGCCGCCGAAGCTGCTCTTCCGTCAGGCCCAACGCCTTGAACAACCGCTCCTGAATATCCTGCCGGTGAATCCGAATGCTCCCCGAGCCAAGCTCGTAGCCGTTCAAAACTAAGTCGTAGCCCTTCGAACGCACTTCCCACGGCGCAGTTTCCAGTTTGTCCAAATCCTCGTCCACGATCCCCGTAAACGGATGCTGCGCGCTGACCCAAGTTTTTTCCGCCTCACTCCATTCAAAGAGCGGAAATCCCGTAATCCACAAAAACTTCCATTGCGATTTGTCGATCAGCCCAAGCGCTTCGCCAAGCTGCAAACGCAACTGCCCTGCGATCAGCGCAGCCGCTTCCGTTCCCCTGATCTGTTCTTTCGCGGAAACCGCAACGACCAGATCGCCCGTCTTCGCGCCGCACGCTTCCGCGAGTTTCTTCACATTTTCCGCGCCAATTAATTTCTCAACCGTCGACGTCATTCCCTCCGGCGCGACTTTCACAAAATACGCGCCGCGCGCTTTCAACGCTTTGGCTTTTTCCGTCAAGTCGTCGAGTTGTTTGCGCGAATAGCCCGCCGCGCCCCGCGCCGCCAGCGCAAACACGCTTCCCTCAATCTGCAGTTTCTGCTTCGCTTCTCCCGGAAAGCAATCCGTCACTTCATGCAGTTCCATGCCAAAGCGCATATCCGGCTTGTCGCTGCCATAGTTCCGAATCACATCCTTATAAAGCATGTGCGGAAACGGCGCCGTCGCTTGAATCCCCGCCACCGCGCACGCCCGCACCATCACCTGCTCGATCACGTGAAAAATATCTTCCTGCCGCGGAAACGACATCTCCAGGTCGAGCTGCGTGAACTCCAGTTGGCGGTCAGCGCGCAAATCCTCGTCCCGGAAGCACTTCACGATCTGAAAATATTTGTCGAGCCCCGCAATCATCAAAATCTGTTTGAAAATCTGCGGCGACTGCGGCAGCGCGTAAAACTGCCCGTGATGAATCCGGCTCGGCACCAGAAAATCGCGCGCGCCCTCCGGCGTCGAGCGCGTGAGCATGGGCGTTTCGACTTCCAGGAAGCCGAGTTCGTCCATCACCTTGCGGATTTCCAGGAAAATCTTGTGCCGCAGCGCGAGATTCTGATGTGGCTTGCGCCGCCGCAGATCGAGATAGCGGTACCGCAGGCGCGTCACCTCCTCCGCGTTGATTTCGTCTTCGATCGCAAACGGCGGCGTCTTCGCGTTGTTGAGAATGTGCAACTTGGTCGCCACCAATTCAATTTCGCCGCTGGCCAGTGCGGGATTGGCCTTCGTTCGCTTAGCGACCTTGCCTTCCGCAGCCACCACGAATTCGCTGCGTGCCTGCTCCGCTTTCGCATGCGCCGCGGGCTGCGTCTCTTTGTTGAACACGACCTGCACAATTCCCGTGCGGTCGCGAATGTCCAAAAACAGCAAGCTGCCCAGGTCGCGCCGCCCCGCCACCCAACCCATCACGATGGCGTCGCGGTTTTCATCCTTCGTGCGCAGTTCCCCGCAGTAATTTGTCCTCTTCAAATTCCCCAAAAAATCCAGCACGTCTTCTATCCCTTCCGCAACTTCAAGTCCCTTTTCCGCAATTGCAAGTCACTATCCACAACTGCAATCATTACTCCACAAACGCAAATCACTGTCATGCTGAGCGAAGCGAAGCATCTCAACCGATCATTACGCCCAAGCCTCGCTTACGTTGAAGTCCTTCGGCCATCCAGTAGCACAGACTTTAGTCTGTGCTCTTTTCTTTCTTACCGCCAAGTCCGGCTGCCTTGCACAGGCTGAAGTCCGTTCCACAAAAAGGCCGCCACCACAAATCTGTCATTCCGAGCGCAGCGAGGAATCCTGGCTGCACTTCAACGTGGCATAAACTCGATGGAATCATCACTCGTTCACCCTGAGCGAAGGGACACCCTTCGAGCGGTCACTCGCCACTTCTTCCCTTCCTCAGAAACTCCAGCAACTGCGTTTCGGTGAACTTCCCCTGCTCTCCCGTCGCCAGCGTCTTCAGCGTCCACTCCCCGCTCGCCACTTCATTATCGCCGAGAATCAGCGCATAACGAGCGCCCAATTTGTCCGCCTGGCCGAGCGCCTTGCCGAATTTCTGCTCGACCGGCGGCAGCTCCACGCTGAAGCCCGCGCTGCGCAAATTCTTCGCCGCGCGAACCGCTGTTGCGCGCGCATTCTCGCCCATCCACGCAATGTACACGTCGCGTCCCTGCGCGACAGCGCCTTTGCCGCTTTCCTGCAGCGACAAAATCAGTCGGTCTTCGCCAATGGCAAAGCCGATGCCTTTCGTCGGCGGCCCGCCAAGCAACTCCACTAGCCCATCGTAGCGCCCGCCGCCGCACACCGCGTTCTGCGACCCAAGCCCCTTCGCCGTGATTTCAAACGTCGTGCGCATGTAGTAGTCCAGCCCGCGCACCAGCCGCCAGTTCTCCTGATACTGCACGCCGCGCAATTCCAATTCTTTTTTCACCGCCGCGTAATGCGCCTTGCAATCCTCGCAAAGATGATCCGCAATCCGCGGCAGCTTTTCGATAATGGGTTGCTCGTGTTCCAGCTTCGAGTCCAGCACGCGCAGCGGATTCGTCTCGATGCGCCGCCTGCTGTCCTCCCCGAGTTGATCTTTCACTTCCTGGAGCTTCTCGCGCAGCTTCGCAACGTAGCCCCTCCGGCAGTTGTCCGCGGCGTGCCCAATCGAATTGATATCCAGTTGCACTCCCGGCAATTCCAGCCGCTCGAAAAACGTCATCACCATTTCAATCACTTCTGCATCCACAGCCGCATCTTTTTCCAGTTCTTTGCTCGCCACTCGCCACTCGCCACTCGCCACTTCTTTTCTCGTCGCTTCCAGCACTTCCGCATTAATCTGATAAAATTGCCGGTATCTTCCCTTCTGTGGCCGCTCGCGTCGGAACATCGGCCCGATCGTGTACAGCTTTACCGGCTGCGGCAGCTGCTGCATATTGTGTTCGATGTACGCCCGGCACGTGCTCGCCGTCGCCTCCGGCCGAAGCGTAACCTCGTCTCCAAAATCTAAGTGAGTAACCGCATCCCTAAGCGCAGCGGCAACGGGACTCGTCTCACGCGTCCCTTGGTTTGCAATCCCTGGAAGTTTGGTCGCGTATAGCTCTATGTTATCGACGGCAGACAAATTCTCAGGCGTTCTCGAGACCTGTCCGTCTTCAAATGCGGCTCGGACCGTATGCACCACTCTTCCACCCAGTCGAGCCAACGCCATGACTTCTTCGTATTTACTTGGATCTTTTGATGTGAAGAGTAGCCTCCATAAGTGCAGCAACTCCTCAGATATGTCGAAATCCTGAAAGGTGTACATCTCTTTGGATACGACGTCCGTTTCGGCTCCAATTGAGCGAGCAAACAGTTCGGTTGGCTCAAAGATGGGCAACCGAATTTCGCCGAAACCAAACGTAGCGAATACTTGATGCGCAGTTTGCTCAACGCGATTCCATAGCCCAGTCTCCGGTGGCAACAAATCTCGCGTCCCCTTGATGGCCTGAAACTTGCGCGCCTTTTCCTCTTTTTTAACGGCCCCTTCGCTCACTCCGAACGCTCCTCTACCACCCAACTGTCATTCCGAGCGGAGAAGGCCGACGCTTTTTCTTCCTGCTTCGCTCCTGCGCCCTCTTCTCCATCGCGCGCTTTTTGCGCGATGAACCGGTCGGCCTTCGTAGCGAGGAATCCTGCCTCCCAACTAGCGCCTGCCAGCAATACGAGAATCAGTCTCCACTCGCCCCTTCTTGCTTGTAAATGTCTTTGTACCCAACGTACCGCTGCGCATACGCATCAATCGTATGCTTCTCAATTTCACGCAGCGGCCGCTTCACTTTCCCCGGCGAGCCCATCACCAAACTCCCCGGAGGAATCACCGTGCTCTCGGTGATCAACGTGCCCGCGGCAACGATGCTCCCGTGCCCCACCACCACTCCGTTCAAGATGATCGCGCCCATGCCCACCAGGCAGCGCGACTCGATCGTGCAACCGTGTAGTGTCACCGAATGCCCGATGGTCACGTCGTCACCGAGAATCAGCGGATACTCGTCCCGCATCACGTGCAGAATCGAGCCGTCCTGAATGTTGGTGCGGGCGCCGATGCGAATGTAGTGCACGTCGCCGCGTATCACCGCGCAGGGCCAGACGCCGCAGTCTTCGCCGATGACCACGTCCCCGATGATGACCGCCGAGGGATCGATGTACGCCGAAGCTGCGATTTGCGGGCGCTTCCCGCGGTACGGGCGGATGTCAAGTTGTCTGGCCAAAATGGTTCTCAGTCGTAAGTTCTGATTTGTAGGGGCACGATACATCGTGCCCTTTCAAAGATTCGCTCACTCCGAATCAAGTCAAGATAACATCCGCTTCCGCTCACTGACAAGGAACGCTCAGTCCGATTTGGATAGCATGCGTCCGATTTCCAGAGCGCTGTAGGGGCGGGCTTTAGCCCGTCCCTGCCACTCGCAAACCATCCAAAAACTGTCATCCCGACCCTCATACTGCGGTTTTCCGCAGTATGAGGCGGAGGGATCTGCTTTTGGTTTTCAGAAGGTAGCTATCAGTCGATCTGGAACGACGGCCCGCTGGCAGTGGCCGCGACCTCTTCGAGGCGCTTAGCCACGGCGCGCGCCACTTTGTACAGGCTTTGCGCGGCTGGCGTAGACTCGCCCAGCGCCGCGACCGGCTTGCCGGTATCCCCGCCAACGCGAATCCGCGGATCAATTTCAATCTCCCCGAGCACCGGAACGCTATACGCGATCGCAGTCTTCGCGCCTTCGCCGTGCCCAAAAATATCCACTGGCTGCCCGCAATGCGGGCAAGCAAACGTGCTCATGTTTTCGACGACTCCGAGCACTTCGACATTCACCTGGCGAAACATTTCGATGGCTTTGCGCACGTCGGCCAGGGCAACAGTCGATGGTGTCGTCACCACCACCGCGCCCGTGACTGCGACCGTTTGAATCAATGACAACTGCACGTCACCAGTGCCGGGCGGCAGATCAATGATCAAATAATCCAGCTCGCCCCACTCGACGCTCCGCAAAAATTGCGTGATCACGCTGTGCAGCATCGGCCCGCGCCAGATCATCGGTTTGTCGCCGGGATTCAGCAGCCCCATCGAAATCATTTTCAAACCCTGCGCCTGGATGGGAATGATGTGCTTGTCGGCAGTGGCTTGCGGCTCTTGCGTGGTCCCGAGCATGATCGGCACGTTTGGTCCGTAAACATCCGCATCGAGCAAACCGACTTTGTGGCCCAGCTTCAACAGCGCCAGCGCCAGATTCACAGCGACAGTGGTCTTGCCCACGCCCCCTTTTCCACTGGCAATCGCAATGAGATTCTTCACGCCAGGAATCGGCTGGCGTTCCGGCTGCTGCATCGGTACAGGCCCTGGTGGCATGATTTATACCTTCTCCTGGCTACTCATCTCGCAGAGTCAGTCTCGCGGGAATCGACTAACCCATTTGGAGTACGGCAGCTTTACTGCCGCTTTTTCTCGCTTGTCGCAGCCTAAGTTTGGCGAGCCGCAATGAACCACACGGAGCACCGTATAGCAAAAGTGTCATTCCGAGCGCAGCGAGGAATCCTGGCTCCGCTACGACACAGCCCAACCTCGATGGATCAACTCCAACTCATCACCCGATTTTCCAATTTCGATTTTCGTTCTTTCCTTACGTAATTGCTTCTTTATTTCCTTACTTCCTTTTTCTTCATGCTCCATGGCACTTCTTGTACTTTTTCCCCGACCCGCAGGGGCACGGGTCATTCCTCCCAACTTTCGCACCGGCACGCACTGGCTTCGGCGCTTCCGCCTGCGCAGGCCCCGTCTGATACTGCAATTCCTTTTGTTGCCGCTCCTGCCGCCGCTCCATCTCGCGCGCAAACGCCGGCAAATGCGCCGGAGCTTCGCTGGCCCGCGCGGCGGCGCTGGCTACAGCTGCCGCAGCGGGCGGCGATTGGCGCGGCGGCTGAGAAGGCCTCGGCTGCCGCGCGCCTTCCGGCGGCTGCTCGCTCTGCTGAATTTGAATGTGATAAAGATAGCGAATCGTTTCGTTATCGATCCGCGCCATCATATCTTCAAACAGCACGAACGCTTCCTTCTTGAACTCGACAAGCGGATCCTTTTGCCCGTAGCCGCGCAGCCCAATCCCCTCTTTCAAGTGATCGAGCGAAAGCAAATGATCTTTCCACTGCCCATCGACCACGTCGAGAATGATTCGTCGCTCCAGCCAGCGCATCAATTCCGCGCCAAACTGCTTTTCCTTTTCCTCGTAGCGCTTGACAACCGCTTCGGCGGCAGCATCGGCCAGCGCGTCGTGGCCAAGCGCTCCGGGATCCGCGCCCGCCGCCTTCACGTCGATTCCGAATTGCGCGTTTGCCTCCGCAAGAAATTGTGCTGTGTTCCACTGGCTCGGATGCTGCTCGCGCGGGCAATACGCTTCCACCAGCTCGCGTACCACGTCTTCCGCAATTCCCAGCACGTAATCCCGCTGGTCCTTCCCCTCCAGCGCCGACCGCCGTATCGCGTAAATCGTCTCCCTTTGCTTATTCATCACATCGTCATACTCTAGTAAATGTTTGCGGGCGTCGAAGTTTTGGGCTTCGACGGATTTTTGGGCGTTTTCGATGCGGCGGGAAATCAGTCCGGATTCGATGGGGACGCCTTCGGTCATTCCCAGGCGATACATCAGTTGCTTCACGCGCTCGCCGCCAAAGATGCGCATCAAATCGTCTTCGAGTGAAAGGAAAAAGCGCGACGAGCCAGGATCGCCCTGGCGTCCCGCGCGGCCACGCAACTGATTGTCGATGCGCCGCGCTTCGTGGCGTTCGGTGCCGAGAATGTGCAAACCGCCGAGCGCCACGACTTCGTCGTGTTCGGCTTTGCATTGTTCGGCAAACTGTTCGTACATCGGTTTCCACTGATCGGAAGGCACTTGAAAAATTTTGCCTTCGTGCTGGAACAAAATCATTTGCACGCCGGATTGTGCACCGTCGCCGTTCGAAGGCTCGGCACCAATCACGGAAGGCGCTGCGGCGTACGGCATGGCGAGCTTGTTTTTCAAGAAATGTTCGCGCGTCAAGAATTCCGGGTTGCCGCCGAGCAAAATGTCCGTGCCGCGCCCGGCCATGTTCGTCGCGACAGTGACCGCGCCTTTGCGTCCCGCCTGCGCGACGACGCGCGATTCGCGCTCGTGCTGCTTGGCGTTCAGCACTTGGTGCGGGATGCCGGCTTTTTTCAGGTGCTCTGCAATGGTTTCCGATTTTTCAATCGAGATGCTGCCGACCAGCACCGGTTGGCCGCGCTCGTGATAGTGGCGAATGCCGTTGGCGAGCGAATCGTCTTCCTGGAGAATGCCGTTCACCACCGCTTCGAATTTTTCTTTTTCCGTGCGGTAAACGACGTCGGGATGTTCCCTGCGAATGAGGTCGCGGTTCGTGGGAATCACAGTGACGTCGAGATTGTAAATCTTGCCGAATTCCGCCGCTTCCGTTTCCGCCGTTCCGGTCATGCCGGAAAGTTTTTTGTACATGCGGAAATAATTCTGGAAGGTGATGGTCGCTAGGGTCTGATTTTCGCGCTCGATCTTCACGCCTTCTTTCGCTTCCACAGCCTGATGCAAGCCATCGGACCAGCGGCGCCCCGGCATCTGGCGGCCAGTGAATTCATCGACGATGATCACTTCGCCGTCTTTCACCACGTAGTCAACGTCTTTTTTGTACAGCGTGTGCGCGCGCAACGCCTGGTAGACGTGGTGAATCGTTTCAATGTGCGCGGGATCGTACAAGTTTCCCAGGCTCAGCAGGCGCTCGCACTTGCTGACGCCCTCTTCGGTGAGCGTGGCGGTGCGATGCTTTTCGTCGAGCGTGTAATCGATTTCGAGAATCAGCCGCGGAATGATCTTGTCGATCTTGGCGTACTTGTCGGTGGATTCTTCGGACGGGCCGGAAATGATCAGCGGCGTACGGGCTTCGTCGATCAAAATCGAGTCGACTTCGTCGACGATGGCGAACTGATGGCCGCGCTGGACGCACTGCGCGAGGTCGTACTTCATATTGTCGCGCAGATAGTCGAAGCCGAATTCGTTGTTGGTACCGTAGGTGAGGTCGGCGGCGTACGCGGCGCGGCGTTGCTCGTCGTCGAGGTCGTGCACGATGACGCCGATGGTCAGTCCAAGCGCGCGATAGAGCGGGCTCATCCACTCCGCGTCGCGCCGCTCCAGGTAATCGTTCACCGTAACGATGTGCACGCCGCGCCCCGCAAGCGAATTCAGCACCGCAGGCAGAGTCGCAACGAGCGTTTTGCCTTCGCCCGTTTTCATTTCCGCGATTTTGCCCTCATGGAGAACGATGCCGCCGATAAGCTGCACATCGAAATGCCGCATGTTCAGGAAGCGGCGGCCGGCTTCGCGCGCCAGCGCAAACGCCGGCACGATGGCCGGCTCCAGAACTTTCTGCAACTGCTCTTTGTAGCCGGATTCGGTGGGGTCGGCGTCTTTGAGCTGCTCCTGAACCTGTTTGCGCAGATCGGCAAAACGCGTTTTCAAGCTGTCATCGCTGAGCGTTTGCATCTCCGGCTCAAGCGCGTTGATGGCCGCGATGGTCGGCTGCAGCTTCTTGATGTCGCGCTCGTGCTTGGTGCCGATAAACGAAGCGACGACTCTGTCTACGACCTTGGCTACATCCATGGGTGGTTACGCCGTCTCCGAAAAAGTCGACAGTCAACAGTTGACAGTCGAAAGAAGAAACAATTTGACCGAAAGCACACTGGACGAGGCCCTGTCTCTCCCCTCGAAGCTCGGGGCAAGCAGGGCAAACTAAAGCGCGTCCCTACATCCGTGAGTACGCCCGCAAGGGCCGCTTTCTTACGCCAATAGCAAACAATCTATTCTAACTGGTCGGATGTGGAAGCGCCAAGAAACGGGGGAGCCGGATCTACCAATCGCGATAAGGAACTTGCGAGGCCTTAACGGGGGTGCGGCCCCATCCCTCCTTGATCAACTGTAGCCCCTTCAAGTTTCGGTCCTTTATGACGTCGCGCCCAATGATCATGCGACTTACCGACTTTATTGATCGCTCAACATCTTGCGTTGGGCCAACTATTATTTCGTGTATCTCCGTTTTTTGACCGTCTTCCCAGAGCGGTAGCCGGTAATACGGAACGATCAAGGACCGCCCCTCACGGTAGTCAAGCGAGTGGGCGGAAATTGGCCTGGAAATAATTCTCCATTCTCGTTCTTCCTCAAAGGACTGATCCTTCAAAATAGGGGCGTATCTGTAAAGGTAGGGCAAGAGATTTCCACCAGTCTTCCAAAACACCTCGTCGGCCTCAGGATCTTCCGAAACCGGGGTTTTTGAAAGGTGCCCGTCCAGAACTTCTTCCACCAAAGCTCGAACGATATTTAGCTGAGTCGCGGGATCATAAATGCATTGCGCTAAAAAGAATCCCTGTTTTTCAACTGCCGCCCCCAGGACTTCGCCTGAAAATCCAATGGCAAACCCAGCTGAACCACCATACGCACGCCACTGAGACAGCGAATCGCTGTCCTCCGAGAAGGAGCACACGCACACATTTATGTGTTCAGGCGACAGCGATACCGCATCACGCATTCTGTTTAGAGCTTCCGTGCGCGTCGCCGATGCTTTTCCCGGTCCCGTGCTCTGTTCGTCAAGCAATCTCTGAATCTCCCCACGCACTAGATCGACCGCGTGTAGAAATTCTCGGCGATCATTTAGGTATTGAGTGTGGGTCGCCCAAATTTGACGGTCCTTTATGATTCCGAGAAGCCCAGCCTGAGTCGTGTAGTGGTATAGGGGTCTCTCCGGTTTCCGCGAAAGAACGTCGTTCAAAATTGAGTGCTTCAAATTCAAGGCGCAGGTCTCTGCTTCCATAATTCCATACAACGTCCTTCTTGAAAACCTGGCATAGAAGCCACACTCCAATTTTGGGGTGGTTCCCTTAAAAGAGAGCCGGCGAGACGCCAGCGCTACAAAATGCCCTACGAAACGCCGCGCGTACATTTTTGCCGCGAGCAGGGGGGCGGAGCTTGCCAGCGAATAGTCAGGTAAGGCATAATCACAAGGTAAGGGAAGCATGCATAGTAAGGAATAATTCATGATGCATTCCACGGTCACCAGGAAAGGACAGACAACCATTCCAGGGAGGATTCGCAAGGCCTTGCAAATCAAACCGGGCGACAGGCTCCAGTACGCGATGGAAGGAGACCATGCCACGATTCGCGTACACCCCGGCACGCGGTCGCTGAAGGGCGTGCTGGCCAGCAAAAAGGGCAAGAAGATGAATTTCCGCGAAATTCGCGAAGCCGCTGCGAAGGCGGCCCTAGGACGCACGGGTAGCCGATGAGCGCCAAGCGCAGGCTCGTGGACACCAATCTGATCGTCCGATACCTGGTACAAGACCACGAAAGGCACGCCAAGGCAGCAGGAAAGCTCTTCGAGGCTTGCGATCGTGGCGAGGTCGAAATTGTAGTGTTGTCCGCGGTCCTGGCCGAGTGCGTGTTTGTGCTGGAGTCTTTCTATGAGCATCCCCGCGCAGACATCGCAGCGGCGCTTGGGACTTTGATCTCGAGCCCCGGCGTGGAGATCAGTGAAGCCGCGATTCATCTGGACGCGTTAGACCGGTATCAAAGGACGAAGGTTCATTTCGTGGATTGTCTGCTCGCCGCGGCGGCAAAGGCCGAAGACACGCCAGTTGCTACGTTCGATGAGGACTTCCGGAAATTTGCCGACGTGCGCATCGAGAACCCATAAATACAAGTGGCGAGTGACAGCCACACCTGTTACTTGGCGGCCACGGCTTCGGCGCTCACGGGGGGCGCGTCGTTGTCAGGAGCGGAATTGCCGACGGGGAGTTGGCCGGAAAGCATGCGGCGGTACTTGCTGCGTTCCTCGAGGTTCATGTCGACAATTTCGAAGGCCATGTCCTGGGCGCGATAGTCGCGCATCAGCGCGGTAGCTTGCAGGCTGCGCATGCCAATTTGCAGCTTTAGCTGCACGGGCGTGCCTGGCGCGAGATGACGGCTGATGGTGGCCAGACCGCCGCTGAGGCTGGCGGTCTTGATGTCCAGCGAGCAGGCTTCCTTAAGATTGAGGCTGACGGCGTGCACCGGCTTCTGCAGCCGGACGCGCAAGTGGCGGCGCTGGCGGACGAACCTCGAGCGCATCGGAACTTCGAGCGGGGCGAGGAGCATGTCGTCGCCTTCGATGCCGCTCTTCGGCAAGTACACGCGGACCCAATCGGGCTCGATTTTCCCGAGGGCCTGCATGGCGGCGATGCGTAGCTCCTGCGGATAGACCCAGCTGAACATTTTTTTGGATTCCACAATGCGCTTGAGGGAGATGGCGGTTTCGGGCGCGTGGATGCGGCCGAGGGCTTCGATGGCTTTGACGCGCAGGAATTCGCCGCCGCCGTTGGGGAGGTCGCCGTCGGTGATGGTCAGCAGCTTTCCGATGGCCTCGCGGTCGCCGGTGACGCCGATTTCGTCGATGACCAGAGGCATGACGAGAGGATCGACGTGGTCGAGGAGCTCCAGCAGGATGTGGCAGCGGCGGGCCGCGCCGCTGGCGGAAATTTGGCGAACGACGCGGTCCTGCGCGGCGCGGGGAAAATCCTTCATGCGGCTGGGGAGAAAGACCATGATGGATTGCGGGTCGAGGCGGCTCAGGAGGCCGGCCATTTCGACGGCTTCGCGCACCGGGCCGCCGCGCACGGTGCTGCGGAGATATTGGACGGCCTCTTCGCCGAGGTCGGCAGCGAGATTCGCGACGTGCTCGGAATCATCGCGCAAGCTGCAGCGGTTGAAACGCGTGGCGAGCTGCTCCATGGTGGTTTGCGGAAGCAGCTTCAGAACATTCGTCAGACCCGCCGCTACGTGCCGCGCGCGCAGCGCTTCCTCGACGAAATCGGGCACACGCTCTTCAATCCCCATTTTCGCGCGAAGGCTGCTGGCAATTCCCGGGCGCTGCGACTCGACGCCCACGACGAGGTCGAGCGCTTGCTCCATCGCGGGGAAGTAGCGGTTGGTGGCGGCTTCCTGGCTCAAGCGCACAAACGCGGCGCTCACGAGGCCTTGGACTTCGTTGTCCTGCTCGACGCTGAGGCGCAAGCCGAGGTGACGCAGCGCGCCGGTGAGCAGTTTCGGATCGGCCTTGGCGTAAAGCTCGGCCATTTCGGCAAGGCCGACGGCGGTTTTCTTGCGAGCGTCGGGCTCATCGCTTTCGGCGCACGAGGCGTAGTTCTGGAGAATGCTGATGGCGTCGTCGACTTTTCCGTTGGCGATCAGCTCGCCGACGTAGGACTGCACGTTGCGCGGCGGGATGCACCAGGCGTCCCCGGAAAGCAAAACTTCGCGCTTGCCGCTTTCCGGAACCGCGGCCCAAAACTGCCGGTCCAAAATCTCGCGATGAGTCTCGACGAGCATCCCGGCTTCGCTCATCTTTTCTTCGTGCGCGCCCAGAATCTTGCGCAGATTCTCGATTTCCTGATTCATGCGATCAAGCATCTGGCGCACGGAATTGACTTTGACTTCGCCGCGTTCGAAGCGCTCGAGAGCAAACTTGATTGCTAGGTGCTCGGCAAGCTGAACGATGACGTTTTCGTCGGGTTTGGCGTTCGGCGCCTGTGCCGCCAAAGCCGCCAGCGCTTGCTTCAGCGTTTCCTGGGCTGTGCCGGGTAACTCCGCCATTTTCCCCTGGAACGCCGCAGCGGCCGCGATTCCGCCCTGGCCTTTGCCGATGCTTCCGAAAGTCGTGAGTGCGCTCAGGATGCCGTAGATTTCGTCTTCGGTCGGCTCGCCGAAGCGAACGCCGGTGCCGCTTCCAGATCCCGTTCCCGAGCCCGCGCCAGTTCCATGGCCGCCGCCGGTTCCGACATCGGCCGCGCCGCTGGCCAGACTCGCAACAACTCCTGATACCGTCGCGCCTCCAACGCCAGTTCCTGAGCCGCCTTTGCTTCCGGCTCCGCCAACACCCATCCCGGCTCCAAGACTGGTTCCAGCCTCTCCGCTTCCGTCACTCCCGGTTCCGTTTCCTGCGACACCCGCCCCAGTGCCGCTTCCTCCGCCGACTCCAGCGCCACTGCTGCCTCCCGGCCCTCCAACCCCTCCGTAGTCGCTTCCTCCTGACCCGGTTCCGGCGGCTCCCGTGCCCGCTCCGCCACTTCCAGACCCAATGGGTCCGCCGCCCATCGAACCTTGCGCGGCTGCAATTAACTCGAGGAGTTTCTGCGGGTCATTCAGCCATTGCTTGAACTGATCCTGGTCCTCGCCCAAAGATGCCGCGGCAATTTGCGCGGCCATGCTCGCTTCTTTCAGCCGCGAGTCGGTGGCCACAAAGCAAATTTCATTGATGCGGATTCCCTGCGCCCCTGCCAGCGCTGCTTTCAATTGTTGCGCGAGTTCGGAAGGTTTGGCTTTTCCGGTGGGAAAGGCGTGAGCGAATCGCGCGAGCTCTTCGAGTGTGACGCTGCCAAAGAACTGCACGCTGGCCAACCCCGCTGCGGAAAGCAATTGCGCAAACTGTTTCTCGGCTGGGGCGCCTTCGAGCGGCACGCCGTCCAGCAAAAGCTGCGAACCGGTCGCGCCCAGCAGCAGTCCGCCTTCGCTGCCTTCGGGAATCGCCGTGTGCAGCTCCTCAAACGCAATCTTGAGCTGTTCGATGGTACGGACGTGGTCGTAACCGTACAGGCGGGCAAATTTCAGCAGGATATTCAGGCTTCTTACAAAAGCGCGTCCGGCCGCCGTTTTTGGGTCTGCTCTCATCCCTCGCCGAGTCGTCCCACGCTAGGACTCCCTCACTAGTACCGTAGGAGGAGCGGCAGTTAGTCGCAATGGTACAGGAGTCCCATGTGCTTCACGGGTCAAGCCACCATTCGGACGGGCAGGATTCCTGACCGACCGAACGGGGCAGCTTTGGAAGAGGACAGGTAGGGAAAAACCGCCGCCTATTTGAGAGTGTGTACTCGGCGAGCCGGGGACGGAACACGCAGACGCGATGCCACTCGGTCTTCGACGCCCACTCGTCGTCGGTGTTCTTCCACGACCGCTGCGTTGCGACGGCCTGCTCCAGGATGAGAGATAGTTCGGGGAACTTCCGCCCGTTGTTGTTCCGCGCTTGACGCTGCTCCGGGTCTGCGCCGACGAAGCCGATGATCGTCACTGAGTTGAGATAAGACATGAATTCTTCTCCTTTTTCTTGCCCCATTTTCCTGGGGCACCCAAAAGCGAGAGGCCGCTGCTCCCAAGGCGAGCGGGTGCTTTATGGGAGGGACCTGTGTTGTTCGGGAGGAACCGGGAAAGCAGAAACCGCGAAGCTGCCGGGCGCAGGAATTGGCCCGAAGCAGTGCCCAGGCAAATGCGTGGCAGAAAAAGGTGACGCCTAAAGAACTCAGTACGAAATGAAAGCGCGAGGCCTAGGGCAGCCGGGACGGAAACTTGGGCAAGTGCAGAATCAATGGCGTTCCGAATGGATGTACGATTTCACACAATGTTGCGGGCGTGCCGTAGCGCGGCAAAAGAGTTGCTTGAAACGGTCACCGCCCTCGCAGTTCGTAGAAGTGAAAACCTTCTTCCTCCGGAAGGAAAATACAAAGCGCTGACACAGTCGTAGCCTCCGCTCCCTCCCGGTCCTCGGGCGCGGCTTCTCTTGGGTCCCCATAAATGGTTAAGCAATCGGCCAGCAACATAGATAAATTGCCGGCCGGTCCCTCGAAATCAATGATTGCTCGCCTGATAGGGCGGCTGTCTGTGGAAAACGATACTTGCGACACTTTTACTCGCTGACGCATAGCCCATCGAACGCCTTGCCCCTCGATCCCGCGGAGAGTCTGGCGAAAAGGGCTTTCAGCGGCAACAAGTATGTCCGCGGACTCGTCCTTCCGCTTGCTCAATATCGCGACTGCTTCGTCCAACGAGATGACCATGACTCTCCGCAATCAGAAATCGTGGCCGCAGTCCCTGTTTGGGGCGACCCTAAGCAACACAAACTCATACCTCCCGCAACTCGTAGACTGCAAATACCTCATTGGTTGGAAAGAACAGGAAGAGGCACGATAGAGTCTTGAACCGAGGATCTGGTTTAACAAACGGGGGCTTTTCGTAAGGTTCGCTATAGGAAAAAACACAAGCGTTGATTAGTAAAGACAAATTGCCTTCTGGACCCTCGAACATGACCTTGGAGGTTCCTGGTGACTCCATGGCTGGAGGAGCCGACACCTGTGCTATCGTCCCGCGTAGACTTATGTTCCAGTCCACACCGCTTTCATGGACGCTGCGGAGGCCCGGCTGAGAGACATTTTGGCCAAAGACGAATACGGGGATACCCTCATCCCTCCATTTATTGAACTTAGCTACAGCCTCTTCCAGCGATAAGTTCATGTTTCTCTCCCCAATTTTGCCAGGAGCATGCAGTATCGAAGCATAGAGGCCGTAGGTCAATCGGCGTATTCCGTGATTTCAAAACCTCAGCCGCCACTTCAAAGCTGGCCATCGGTGGTCACGGCAAAACCGACCCGACGGGAATGGCCAGGGGGCGCACAACATGCTTTAATGGCTAAGCCGCTGGCGAGCAAACCACGCCCGAATCTATTCCACTTCCGTATGACCCGCCCGATCGGCGAAGGGAATACGAGGAGCTGGCGGCATTGCTGCGCCAGCACGGCGGCCAGGAATGAATAAAAAGTGAGTATGAACTTCTGGAACAAACTGTTTGGCAGCGAGTCCAAGCCAAGAACACCCGCGAACGTGACGGAAGACCCCAACTCGCCGCCCACCCAACCAGCCTCAGCCACTCCTCCTTCGGCTGCCTCGCCCCTAACCACGAACGCAGAAGTCAACCTAGTCAAGGAGATCACTGATCAG
>Ga0187778_10000525_pt1 | contig 27255 bp, 31 predicted proteins | sample 1015_Q2_SP5_20_M_FD_132418 | JGI IMG/M metagenome (GOLD analysis project Ga0187778, IMG submission 132418) | Tropical peat soil microbial communities from peatlands in Department of Meta, Colombia - 1015_Q2_SP5_20_MG | ecosystem: Environmental > Terrestrial > Soil > Wetlands > Peat | place... | reverse complement strand
AGATATGCTGGCGAACCCCAACGCAGGTAAGGATTTACCTCGACGCTTGCTTTGCGAAGAGCGCTTCGACATGGCACAATTCTCCCACCTACTTACCGCATATTTAGTCCAATCGCTCATAAGGATACTCGTTCCACATAGACGCTGGAAGTGACAAAAGAGTTAGGAATGGCGCAATTGCGGCGTAGTCGGAATGAGATCAAGCGACGGGGCACAGTGTTATGTCAGCATGGATTTTTGTCATCGGTCTGGTGTTGCTGTGGGCCGGTGTGAGCGCGCGCCTCGAGCGCCGCGACCGTCGTGGCGTAGAGCTAGCAGCGTTGAATAACCCCATAAAGGCTGCAACCTTTTGGGGACACGATGCCAAAGCGGAACGCCAAGCCTACGTTGATAAGCTCGCAGAACATAACAACTGGCGCAACAACATCAGGTTTGAATTGATCAATTGGATTACCTTTGCGATTGGTGCAACGTTCTGCTTACTTGCCGCAGTACTCTGGTTAGGTGAAGACCGAACCCGGACCTGGGATCGCCTATGGGATCTTGTGGGTCCGTTCGTTATCGCTGTAGTAGGAATTTACTACGTCTACCAACTAATGAGACGGTTGGATAAAGCAGAGAGCGAGATCAAATGGCTCAATCTCATGCTGGCACAGGTAAAGGATGACGAAAAAGTCAACTACTCAGAATTGGAGGGTCGGCTCGCGAAGTTGGATGGAAAGCCAGACAAAGGCTGACCAGATAATCACGACGCCGCTAAGTAAGCCAAGTAAGGCGTGAGCGCACATAATCCTTAGCTATGCTCCAATCCTCATTTTGACGCTTCTCAGTTTCTTCGCGGTCGATAGCATCACGAAGGCGCTCAAGTGAGGCTCTCTCATTGCCAGGGTCTGTCCTAACATAATCCTCGATATTTCTTTCGATTAAATGCACGCGATTGGGTTGATTTGTTCGTGCCAATATGCCCAGTGCTTCAATATGCAATCGGAGAAGATCGTCGCGGTCCATTGGTGCCTTCCTGGCGCTCCCTCTAATTCATCATACACGTTCGCGGACCCTTCAACAAAACGCTTTAAAACTTGTGAAGGGACTTGAGGAATTTCCCACAAAATTTGCGAAGGCCCATTGCCCAATCGCCCAAATCGGTTCGAGGATGCCACGTTGACGCACATCCGATTTAAGGTCTTCGAACGCATGGCCTTCAATCATTGGGAAGGTCGCAGCGAACGGGTGCGCGGAGTAGTCAAGGAAGGTCGGGCCTTCAGCGACGGGGAGTTTAGCAACGTTAGTCATTTGCAGTTCCTTTCTGCCCATAGGCATGCTTCACTTTTCAAACAACACGACCTAAGCCTTGGCCGTTACTTCGCTCGTCGAGCTAACAACTTGCGAAGCGATCCACTCATCAAGATCAGATTGCTGATACAACACGCGACGTTTTAGCTTGACGAACCTAGGCCCAAGACCACTCACACGAAGCCGGTCCAGGCTGCGCTCGGAAAGCCTTAGCGTGCGTGCTGCCTCAGCCGCTGTTAACAGCGTCATGAGACACCTGTAGCGATGTTGGTGTTGGAGGGCGGGCCTTACCGGTCGCTTAGCGTGCCGAGCTATCCGCTTGCCTGGGGGCTCAGTGTCGCCTGAGCGACGGAGCGCATGTGGTTCCCAGGTCTTTGTATTCTGACAGTGGCGGACGATTACGGCTTAATGTCGGCAACCTAAACGACAGTTGCCGACATGAGCCGACAAAAATTTCACGAACGCGTTATTTGTTCGACGTGATCGGCCCAGCGCATCAGCGCATCGCGCATCGGTTCGATATATCGCGCGCGATTATACACGCCTGCGACAGATGCTTTGTGGCCCGATTGATGATTGAGGATTGCCTCGATGATGTGCGGGGCAATGCCCAGTTCTGCGCAACCAGTTGCCATCGTGCGTCGCAGATCGTGCAAACACCAAGGAGCAAATCCAAGCGCACGATCTAGCCTAGCCTTTGCTCGATCCCAATTCTTGAAATTAAACACGCTGCCTTCAGCTCGCTCGCCGAGGATCGCAAGAGCCTGCTTGGAAAGTAGAAGCGTGTGCTCGCGCTTGTTTTTCGTTCGCGCGGCGGGCAGGACAATCCGGTCGCCGTCGATTTCGTCCCAACGCAAGCGCGCAATTTCCTCCCGGCGTTGGCCGGTCAAAACCAAAAGCTTGACGATTCGCCCATAGTCGCCCGAAGGCAAGGCGTGCCAAAGCTGCCGAATTTCGGCTTCGCTTAGGACCCGCTCTCGCGCGCGCTCCTCGAGCTTGCCAGTACCAGCCACAGGATTACGTTCGATCAATCCCTCTCGGATCGCCCAATTGAACATTGCCAAGAGCGAACCTCGAATGCGATTGCGCACGATCCCCGGATGCTGGGCTAGCACGCCCGCAATGTCGCGGCGGGTGATGGCTTCGAGTTTTAGCCGCGCCAATGCCGCCGAATGCTTGCGCAGATGCCGCTCCATTTCGACGAGCGTGCTAATGCGAAGGCGTTGTCGGCGCTGGGCAAGGTAGCGCTCGACCATCACGCTAAAGCTATCGCCCTCCGGTGGCGCGGCCGGATTGAGCAAGATCGCCCGCGCGCGGAGGCGAGCTTGGTCTGGGGTCAGTGGGCCGAAGCGACCGATGCTCCGCACATGCTGCCGCCCGTCCACGCGATAGCGAACATAAAAGAAAGTTCCCTGCAGTTGCTTGCGTGCGCCAAACCCGACTAGCGCGGTATCCCAGAGCCAGCCCCGCAAACTGCGGATCGAAGTGAGGTTGATTTTGCCCTGCATCCTGCGGGAGGCTAGTCGTCAATTAGTCGTCACCAAGCGCAAATTTCAGGCGGGGCCTGACGGTGGGCGTCGGTAGGAGACGGGAGCGAAGGCGTTGGAAGTAAAAAACTAATTTCGACCTTCGCGCGCCAGCACAAACACTTGCGCCCCCTAACGGTTCTGATAATAAGACCGCCCCGCATGAGCGACGAAGAACCGCCGAAAAAGCGTTCCCAGTCCCGGGAGCGGTGTTCTGCCATAACCGGCGTGATGTTTCGCCTTCTTCTGGTTCGCCGACTCCTGAGCAGCCGTCCCGCCGTCCGGTGCATCCGCGGGCGTCGCCGTTGCGGTTGCTGACGGCTCGGACAGTGCGGCGATACCTGTCGCGGGCGTCGATCCCGCATTCGGCTGTCCCGCGTTTTCCTGCGGCGCCGTCGGCGCGGACGCCTGTACGGGCTGCTGATGATCCGGGATCGAGGGGGCCGCGGCAGCCGCCTGACTTCCTTGCTGGCCTGACGCCGGCGGCGTCACCTGCGGGCGAGCGGGCGCTTGACCAGAGGTCTCGGTCGTCGCGATGGGCGGCACCGTGGGGCCGGAAACTGGGGCGGCGGCCGGCGTCACCGGTGCGGCGCCGATCTCGGGAGCGGCCGGTGCCGAAGCGGCGCGGACACTGGTCACGATAGCGTGGGCGGCAACTGGTGTCCGTTCGGGCTTGGCGGGACGATCGACCAGCGATAGGACGACGCCGGCTCCCGCCGTTGCACCGATTGCTGTTGCAACCAGAACAACGCGGGCCGTGCGCGCGAAGCTTGGCACGGGCGCAAGATAGCCCCATTCAGGACTGAAATTCCCGGCGGATCGCATTAACGAACTCCTAGAGCACGATCCGGAAAACTGGAAACCGGTCTTCCGAAAAGATCATGCCTTGTCAAATAACCAGAGCCGCAATCGACTCAATATGAAGCGGTTGTGCTCCAGTGCAACGGTACTGACGCCGCGCCACGCGTAAAACCCCTGGCGGGACGAGCGGTTCCAAGCCGCTTAAGTCCCTGTTGCGACATGGCTTACCTATGCCGGCCGTCCAGGGCAAGCGTGCCGAGCGTGAAAATTGGGAATTGTTGCCCAAAACCGCACGGCCGGAGCGGCCGGCGCCGTTCCCTGTGAACACAATTGTCGGTGCGATTGGCGCGCGGCGACCTGGATCGTCCGCCTCATCGCCTATCCGCCGTCAGGAGTCCGAGCTGAACTGGCGTCCGTTCGGGGCAGTTCCGCTGATGTGCTCGCCGACCGAGGTGAACACATCGCCGATCGCAGAAACCGCATGCCGCGTGGCGGCGACGACCTGATCTTTCAAGTCGAGCGTCTTGGCGAGCAGCGAATCGGGATCGCGCGCCAGGTGTCCAGCGGGCGCGCTGGCGTCGTCGACCTGCGGATTCTGCTCTGCTTGGGCGATGACCAGCGGCGCGCCGCCTGATGCGGCGACCGTGGCGGCTGCGGCCGCTAGCTTCGCGTGCGGAAGCGTAGGCCTCGGCGCCGCCAAAGCGGCGCTATGGCGGGCCGGCGTCTGCGCCGCAAGTCTCGTCTCCGCCGCATTGGAATCGACCTGCGCCGTTTTCTCCTGCGTCGCCTGAGCAGCCTGAGCAGCCTTCTCTTCGGCCGCCCTTAGCTCCGCAGCTTTCTCGACCTTGGCGTCCTCAACCGCGCGCGCGGATTCCACGTCTTCCGCGGCAAGGCGACTTTTCTCGGCGGCCATCTGCGATTTCAGATAGCCGACAATCTGCGCATGCTCGTCGCGAACGAGCGCCAGGACTTCGGCCGATGCCGGGTTTGCCTGCTCGGCGAGCGGCGAAGATGGCGGGCTGTTGCCGATGTGAAGTTGGGTAAAAAGGATTCCGCCGATGACGCTTGCCAGCGCCGCCGGCAAGACATCGAGCACGAATTTGCCGACAAACCGCGCCAGCAACGGCGCTTGGGAGTGACCCGAGTGGCCGACAGATTGTCCATTCACCCACATCGCGCGAACCCTTTTTTTCAAACGAGTGGTTGAATTTCAAACATTCGTTATAGGCGATCAAGGGCCTGGAAAAAGGAATTTTTGCGGCATTCCCGGGGCCTCGAGACGAATTAGTCTGCGGGTTGCAATCCTGCCACAACCCAGCGGCTGATCAGTCCCGACAGCCATTCGACCGCAGATTCGTCGAGAGTCAGCCCGACCGGCGGCTGCGCCAGCTGTTCGCGATTGCGCAGAAACACGCTGCATTGGCCGATCAGCCAGACCGTGGCGACCATGGTGGTGCGATGATCGGCATCCGGCAGGAACCGGCGCACGAGATCGCTGGCAAGGCCCATGAAGGGGGCGGCTTCCTCACTGACCAAGTGCCGGAAAACAGCCGTCGGTTGCACCGTCTCCCAGTTGAAGATCCGCATATGGCGGCTGTATTCGTCGCGGCCCGCCAGCGGACGGAGCTGCCGGCGGATGAACTGAGAAAGCGCCTCCTGCCGCGACATGGATTTGACCTCCTCGGCATGGGCCAATTGGTCCTCGGTCAAGGCCCGGAACGCCGTCCGCAGGACCTCGCGATAAAGCCCATCCTTGCCGTCGAAATGGTAGTTGATGGCGGCCTGATTCACTTTCGCCTTGGCCACGATGGCACGGATGCTCGTGCCGCCGTAGCCGTGTTCGGCGAAAAGCCGCTCAGCCGCTTTGAGTATCCGTTCGCGCGTGATTTCGGATGGCCGCGTCATGACCGCCCCACCATCGCCGTTTTCAAACCTGCGTTTGAATTCCAAATAGGCCTTTGTCGCGCGTAATGCAATTGCTTTCTTTGCCCTGGGCGCATGACTCGGCGGTGCGGAACTGGGGCATGATCTGAAAGAAGCCTGCGCCGGACTTGATCCGGGGTGGAAACCGGCCTTCCGAAAAGACGCGCCCCATCAAAAGCGCAGAGCCGCAATCGATTCTATTTGAAGCGATTGCCGCTCTAGGCGTCGTTGCGACGTCATACTAGTTTGCAAACCATCGAAAGCCGCACCTTTCAATGCGGCCGAATGCGAAGAAATCATCGATGAATCAGCACCGTCTGCCGTCCGACGTCGTCGGACTGACCAAAGTCATGCCGCCCCTCTCGCGGCGGGGATTTATGTCGAGTTCGGCCGCCGCCGCCGCGGGCTACACCCTTGCGACCGGACCGGTGCGCGCCGACGCGATCCAAACCGACGCCAAGGGACTCGACGCGGGCGACGTCAAGGTCAAGGTTTCCGGCGGCGACATGCCGGTTTATTACGCGCGGCCGGCGGGCGTGCAGCATCCGCCGATCATTCTCGTCTGCATGGAAATTTTTGGCCTGCACGAATTCATCAAGGACGTTACGCGCCGGCTCGGACATCTCGGCGCATTCGCGGTCGCGCCGGATTACTATTTCCGGATGGGAGATCTCGTCAAAATCAGCGACACGCAGGAACTTTATCCGAAGGTGAACAGCAAGACGGATACCGAGCTTTTCGCCGATCTTGACGCCACCGTCACCTGGGCCAAATCGCAGGGCGGCGACGGCAACCGGCTCGGCATTATGGGCTTCTGCCGCGGCGCCCGAAATGTGTGGCATTACTCGACGCACAATCCGGATCTGAAAGCAGGCGTTGCTTTCTATGGTCCTTTGGCCGACAAGAGCGACGCCGCGCCGAAGAGCTCGATCGAGCTCGCTCCCGAAGTGAAGGAGCCGATGCTCGGCCTCTACGGGGCGGAAGATACCGGCATTAAAGTCGAGCAAGTCAACCAGATGGAAGCCGCATTGAAAGCCGCCGACAAGACCGCCGAATTCCATATTTATCCGGGCGCGCCGCACGGCTTCGTCGCCGATTACCGATCGAGCTATCGCAAGGACGCGGCGGAAGATGCCTGGAACCGCATGGTCGGCTGGTTCAAGAAGTACAACGTCTTAAGTTAGCCTGATAAAGAAATCGGGCCAGCGCGGCGCCCATCGGCGTCGCGCTTTTCACATTTGACCGGCATGGCATGCACCTGCCGCAGGGGAGGAAACACAATGGCTCGCATCGAACAGGTACGCAGGGAAAATGTGGGAACGCGACAGCAACAGCTTTACGACGACATCATGCGCACGCGGCCGCGCGGTAACCTGAGTGGGCCGTTTTCGGTGTGGATCTACCGGCCGGACATCGCCGAACCGGCCAATCAACTCGCCAATTGTTTCCGCGTCAGTCCTACGCTCGATAAGCGCCTGATCGAGCTGATCGTGCTTTTGGTGTGCCGCGACGCGACCGCGAAATATGCATGGTCCGCCCATGTCAATCTCGCCCGCGAGGCAGGATTGAGCGCGAAGACAATCGAGGCCATCCGCGCGCGCAAGCGGCCCGAATTCGGCAGCGACGACGAAAGCGTGGTCTACGATTTGGTGAGTGAACTGCTTGCTTCGAAAAAGGTGAGCCCGGCGACCTTCCAGCGCGCCGAGGCCGCGCTTGGCCGCGACGGCATTATCGAGGCCGTCAGTTGCGCCGGCTTCTACGGCATGATCGGGTTCGTGCTCAACACGTTCGAGATTCCGCCGCAGCCGGGCGGCGACGTCCTGAGCTAAATCTGCTGACGCAACGAGGCAGCCGAGCGTCCGCTTTGGCCGACCGAGACCGCCGCAAAACCGCGCGCCCTTGCGGTGTCAAAATCACGAGCCGAAGCTTACCGTCGAGGCGCACGAGGCCCTCGATAACGGCATCTTCCCAAACCGACAGGCGCGGACAAGTCGTGCGCCAGGCCTCCATGGTCTGCGGGTAGCTTCGCGGCCGGTCTGCCACCCACGACAAGAATTGGATCATGATCAGGCTCGGAGCAACGGCCATCGCAGCCTCCCTGCCCGGCAAACTATAGACCAAATCGCGCTCGGATGCAGCTTTGGCTGCGCGTTCATGCTAGAATGGCATTGCGCCTTTGCGTGGGCGAGTGACCGCATTTGCTGCAGTGTAACGCGAGGATCTACATGGATATCCTCATCAGGGCGCTCGTTACATTCCTCGTCGTTCTGCTCATCCTTTATCTGGTCAATATGTTGCCGATTAAACGGCGTGCCAGGGAGATCGTGCGAGTGATCGTCATTATCATCGGCGTTTTGTCGCTGCTCGGTTATCTGGTGAACTTTTAAAACCGGCGTGCCCCCGTGCGACGCATCGAAGGCTATGTCATCGTGTCCGCCGACGGCATGCTCGCGGACGGCAAAGGCGAAATGCCGGCGTCGATCCGCAACAAGGCCGATCAGCGCTTTTTCCAGGACGCGCTCGATCATGCCGCGGTCGTCGTTCACGGCCGCCATTCTCACGAAGGCGGCCCGCACGCCGCACGACGCAAGCGTCTTGTCCTGACGCGTCAGATCGCCGCCACCGCACCCGACCCCTCGCATCCCAATGCGCTGTTGTGGAATCCGGTCGGCGCGACGCTCGACCAGGCGCTCGAACAACTGGGAGTCATCGAGGGTATTATTGCCGTCATCGGCGGCCCGGAAGTATTCAGCCTGTTTTTGCCGCTTTACGATGCGTTCCATCTTTCCCGCGTTGCGAATGTTACGATCCCCGGTGGCATTCCGCCATTCACCGAAGTCGGCCGCAATGCGACGCCGGAAGACGTGCTGGAGCGCCATGGTTTTAAGGCTGGGCCTCGGCGCGACCTCGATGCGGCAGCCGGCGTATCGGTGGTGACGTGGCAGCGCTGACGCTTCTCTATAGGGTCTTTCGATGACTTTTCCCCAGCTGCGATCCGGTCCGAGCCGCGTCGTCGCGCTCGATTACGAGATAGCGCAGGAGCGGGCCGCCGCGCTCGGACAAATGGGACGTGCGCTCGAAGCGGCGCTCGCCGCGCTCTGCGACTACGACCGGGGCGAGCAAAAGTCGGACGAACTCCGGGCCAAACTGGTGCAGGCTGCGGGCTATGCGCTGTGGCGCTTTGTGGTCCAGCGTGAGGCTTGCGGCCTGCGCGATCCGTGGCCGGTCATACGCGACTATCGCGTCCCGCAAGACGTGCAAAACCGGATGGGAGTTTTCGGCGGAACAAGCCGCTTGAGCGGCTGAGCTTACCGCGCTGGGGGCCTGCACAAGCGCCGGGCGCCGTATTAGCCGTTCGTTAACCTCATGATGCGCTGCCGGCAAGGTTTTATTCACCCTTCCCTATGCATTGTTTTCGATACTTCAAAGGCGTAGCCAGCGCTCCCAACTGTGATGCGAATCCGTCCGCTTGTCGAAGAATTCGAGGCCGTTCTCGCCTCCGGCAGCGTCGCGCGCCGTATCGACATCCTCGCCCGGATCGCCGATCTCTTCATCCATGGCGCCGAACGATATTCGAAGGATCAGATCGATCTGTTCGGCGATGTCATGATCCAGCTGGCCAGGACGGTTGTCGCCAAGGCTCGCGCCGAGCTGGCGGAGCGGCTCGCGCCGATCGCCCAGGCGCCGGCGCATCTCATCCGGATGCTTGCCTTCGATGACGACGGCACAGTTGCAAATCCCGTTCTATTGCTATCCGTATGCCTTGCCGAGCGCGACCTTGTGCAGGTGGCCCGCACTAAGAGTCAGCGGCATCTTCTGGCCATCGCGCAGCGCCGATCATTAAGCGAGGCCGTAACGGATATATTGGTCGAACGCGGCGATGGTCATGTGGTGAGATCGCTTGCCGGTCATGGCGGCGCGCAATTTTCCAAAGCCGGCCTTCGCAGGCTGGCGGAGCGCCGCTCGCGCGACGGAGGTGCATCGGCGAACGAATTGGGATCACAGCTCGACATCGACCATTATGCCCGCGAAGGCAAGTTCGCGGAAACCGCGATTGCGTTATCGCGATTGTGCGAAATGCCAATGCCGGCGATCGAGCGCGCGCTTCTCGCACCGGACGCCGAGGCCGTCCTCGTTTTGGCCAAGGCCGTGGGATTATCGGCGACGACGACCAAAGCCGTCCTGCAGTTAGGCGCAGTCAACCGCGGCTCTTCGGCAACGAAGAGCAAGCCGGTCAGGAACCACGAGCAAGCGCTGCAGGGCTTCGATCGCTTGCGGCCCGAAAGCGCGCAACGTGTGCTCGGTTTCTTCCGCGCCTGCGTCAAAAAACCGGCCGAGCCCTCAGGGCGAGATCCGGAAAAAGCCCGCCCCGGACTTGATCCGGGCCGGAAACCGATTTTCAGAAAAGATCATGTCCCATCAAACATCTAGAGCCCAATCGATTCAGTCTGAAACGACTGCGCTCTAGTTCAGCCGGCGATCCCCGCTAACGGCCGGCGATAAGACCTGCGCTCCCCAGATCGACGTCACTAATACGAGCAATAGCCCGGCTGTACTTGTAGCCAGGAGCCGTTCGGATAGCGGTAGTAGCAGCCGCCGCGCCACCAATAATAACCGCCATTGCGGCGTTGCGCTTCCGCGGCAATGACCGCGCCCGTGGTCGCGCCGATCGCCGCGCCGGCGATGACGCCGCCCGCGCCGCGCCCAACCGCACCGCCGATAAGGCCGCCAAGCGCGCCGCCCACGATCGCGCCGCCGACCGGATCCTGCGCCGCCGCCTGTTGCGCCGGCATCAAGGCTGCGAGTGTCAAAATCACCGCCGCTCCGACTGTTCGCATATTTTCCCTCTCCTCTTGCCTTCGCTCCCCGATTTCAATCTTCGTCGGCCGAGCCATCGAGCTCCACTCTATCACAGAATATCCTCGGTCCCTGCTTCGGCCGGAATATTGGCGAAAAGGGGGAACGCGATCGTGACGAAGCGTTAAAGCTTTTACAGCAGAATCTACTTGACTCCATGCTGATTGCATTTATTTGGGAATTTAGCCGCTGTTGGTCGGTTCGCGTGGACTGATCGAGCGGCTTTCGCTTTCCGCGGCGCCGGCTCGCCGGCAACTCGGGTTCTTATCCCTGGTTGGGGAGGACGGCATGAGCCAGAACGCCCTCTTGCGATCGGTGAAGGGCTTAGAAGTCCCAGGCACCGCCCGAAAAGAAGTTCGAAAGACCAAATTGAAAGTCGCGGCTTCGGCGCCGGTGGAAGTCCGCCAAGCCGCTCAACACCAAGCCACTCAACACCAAGGCTTCCAACCCAAGGATCATTTCGCCGTTCGCAAGGGCGTTCGCTGCGCCGGTGTGCATCTGATCGTCGATCTACACGGCGCCAAGCGCCTCGATGACATCGAACATATCGAGTCGACCTTGCGACGCTGCGTTGAGGCTGCCCGGGCGACCTTGCTCCATATCCACTTGCATCATTTTCAGCCGAGCGGAGTATCGGGCGTAGCTGTGCTGGCCGAGAGCCACATTTCCATCCATACTTGGCCGGAAGCAGGCTATGCGGCGCTCGACGTCTTCATGTGCGGATCGGCCCAGCCAGACAAATGCATTCCCGTTCTGCGCGAAGCTTTTGCGGCAAAACGCGTGGGCGTAAACGAGCTCTTGCGCGGGCACGACGGTTGAACCGCGCTTGAACTGCCAGTTCAGTTGCGGTTGAACCGATCGTGAAATCAATTCGGCCGGGCCCGCCCCGGCCTTTTTTTCTTTTGCCGCACGCCGCTGCGTATTGCGTCCCATTTGCCTCGAATGTCGAAGATAGGCCACCATCGATTGGGAATGCGCCTAGCAGCGTCTCGGGGAGCGTCGTTACGGGCGCGGTTGAGGATCACATGGTGGAAAAAAGTCCAGAGAAGCGCTGGATCGCCGAAACGCTGTTCGACGACCTTGGCTTTCGCATGACCTTCGAGGTCGATAACGTTCTCTATGAATTGCAGACCGAGCATCAGCACCTCGTGCTGTTCGAGCAGCGGTTCTTCGGCAAGATGCTGATGCTCGACGGGGCGACGCAAATTTCCAAGAAGGACGAGTTCATTTACCAGGAGATGATGTCGCACGTGCCGCTGTTCGCGCACGGCAATGCCCAGGATGTGCTTATCGTCGGAGGCGGCGATTGCGGTATCGCCGAAGAGGTGCTCAAGCACCGCACCGTCAAGCACCTCACCCAGGTCGAGATCGACCCGAAGGTGATCGAATTCGCCAAGGAGCACTTTCCGGAATTCACCAAGCCCGTCTTTGCCGACAGCCGTTTCGAATCGGTGATCGACGACGGCGCAAAATTCGTCGCCAAAACCGACCGGTGCTTCGACGTCATTATTGTCGATTCTACCGATCCGCAGGGACCGGGCAAAATTTTGTTCGGGGCGAAGTTCTATGCCGGCTGCAAGCGCTGCATGAAGGATCGCGGCGTGCTGGTCACGCAGAATGGCGTCCCCTTCTTTCAGAACAACGAGCTCGCCGCGACCATGCTGAAATTCCGGCGGTTATTCGCCGATGCCAGCTGTTATATCGCGGCCATCCCGGTCTATGTCGGCGGCCACATGGCCATGGGCATAGCGACGGACGACAAGCGGCTGCGCCAACATCCGGTCAAAACCATCGCCGAGCGATACCGCAAGGCCGGGAGCTTCAAGACAATGTATTGGACCCCCGAGGTTCATGTCGCCGCTTTCGCCCAGCCGCGCTTTATCTCCGATCTTGTGGCAAAGGCCGATGCGGGACTGCGCAAGACGGAACGCAAGGCCGGGCGCAGGACGGGACGAAAGGACTTGCCGTAACACAAGACAGCAGGCGCACAACGGATGTAGACTACCAGCGCCATTCGCTCTTAGACCCAACTCTATCGTGTGACGGCATTGAGCTTCTTCCCTGCCAAAGATCCCGCACTCGGCGATGCGCGTTCGACCGAGGCCATCGAACAGATCATCGTGCCGCGTTCGGTCGATCTCGGCGGCTTGCAGGTTCACCGTGCGCTGCCGTCGGCACGCTCGCGCATGGTGGGGCCTTTCATTTTCTTCGATCATTTCGGGCCGGCGATATTCCGCGCCGGCAACGGCATCGACGTGCGGCCGCATCCGCATATCGGGCTGGCGACGGTTACTTACTTGTTCGACGGCGAAATCGTCCATCGCGACAGCCTCGGCAGCGCCATGCCGATCAGGCCGGGCGCGGTCAATTGGATGACGGCCGGGCGCGGCATCGTTCACTCCGAGCGCACCGCACCCGACCACCGCGACGGCGGCGAGCCGCTGCACGGGTTGCAATTGTGGGTCGCGCTGCCGCTTGCGCAGGAGGAAACCCAACCGGGCTTCGCCCACACGCCGGCCGCCGACATTCCACAACTACGCGAGGACGGGATTACTTTGCGCGTCATCGCCGGAGCCATGCAGGGACTGCGCTCGCCGGTCGCGACATCGTGGGACACGATATTTGCAGAGACGCGGCTTGCGGCCGGGCGCACCTTGCCGCTTGGCGCCGACTATGAGGAGCGTGCGCTTTACGTCATCGCGGGTGAGATCGAGATCGGAGGCGAACGCCATCCACCGGAGCGGCTCTTGGTGCTCAAACCGGGCGACCGGGTCGCCGTGAAGGCGGCAACCGACGCCCATTTCATCTTGGTCGGCGGCGCCGCGATGGACGGTCCTCGCCACATCTGGTGGAATTTCGTTTCCTCGCGCAAGGATCGCATCGAGGCCGCCAAAGCCGATTGGAAAGCCGGCCGTTTCGCCATCGTCCCGGGCGACACTGAAGAGTTTATTCCGCTGCCCGACGGCGCTTAGTCACTCGCGGCATTTGATTGCCCTAGCGCCGACCGCTGCCGTGCGGCAATTTTCCTCCATCGTCGGCCGCTCCAATCTCATCGCGACCGGCGTTGCGAAAGGGAGAGTTCGATGGCATTCGTTCGTCCTCGCGTCGCATTTTTGCTACTTGCCGCGACCTGCGCGATCGCGGCGGCGCGTGAGCCAGCAACGGCTCGTTCGGGTTCGGATCTCGAGCGCGTCTACCGGATCATCGCGACCAAGAAGATGGTCGACCTGACCCACGCCTTCGGGCCCGAGACCCCGGTCTGGGCCGGCTTCGGCCAGGCCAAATTTTTCCCGGCCGCCGATCCTAAGACGCGCGAACCCTACACAATCGCCAAGGACGGCTTCAGGGCGACTTATTATGAAATGGTCGGGCAATACGGAACGCATGTCGATCCGCCGGCGCATTTCGCCGAAACCGGCATCACCATGGACCGCATTCCGCTCAAGCAGATGATTCTGCGCCTCGTCGTGCTCGATGACACACCCTACCTCGCCAAGGATCCGAACCACGCTTTTTCGATCGCCGATCTCAAAGCCTGGGAACGCCGGCACGGGCGCGTACCGCCTGGCGCTTTCGCCGCGTTGCGGACGGATATGTATAAGGACTGGGATTCGAATCCCGAGCGTTTCAAACGCCAGCCGTTTCCCGCATGGTCGCTCGACACGATCAAATATCTTTACGAAGAACGCGGCGTAACGGCCACCGGCCACGAATCGATGGATACCGATACCACCGACAAGATGGACTCCGAAACCTACATCCTCCAGCACGGGCATTTTCAAATCGAGGTCATGGCCAACCTCGACAAAGTGCCGCCGACCGGAGCGCTCATCGTGGTGACGTGGCCGAAGGTTGAAAACGGCCTCGGCTTCCCAGCCCGCGCCTTTGCGATTCTGCCCTGAGCTTTCGTCTCTGCACCTCGGAACAGAACCTGATGAAACCGGAACGGATAACAGGCGCCCAATGATCGATTTCAGCGTGAGCCGAAAGGTTCTTTTCTTCGCGGCTTTTATTTCCGCTTGGCCGTGCTCCTTGTCGCAGGCATTCGCGGCAAACGTCGAGGCGGATAAGCCGCAAATCGCGATCGAGAAAAAATACGTGGAGATTTCGCTAACCGTCGCCGCCGCGCTCGAACCGTTCCCCGGCCTGTTCGCCGACTGTCTCGCCGAGGGCAAGGCCTGGGCCGACAAAACCAACGGTGACGCGACGGCCGAATGGCGCGACAATCCCAAGGCATTCCGCCAAATGCAATGGTATTACACCCGCGACTACGCGCTCCGCTCGGTCGTCGGCCGCTACGTCAGCGTCGTACGCAGCGACGGCTGGTTCGATGGCGGCGCGCATCCGAACCAGCATATCGACACCATTTTATGGGACAGCACCGCGCGCAAACGCGTCAGTATACGACCGTTCTTTTCCGAAACAGCCGACAACGGCCCGACCATGGTAGCCTTGGCTCAGGCCGCCAAGCGCGCGATCACGACAATCAAGCTTGCAAACGGCATCAACGGTTACGGCGATGACGATAGGCCAGCCGCGGACATGATGCCGGACGATGAGCTGCGGCAAGATATGTTCATCAATAACGGCATCAAGCCGGCGCTTCTGGAAATCGGGCCTGTTACGCTCGCCCCCTCAACCGAAAGCGGCAAAAGCTCCGGTATGACGTTCCACTATTCGCCTTACGCTGTGGGTCCCTATGTGGAGGGAACCTATACGGCGTTTGTACCGTGGAGCGCGTTCCAAAAATTCTTATCGCCCGAGGGCGTCGCGATCTTCGGCGGCGAGCGGCCCAAAGGCGACGAGGACAAGTGGTGACGCCCGCCGACCGCACGGCCACGCCGCCGTCATCGCACGATGTCGAACGGCTCGCGCGCGGCGTACGCGCCGGCGAGCGCACCGTTCTGTCTCGCGCCATCACCCTGATCGAGAGCAAGCGCGCCGATCATCGCCGTGCCGCCGCGGCGCTGATGCAGGCTTTGCTGAAAGACACGGGCACCGCGGTGCGCGTCGGCATTACTGGGGCGCCCGGCGTCGGCAAATCGACGCTGATCGACGCGCTTGGCAGCATGCTGAGTGCGAAAACGCATAAGATCGCGGTGCTGGCGGTCGATCCGTCTTCGCGGCGCACCGGCGGCTCGATCCTTGCTGACAAAACCCGCATGGCGCGGCTGGGCAACGATCCAAATGCTTTCATTCGACCCTCGCCATCGTCCGGCACGCTGGGCGGAGTTGCGGCCAAGACGCGCGAGACCCTGCTGTTGTGCGAAGCCGCCGGCTACGATGTCGTATTGGTCGAAACGGTCGGCGTCGGCCAATCCGAAATCGCGGTGGCCGACATGACCGATTTCTTTCTGGTGCTTGCGCTACCGGGCGCGGGCGACGAGTTGCAGGCGCTCAAAAAGGGCGTCGTCGAACTCGCCGACATGATCGCCGTCAACAAAGCCGACGGCGACAACGTCGCGCGTGCCAAGCTTGCCGCGTCACAATTTGGCGCGGCGTTGCATATTCTCTCGCCACGTTCGCCGAACTGGTCGCCTCCCGTAATGACCTGTTCGGCGCTCACGGACGAAGGCATCGCAACGCTATGGTCGCACATTCTCGATCACCGCCGGCGGCTCGCGGCATCCGGCGAGCTTGCGGCGCGGCGCGGCGAACAGCAGGTGAAATGGATGTGGACCATGCTCGAAGAGCGGATGTTCGAGCCCTTGCGCTCCGATCGCGCATTGAAAGCCGCGTTGCCGCGCATCGAGGCCGATGTCGCCGCGGGCCGCCTGGCGCCGGCTTCGGCGGTGGAAAAGATTGCCGCAATGCTCGCGAGATGACCGCATGCGCATCTTGATCGCAGGCTTCGGGCCGTTTCCCGGCGCGCCGTTCAATCCAAGCGCCCTTTTGACGGCGGCGCTGGCGCGCCGAAGGCGCCCTGCTCTTTCGGGAATCGAAATCGACAGCCACGTCTTCGCGACCGTTTATGCCGCAGTCGATCGCGATTTGCCGAAGCTTCTCGCGCGCAAGCCGGACGCCGTTCTGATCTTCGGCCTGGCGGCGGGCAGGCCTCACATCAGTGTCGAGACGCGCGCGCGCAACTCGGTTGCGCCGTTATCGACCGATGCGAGCGGACGCCGCCCGCGACGCGCAACAATCGATTCCGGCGCGCCCCGATCGCGGAACGGCAATGCGCCGGCCGCGCTCTTGCTCAATGCGCTGCGGCGATCGGGAGTGCCCGCGCGCTTGTCGCGCGACGCTGGCCGCTACCTTTGCAATTACGCCTATTGGCGGGCCTTGCAGCACGTCGAGGACAACAGGCCGCTCGTGCAGTTCGTTCACATTCCGCGCCTGAGGATCGTGGCGCACCTAGGGACTCTCAAGCGGCGGCGGCCGTCGCTTGCGGAACTGACCGCCGCGGCCGAAAATCTCTTGATCGCGCTCGCCGCCGCAAGCCGGCGGTGAAATCAAGCACCAAAAGAGCGGCCGGCTCTTGCACCGGTGAGCCGGCTATCGCAGTGCGTCCGTTGCCCGGATTGCGCCAACCTCGAAGCCGTTCCAATTGCGCAAGGTCGGGTGCAGAAGCGGCGCCAGCGCCGCGCGCTCGGTCGCATCGAGCGGCAGAAAGCGCACGATGACGGCGGCCATGATCGCCTGCGCCGCCCGGCTCGCGCCGTCGTCGCATTTGATCGCGATGCCAAGACCCTGTTGCGGCAGCGCGCCGCAAAACACGCCTTCGGCGCCGGTCTTGACGAAAACGCGCTCGCCGAAGAGCTGCATGACTTTGGTGCAGAAGCGGCCGGTCCCGGCCATATGCCACGGCTTTCGCGCGCAGGCTTGGCGAAGCCGCGCCGCCGCACGCGCGCGCTGCGGCGAAACGCCCTGCCCGGCGCCGAATTTGGCGAATGCCTGCGCCAGATTGCGCAGCGGCACCGCCCAGGTCGGCACCGAGCAACCGTCGATGGCGCAGCGCTCCTCGGTCAAGGCCGCGCCAGTGAAGTCTTCGAGTACCGCGCGAACTTCCCGCTGCACCGGATGGTCCGGCTTGAAATACTCGGTGTGGTCGACGCCGATCGCGCAGGCGAGACACAAAAAGCCGGCGTGCTTGCCCGAACAATTGTTGTGGAGCGCCGACGGCGCGCCGATTCGCGCGAGCGCGGCGGCCGCGGCCTGCGCAATCGGCCAATGCGCGCCGCAACGGAGCGCCGACGAATCGAGACCGGCTTTTCCCAACATGCGCTCGACGCCGGCGACGTGCGCCGCTTCGCCGCTATGCGAGGCGCAAGCGAGGGCCAATTCCTCGTCGCCCAATCCGTAGCGATCGGCCGCGCCGCCTTCGACGAGCGGCAACGCCTGCAGCGCCTTGACCGCGGAACGCGGGAAGACCGGCGACGAAACATCGCCGATCTCAAGCACCGTCGTTCCCGCCGCGTCGACGACCGCGACGGCCCCCCGGTGCCGGCTCTCGACCAGCGTGCCGCGCATGACTTCGATCAAAACGGGATTGGCCATATTTGCCTGACGCGTTTCCCGCCATTTAGCACTTCGGGCAAGTCGGAGTAGACCTTAATGCAGCACGTTAAGTCGGTCCTGCGCCGCCAGCTTGACCGAGCGGCATCGCTCTTTGCAATCTTGGCGGCATGGCGCGGCTTATGATCGTTGTTCCCGTGCTGGACGAGGCGGCGATCATTGTCGGCGCCCTGCAAGCGCTCGCCCCGCTGCGCTCCCGTGGCGCCGAAGTCGTCGTCGCGGATGGCGGCAGCAGCGACGGCACGGCAAACCTCGCGCGACCCTTCGCCGATCGCGTCATCGCGGCGCCGCACGGGCGCGGCGCGGCGATGAACGCCGGTGCGGCGCTCGGCACCGGAGAAATGCTGCTCTTCCTGCATGCCGACACGACCTTGCCGGCCAATGCCGATCGCTTGATCGCGCCCGCCTTGATGCGGCGCGCCTGGGGCCGTTTCGATCTGCGCATCGCCGGACGGCATCCGCTCCTCGCGCTCGTCGCGCGCATGATCAATTGCCGCTCGCGGCTGACCGGCATCGCAACCGGCGATCAGGCGATCTTCGTGAGGCGCGAAGCGTTTGAGGCGGTCGGTGGCTTCCCCGATTTGCCGCTGATGGAGGACATCGCAATCTCGCGAAAGCTCAAGCGGCTGTGCCGCCCGGTCTGCATCGCCACGCCCGTCGTCACCTCGGGCCGGCGATGGGAATATCACGGCGTCGTGCGCACGATCGTTCTGATGTGGCGATTGCGGCTTGCTTATTATTTTGGCGCCGAGCCGGCGCGCCTTGCCATGCGCTACGGCCGCGTTCCGCCGTCAGCCGCGCAGGGCCGCGCCGGGCCATAAAGCGGGTCCGACGCGCGCATATTGCACCGGTCGCGCCACCTCGGCGCCCAGCGCTTGCGCGGCATGCCAGGCCCAATGCGGATCGTCGAGGAAGGCGCGCGCCATCGCGACCATGTCGGCTTTGCCCTCGGCGACGATCGCTTCGGCCTGTTTGGCATTGACGATCATGCCGACGGCGCGAACGGGAATATCGCATTCGCGGCGGACGCGCTCGGCGAAGGGAACGTTGAAGCCGGGATCGGTCGGCCAGCGGCTTTCCGGCGTGATATTGGCGGAAGAAACGTCGATGTAGTCGATCTCCGCCGCCTTGAGAGCCTTGCCCATCCTGACCGCGTCGTCCGCGGTCAGGCCGCCCTCGACCCAATCGGTGCCCGTGATGCGCGCGCCCAGCGGAATGCCGCGCGGCACCGCCGCGCGCGTGTCGCGAACCACCTCCAAGGGAAAGCGCATGCGGCCTTCGAACGAACCGCCGAATTCGTCGTTGCGCTTATTGGACAAGGGCGAGACGAAACTGTGCAGCAAATAACCGTGCGCGAAATGCAGCTCAATTGCGTCGAAGCCGAGCCGCACCGAACGTTTGGCGGCGTCGGCGAAGGCTGCTCGCACCCGCGCCATATCGTCCTCGGTCATGGCGCGCGGGGTGTGCCAGCCGGGGCCGAACGGCACCGCCGAGGGCGCGATCGTGTGCCAAGGATCCTCGTTCGGCGGCAGCGCCTTGGCGCCTTCCCACGGACGCTGCGCGGACGCTTTGCGCCCGGCATGAGCCAGTTGAATGGCGAGCTTGGCCGAACCGATGCGGCGGCAATGCGCCACGATGCGCGCAAGCGCATCCTCGCAGTCATCCGAATAAAGGCCGAGGCAGCCATGGGTGATGCGGCCGTGGCGCTCGACGTGGGTGGCTTCGACGACCAATAGGCCAGCGCCGGAATTCGCAAGCATGCCGAGATGCGTCATGTGCCAATTGTTGCCGACGCCGTCATTGGCGCTGTACTGGCACATCGGCGAGACGACGATCCGGTTCGCAAGGCTCAAGTCGGCAAGTTTTATGGGCGAGAACAAAGCGCTCGGCATCGATCCTTCCATGGAGGTTTAGGTGGAATGCAATTTAAGCGCGTGCACCGCGCTCGGATGAATTTGCATCGTTTGGATATCGCGGCGGCGGCCCAAAAGTCCAGCGGGTCATATGCCCAGCGGACCGCTGTCGAGGCGATCATGCGGGAGCGGGCTTGGTCGATACAAGCACCAAGCTGGGTCCGCGGCGGCGCGTCTCGCGCGAAGATGCCGGCACCGGCGCGGCCTCCCGCCCGCTATCGTCATCGCCGGGAATTTTCTTCCCCGGCAAGCCGGCGAGCACGGCCCACTGATTGCGCACCTGCAGCACCTTGCGCATCTCGGTCTGCGTGTAATAGTGCCGCCAGCGCCCGCTGCGAGAAAGATCGACGAAGTGCTGCTCCCGACGCTCGATGAGCGCGAGCCACCGGCGCGCGATACTGTCGTACGGACTTTTCTGCCGTTCCGACATTGAAGCAGCCAAAAGCGCCGTTGAGTCGGCGCTTTTGGATAATCGGAGCGCATTCCCGATTCGAGCAAACAAAAAACGTTTGCGTCGACAGGAATGTAACAGATGTAATTTGATTCATTAGGTGAGCAGCGCTCACCTAATTTTCACGTTTTAACCGCGACGACGCCCTCGATCTCTACCGAAATCTGATTGGGCAGCATCACATTGCCGACGGCCGAGCGGGCGTGACGCCCCGCCTCGCCGAAGACTTCGACAAAAAGATCGGAACAGCCGTTGATGACTTTCGGCGAGTCGTTGAAGTCCGGCACCGCATTGACCATGCCGAGAAGCTTGACGATGAAATCGACGCGGTCGAGCGAGCCAAGCGCATCGCGCATGGCGGCAAGAAGCCCGAGACCGACCAGCCGGGCGCGGCGGTAGCCCTCCTCGACGCCGATATCGGCGCCGAGCTTGCCGGTCAGATGCGCGCCATTGCCGTCCCGCGGCCCTTGACCGGCGAGATAGAGAATGTTGCCCGCGAGCCGGTACGGCAGGTAATTGGCGACCGGCTTGGCTAACGCCGGCAAGACGATGCCGAGCTCTTTCAAGCGCGCTTCCGCACCCATGATGTCCTCCTCGCGAACAATAAATCCGATTTTGATTACAACCGCACGCGCAAGCGCGCGGCAAGTTCGCCGACAATGCCGCGCCGAAACGCTAGCACGCAAATGACGAAGACCGCCCCTTGAATGACCAGCACCCATTGTCCGAACGGCGCGAGATAATTTTCCATGGCCACGATCAAAAATGCGCCGACGACGGGACCGAACACTGTGCCGAGCCCGCCGACCAGCGTCATCAACACGACTTCGCCGGACATGGTCCAATGCACGTCGGTCAAGGACGCAAGCTGAAACACCAGCGCTTTAAGCGAACCCGCCAGTCCCGCCAACGCCGCCGAGAGCACAAAGGCAACGAGTTTGTAATCGTCGGTCTTGTAGCCGAGCGAAATGGCGCGCTGTTCGTTTTCGCGAATCGCTTTGAGAACTTCGCCGAACGGCGAATTGATGATGCGATAGATCAGGAAAAACGCGGCGAGCGCGACGATGACGACAAATGCGTACATCGTCATTTCATTGCTGAGATCAAAGGTCCCGAACAACCGGCCGCGCGGCACGCCCTGAATGCCGTCCTCGCCACCGGTCATTTTGACCCGTAGCGCGACGAGATACATCATCTGCGCCAGCGCCAGCGTGATCATCGCGAAATAGATGCCCTGGCGGCGGATCGCGACGACGCCGGTGATGAGGCCGGCAACCGCGGCGCTCGCGGTACCGAACAGCACGGCGAATTCCGGTTGCAACCCCCAGACCTTTGCCGCATGGGCGGCGAGGTAACCGGCCCAGCCGAAATACAAGGCATGGCCGAACGAGAGCAAACCGACATAGCCGAGCAACAGATTGAAGGCGCAGGCGAACAGCGCAAAGCACAGCGCCTTCATGATGAAGACCGGGTAAAGCACGAAAGGCCCGACAATCGCGAATGCGAGCAGCACGGCCGCAGCGACAGCCAAGCTCCGTTCGGTTTCGCGCCGCACCGGCGCCGCTGCCGTAAGCGTTGCCATCAGGCGCTCCGTCCGAACAGCCCCGCCGGGCGCACGAGCAGGACGATAATCATGATCATAAAGATCACCGTGTTCGAAGCTTCGGGGAAGAACACCTTGGTCAGTCCTTCGACGATGCCGAGCGTGAAGCCGGTGACAATCGCCCCCATGATCGATCCCATGCCGCCGATGACGACGACCGCGAACACTACGATGATGATATCCGAGCCCATTTGCGGCGAGACGTTATAGATCGGCGCCGCCATCACGCCCGCGAGTCCGGCAAGCCCGACGCCGAAGCCATAAGTGAGCGTGACCATGCGCGGCACGTTGATGCCGAAAGCGCGGACCAGAGCCGGATTTTCGGTCGCGGCGCGCAAGTAAGAACCAAGCCGCGTGCGTTCGATCGCAAACCAGGTGCCGAGGCACACCGACAGCGAGAATGCGATCACCCATGCGCGGTAATTAGGAAGAAACATGAAGCCAAGATTGCGGCCGCCTTGCAACGATTCCGGCACGCCGTAAGGCTGCCCGGACGAGCCGTAATAGTTGCGGAACAGACCCTCGATGATCAGCGCCAGGCCGAACGTGAGAATAAGGCCGTAAAGATGATCGAGCTTCTGAATGCGTTTGAGAAACAGCCGCTCGATGACGACGCCGGTCGCGCCGACAATAATCGGCACAATGATAAGCGCTGGCCAATAGCCGATGCCGACATGGCGCAGCAAGAGGAACGCGGCGAACGCGCCCATCATATATTGCGCACCGTGAGTGAAATTGATGATGTTGAGCATGCCGAAAATGACGGCAAGGCCGAGGCTTAAGAGCGCATAGAATGAACCGTTGATCAGGCCCAGCAAAAGCTGCCCGAACAGCGCCTGCGACGGAACACCGAAGACTTCAAACATGGCGCTTCACGCTTGGCGCTTCACGCTTGGCGCTCCAAAAAATTTCCTCCCCCTGCAAGGGGAGGTCGGCGGTTGAAAGCCGCCGGGTGCAGGTCAATCTCGCGAGCGACTGTGATCGACCCCTCCCTGGCGCGTTTCGCGCGGCTTCCCTCCCCTTTCAGGGGAGGGAAGTGTGACGCGGTGTTACCGTAGCCCCAGTCAATTCGTGACCATCGGGCAACCGCCGTCCTTCAGCGGACGGAACGCTTCTTCCGCCGGAATAGTGGCGCGCACGATGTAATCGTCGCCCGGATATTTGGACTCTTCAGGCTTCTTCACCTCGAAGAGATAGGCGGGATGAATCTTGCGCCCGTCCTGACGGATATAGCCTTTGCCGAACAACGGATCGTCGGTCGGCAAGGCTTTCATCTGATTGACGACGGCCTTGCCGTCGGCAGCGCTTTTGAGCGCGGCAACCGCTTTCAGGTAATGCAGGGTCTCCGCATAGACCCCGGCCTGCACCATCGAAGGAAATTTGCCCTGGTGCTCGACTTGCCAGCGCTTGGTCCACGCCCGGTTGGCATCGTTCATGTCCCAATACCATGTCTCGGTGAGGACAAGACCCTGTGCGGTCTTCAATCCCAGCGAATTGACGTCGGTGACGAAGACCAAGAGCCCGGCGAAATTCTGGCCGCCAGCGGTGATGCCGAATTCGGCGCCCTGCTTGATGGCGTTGATGGTATCGCCGCCGGCATTGGCCAGCCCGATGATCTTCGCCTTTGAAGCTTGCGCCTGCAGCAGGAACGAGGAGAAGTCCTGCGTGTTCAGCGGGTGATTGACCGCGCCAAGCACTTTGCCGCCACTGGCGAGTACGACGGCAGTGGCGTCGCGCTCCAGCGCATGGCCAAACGCGTAATCGGCGGTGAGGAAGAACCAGGTATCGCCACCGGTTTTCACCAGCGCTCCGGCCGTGCCGTGCGCAAGCATCCAGGTGTCGTAAGTCCAGTGCACCGTGTTGGGCGAGCACTTCGGACCGGTCAGGTCAGACGATGCCGCACCCGAAACAAGGAAGACCTTGTTCTTCTCGCGCGTGACATCGCTCACCGCCAGCGCCACGCTCGACGTCGGCACGTCAAGGATGGCGTCGACGTGATCGACGTCGAACCATTGCCGCGCGATGTTGGAGCCGACATCCGGCTTGTTCTGATGATCGGCGCCAACGATCTCGACGTTCATGCCATGCGCCGCTGGATTGAAATCCTGCACCGCCATCTTGGCGGCGGTGACCGAGCCTGGCCCGCCGATATCGGCGTACAGGCTCGACATGTCGCTCATGACGCCGAGCTTGACGGAAATGTCCTCGGCCTGCGCGGCCGCGCCGAACAAAGCGGCGGCCGTGAAGGCCAGACTTGCTGCAAGTCTCATGACAATACCTCCCTGGATGCGCCCTGCTCCAGCTATATCAAACTCCGAGATATTCCTGCAGTTTTTCCATATTGGCCTTTAGTTCCGGGGTCGAGAATTGATCGATGACCCGGCCATGTTCCATGATGTAGTAGCGATCGGAGACCGTGGCGGCGAACTGGAAGTTCTGCTCAACCAGCAGCACGGTAAAGCCTTGCGCTTTGAGCATAGCGATGGTCTGGCCGATTTGCTGGATGATGACAGGAGCGAGCCCTTCGGTCGGCTCGTCGAGCAGCAATAACCGCGCACCCGTGCGCAGGATGCGGGCGATCGCCAGCATCTGCTGTTCGCCACCCGACAATTTGGTGCCCTGGCTTTTGAGCCGTTCGCGCAAGTTAGGAAACAGCGCGAAGATGCGATCGATTTCCAGTCCGCCCGAACGCACCTGCGGCGGTAGAAACAGGTTTTCGCGGACGTTAAGGCTTGAGAAAATGCCGCGCTCTTCCGGACAGAAGGCAATGCCGGCGCGCGCGATGGCATTGGACTGTAGGCCAACGAGTTCGCGGCCCTCGAAACGCACCGAGCCCTTGCGCTGGTCGACGATCCCCATGATCGCTTTCATCGTCGTCGTCTTACCGACGCCGTTGCGCCCGAGCAGCGTGACCACCTCGCCGGCGCGCACGTCGAAGGTGACGCCATGCAGAATGTGCGACTCGCCGTACCAGGCCTCGAGATCCTTCACCGCCAGCATGGGCAGCGGCGCCGCCGGATTTCTCTCAAGCATGGCCGGTCCCCAGATAGGCTTCGCGCACCGCTGGATCGGCGGAAACGGTCTCATAGTCTCCCTCGGCCAGAACCTGGCCGCGAGCGAGCACAGTGATGCGGTCGCACAAATCCGCGACGACGCTAAGATTATGCTCGACCAACAAGACCGTGCGGGTGGCGGCGACGGATTTGATCAACGCGCTGACGCGGCCGATATCCTCATGGCCCATGCCGGCGGTCGGCTCATCCAACAATAACAGTTGCGGATCGAGCGCCAGTGTCGTGGCGATTTCGAGCGCACGCTTTTGCCCATAGGGCAATTCGACCGCGAGCACATTGGGATAGGCCGAAAGGCCGACATCGGCGATGAGCGCCATGGCGCGCTCGTCAAGGGCCTGCAGCGCGTTTTTGGAGCGCCAGAAATCGAACGAGCCACCGCGCCGGCGCTGCAGCGCGATGCGCACATTCTCGATCACGGTCAGGTGCGGAAACACCGCAGAAATCTGGAACGAGCGCACCATGCCAAGGCGCGCCACGGCGGCCGGCCGAAGCGCAGTGATGTCGCGGCCATCGAACAAGATGCGGCCGCGGCTCGGGGTTAAGAACTTGCTCAAGAGATTGAAGCAGGTGGTTTTGCCGGCGCCGTTGGGACCGATCATGGCATGAATGCTGCCGCGCGCGACGCGCAGATTGACGCCGCGCACCGCGATAAAGCCGGCAAAATCCTTGGTCAGATCTTCGGTCTCCAGAACCGTGTCGTTAGCCACTAGGTTTCCCCGCCGGTCATTTTCCGTAGGATCCGGTTGGGCGTAAAGGCGTCATCAGATCCCGTAATTAACACCCAAAGCTGGAATTTGAAAAATAAAAAGTTTCACTTGACCGGTTCGCTTCGGCTCATGCCGCCGACCTCGCGCGCATAGTAGAGGCCAGTTTTTTGCTGCATGATTTTACTTTGCCTGCCATCGGCCATTGTCAACGATTAGGTGAGGTTTTCTAGGCGCACGTCACCGATCGTGCCACCGGTCAGGGATGCGAGTGTTTAGATCACCTGTTGCGGCTGTGGGTGCGTCGTGAGCCATAGCGCGCGGGCAGCACTGGTCGGATCGAGCCCGAGCTTCTCCCACCATCCGGCTTCATCACCGTGACGATGCAGCTCGCGATGATGCCCCCGGCATAAGGGGACGGTGAATTCGTCGCTGACCTTGCGACCGAGTGCACGAGATTGCGCGAAGCGCAGATGGTGTGGATCGGACGGCCGCCGGCCGCAGACCAGGCACGGTTGCCTAATCACATGCCGAATATGATCGCGGTCACGAACGCGGCGCGGTTCGGGGAAGACAAGCACGCTCTTGCTTATCTGCGTTGCCGCGCTTTTTTGCTCGGCCAAGTTCTGCTCCGAGAGCACGTCGTCGCTCTTTGCACTTTGTGTCTGTGTCACCGCTAATTTGGCGGCGAATGCGTCCTCCACCTGCTGAACATCGGTTGCGGATAGCTTATTCTTTGCCGGTAATCGTCGCTGGGCCCACAGCGCCGCATCATCGGCTGCGCTTAGGCTCTCGATTTCGCTGAGCAATTCGATTCTTAAGCTCGCCGATAAAGCCGCCGAAAGCTCACGCTTGGGCGTAGGCGATCCGAGCTTCCACGCTTTACCCCGCCCTGCTGGGCCATCCGAAACGCTTTGCTGACCGCCATTCGTGCTGCTTGTTCTGTTAGTTCTTCGCTTTCCGCTTTCCGGAGCAGGATCGGTGAGATCGGGCGCGTCGAGATCGTCTTCACCGGCAATGCCGACCAGCGTGAACAAGGCATAGCGACGGGCATAGGTCAGCGCTGCGCCCATCCGATGCGGCCGTTCGGTCTCGGCAACCGAACAGACCGGCCAGTCCGAGGCGATCCATTCTCCCGAGGAATGCGCAAGCACGGTCGTCAAATTGACGACCCGGGCCGCCTGATCGATCGCTGTGGTCTGCACCGTTGCGATCTCATGCTGACCTAAGGTCTTGCGCACGATCTCAAGCCCGCTGGAAAGCGGCGCATAGCGGAATTGCCGTGCACCGCCCTCCCCGCATCGTGGCTCAATCGTCCCGATCAGCGATTTCTCAGGATTGGTGAGTTCGATCTGCGCCTTGGCCAGCGCCGTGGCGAGCGCCGCGATCGACGGACTAGACCGGTGCATAACCAGACTCGGGAGCGAGATCAAAACTAATGGCGCCGGACTTCGAGCGCTTGGCCTTAATCCCATGGCCGATTGCTTCCTTGGCATCTTCCGGCATCAGGCTCTTCAGCTCGGCCTTGGCTTGCTCGTGATCGAGATGCGCCTGGTGGGTTCGCGTGAAGATCGTGGCGAACTCCGTCCAAGCGT
>Ga0187778_10000523_pt1 | contig 27421 bp, 26 predicted proteins | sample 1015_Q2_SP5_20_M_FD_132418 | JGI IMG/M metagenome (GOLD analysis project Ga0187778, IMG submission 132418) | Tropical peat soil microbial communities from peatlands in Department of Meta, Colombia - 1015_Q2_SP5_20_MG | ecosystem: Environmental > Terrestrial > Soil > Wetlands > Peat | place... | reverse complement strand
GAAAGAAAGCACACAAGAACCAGTTGGGAAGGCGATCCTGAAGCTCACCCTGAAGAACAACATCACCGAGGTTTCCCTGAAGAACGATCCCATAATCCCCAAGCTACTAGGGCGATTCTCAGGCGAAGTGGACTATTCAAGAGGCGAGACCCTGCACATTATTGCAGGAATCGAAACCGTAAACGTGGTGACGGACACCAAGAATCTGGAACGGCTGCTGGACACCGTCCCCAAGAAGCACATCCTCAAGGTGATCGAGGGCCTCGCGGAGATTGTGGTATCGATTTCCGACTCGGTGCTCAATACTCCGGGCGTGGTTGCGACCATAAGCACGCACCTGGCCAGGAACGGGGTTAGCCTCGTCGAGTACGTCACTACCAGCCCTCACGGGATCATAATTGTCGAAGAGAAGGATGCCCTGAAGAGCTACCAACTCCTAGAGAACCTCGCTATGGGCAACAAACCCCATTCCGCTTAGCTCCAAGTTGCTTGTTCGCGGGGTAGTAGAACAGAATCAGAGACCCACGATAGATTTGACAGAAAGCACGGCCGCAAGGCGTTCAGCCCCTTAGGGAAGATTCGAACCTACAATAGGTCCGAGCCCAGTCGGGATTTAACCCAGTGCCAGCGACCTTCAGATGATCTTGATTGGGCATCCATTTGGGTGCCCCAATCCCGGCCGGGGCAAATTAGCATCCATTTGGGTGCCCTGGTCCACTGAAACGCCTCCAAGTGGATGTTCAGACTCGGGAAATAGCTTTAATTCAATTGTAGCGCCTCCGAACGCGTTTGGTCTCCACCGGGGTTCCATCCCTGGACCACCTCCTTGGCGAAGATGGCTATCCTGACAAATCTTCCATTCTAGTAGTCGGACCTCCCGGCATAGGAAAGGAGGTACTCGGATACTGGTTCATCCGTGGTGGGTTGGTCCAGGGGGACTACTGTCTGTACGCCACTCATCGTCCAGTTTCAGACGTCTTGAGGGACATGAAGGGCGTGGGCATTAGCACCGAGCGGGTGCCCGAGTGGATCTCAAGCTCAGGCTCTCCTGTCAGATGCGACCTCAAGGACGCCACATCGATCAGTTTCAACATCAAGGAGGCAGTCCACAGGAACAAGGAAAGACGGGTTAGGGTTGCAACCGATGTCCTATCTCCGCTACTCGTCCTGAATCCTGTAGATTCGATGTACTCGTACTGGTCTCAGCTCCTCTCCGACCTCAAACAGCAGGATTCGGTCGTGTTCGCGTTGGCTGAAGACGGGATGCATCCCTCCAATACTATCACGACGATGGAACAGCTATTCGACGGAGTAATAGAAATGAGGTTGTATGAAGAGGGACTGGCAATCACTCCCCTTTTCCGAGTGAAGAAGATGCTTGGTCTGCCCCCGCTTCACGGATACTTTCGCTTCGCAGTATCGAGCACTGGTATGGAGGTTGCGCCTCACGCCAAGTGATATCGCCCAGCTCGTTGACGGTGCATCAAGCGTCGTCGAGCTTGCAATTCTCATAGTCGGCATAGGAAGGGTGGCCCAGATGAGGAGAGGTTTTGTAGACCCAACATATCGTAGCAGGGCCTTCTGGTCAGGCCTCTTAATGGCTGTGATTGCTATTTCGGACGCCACATCCTTGATTCCAGTGTCGAATGGTGTCATCGAGTCACTGATTTTTAGTATTCCTTTGCTTGCCATCATAGGAGTGTGCTTCGCATTCGTTGACAGAACTGCAATTGTCGGTATCCATTCTGATTTTTTCCACAGAGACATACTAGGTTGGATGCAGGTGCGAATCCCCGCAGGTGTGGTGATGGGAGGGAGCCTCGTCTTTGGGGCAGTTGCTATGAGCGCCCCTGAATCTGCGGCGCCGTCCCCACCACTATGGGATTTGATTGGAGTGTTCCAAGTTTTTGTCGTCTCCGTGGCACTCCTGGGCTTTGGTGCGGTCGTCATCATTATCGCTTCCCGACGTACTTCCGACCGGACACTGAAGAAAAACATCCGGCTACTTGGAATTGGAATGGGCTGGTTTGTTCTTGCTCTGGCGGTTTTCTTCGTGCCCGGCGAAGCCGCGGGTGCTGTCGGTAGTCTGCTTACGGTACCGGCGACGTTCTATCTGTATCTGTCGGCGATGTCGCTTACTCCGCTTGGAAGAACGATTCGAAAAGAATCAAATTAGATTCAATCTTCTGATGCCTGCCCGTGCGCGCGAGCGAAAAAAGGCATCCATCTGGTTGCCCCAATCCCGGCCGGGGCAGATTCAATATCGGCTTATTTGGTTAGTCAGAGGCTGAATCAAGCTATTCCTAGATCTCCATTGAGAGTCATGAAACATCAATCAGGCTGGGCTTTGAACCCGAGGCTCATTCTTGGACCTTTCCCGTCCCTGGAAGTCGTCCGAGATGGGTCCTACGCACTATTTCACACCAGTAATCAGGCCTAACGTCCCCACCATAAACGGTAGTTTCAATGCTTTGGGAATGAACGGTAAGCTGTGGGTATCAACGAATTCTGCCTCGTGCACTCCCCAACTTCTAATGCTTGCAATTAGAGCGTCCACTTCACCATAGGTCTGTTTCATAAGAAACAGATCTTGAAATGCGAAGCTGCCGCCTTTCCTAAGCACTCTGAGCCCCTCCCTGAGCAAGAGGCGTTTGTCCGGGGCGTCTTTGACTTCGTGAAATGTCAGGTTACTCACTACGAGGTCGAAGGATTCGTCTGGAAAAGGAAGCTTAGATGCGCTTGCCTGCCGAAAGGTTGTCCTTTCCTTGACTCCTTCAATCGAGGCGTTTAGCTCGCAAGTTGCCTTCGAGTATTCCCATTGCTTCCCCCATTGGTCTATCCCTGTGACCATTGCTTCGGGATACTTTTTCGCAAGTTTGATCGAAAGAGCTCCGCTGCCACATCCAATGTCCAACGCATTGCCTCTTCCGTCCCAATCGATATGGTCGACGAGTGCAGACCAGATGGAACCTTGGACATTCTTGCCTCCGGGCGCGAACAAGTAGCGGGCGTATGCGAAGTACCCCGCTACCAATAGAAAGGCAACAGCGGGAATGACTAGGACTGGCCAGGCTACTGACAACAGTATCAGAGCAATGCCTAATGCTCCTGGAATGAGCACTAGACGCGTAGAAACCCAGTTCCCATAGTTTGTCGCAGATTCCTTTCCCATTAGGTTTGTCGCGGACACTACATTGCTTAAGGTGGTGGCATGATTCTCACATGCGGGAATCGAAGGCTGTCGACGGGTCATGGAGTCCACGTCCTCGCTTGCTAACATTAGGTCATGGTGAGCAGGGAATTTTACTGGTTGGGATGAAACCCTCCAGAATCCCTACAGATTCAATCCTAGAAGCTCACACAATCGGCGGCGCATACATTGTTGAGTTTCTGAAGGAGAATGGAACTATGCTTTCAAGAGTCAAGAAGTAAACATCTTGGTGCAGTCTGGCACAGGATAGGATTCTATGGAGTGCCTGGCGCGTTCTGGACGTAGGCTCGGAAACACAGCCGCGTGATATTGCCGGTCCCGAGAGACCTTCCAGACCGCAGTGCTGCGCTGTTCATGGCATTAACCATCCCGAGTCCCACTTTACCCGAGCCAGCGCTCCGACGACCTTGGTAGCCTACACCTGGCACGGCCCCGGATTGCTCACTCCCATGGGGAAGACATTTCCCGACCCGTCGACCCTTAGCTGGATAGTTGGGAGGTCAGTCGAAGCTGGGCCTCTGACGACCCTCCCTGTGAAATCGAAGACCGATCCATGGCACGGGCAGTAGTAGACCTTCGATGCTGCATCATAGGAGAGCTGGCAGCAGACGTGAGTGCAGAGCATGCTCACTGCTGTCATCGATCCGTCCTGGTTCTTCACAAGTGAACTTGGGTAACCTGCGGGATACTCAAAGAGGACCGGAGTCTCTACCTGGAGATTGTTGACATTCGCAACGCTGCCGGCTCGTGTCCCCGTCGCTGTGGTCGCGGAGCTCTGCGAGCTCTGGGTGCTCTGCTGTACAGGGCCGGTCAGTTTCAAAGAGCCGAGAAGCACCCCGATCCCTATCAGGCCCGCGAATCCTCCCATCGCTTTGAGGAGACCCCGTCTGGAATAGTCGAACTCCCTCCCCCTTTTCGTCCTCCGCCTCGCGAGGTACTGTGCGTGAGGTCGTGCGATGACCCCCACGACAACCACCGCTAATTGCAGCCCGAGGAGTACGTCGAAGGCCCAGAGTCCGAAGAGATAGTGGGCAAAGTATTGGATGGTCATGTTGTACTGAGGGGCCGTGAACACGTCTCCCAGTTGCAGTACGAATCCGAGGAACGCCGCTGCGATGGATGGCAGGTACGCCGACTTCGACGATGTCAGGCAGTACAGTCCCAGCACCAAGTCGATGGCGATGATGATCATCAGCCCCACAGCGTGAGAGAAGGCCAGGAGCCACAAGGATGCGTCCGTCGCCAGCAGGTAGGTTCCTACTCCGGAAGAAAAGAAGAGCAGGACCCCGGTGAGCAGCTGGATCCTTCGGAATCTCCTGTGTGCTGACTGCTTGCCCGACAACGGCGCTCCGTTCGGCTGACCCCTGCTGGCCGCGCTGCCCGCTGCCTTGGCGCAATCACCACAGTTTCCGCCGCAAGGCAGCTTCTTCGAATAACTGGGTACAACGAGACCCGCAGCCGGATTCGATTCCAAGAGGTAGGAGAACGAGCTTGTTCTTTTGTAATAAGACGTTGTGGTACAATTGTCTATGTGTGAATTCGCTCCGTGCCTTCGAGACGCGGCTTCGGCCCTGAAAGGGCCCTGTCTGTCTAATCCCAGCCCTAAACATTGATCACGAGCTCACTCTCACAATAGCGTAGCTTCGTGGGATATTATAGGTCATGATACCTGTGGGGCGGGAGGAACCGACTCCGAGGTCTCTCCCCGGTTCCCTCTTACCACAGCGAAGAAGAACAGCAGCAGGATTATGAAATCTAGGAGCGCAGTTATGACTCCCTCCGCATTTTCACTTAAGGGGAAAACGAAGAAATCCAGTTGCGTGACCACGACCTCCACTGCAAACAGCCCAAAGGCGGCTGACACCAACAGCAGCCTGTCGAGGTGGGTCCGTCGGTAGGCAGAGAGGGAGAGCACCATGAGGACGATAGAAAACGCGCCAATTGCGAAGTTCAGGAGCTCTTCCGTTTCGAAATCTTGGTCGAAGTTGACCACCAATGGAGCTGCCACAGAAAGGACGTGCATCATTTCTTGTCCCCTGCGTCTTCCTTGACGGAATACGAGATAAAAATGTCCGCAAGCCTGCTGGACCACCTCTCCCATGATGATGGGTGGTAGTTCTTGATGAACGTGGCTATCTCAATGGGGCTGGTCCCTGCCAAGCTGTAGACCATGCTTCTGCCCCTCTGCTCCCTTTGCACGATACCTAGCTCAGCCAGGCGCCTCAAGTGCCACGAGGCGGTCGGCTGCGAGACCCCCACAGCACGGGCGAGTTCTTCTTGACTGGCGCCGGGCTTCTCCACAATCGTCAGTAGCAGTTCCCTCGGAGTGTCCAGCGCGAGGACGGATAGAGTGTCTCTCTGCTTTTCCCCGAAGAGGGTCGAAGGATAGAAGAATCTGTAGAATCCTCGCCTCGTCGAGGCGATCCGTCCACCCTTCTCCAGCTTGTTGGTGTGGTACTGCACGTCCCCCATGGCAAGACCCAGCTCCCTGCAAACCTGCCTCAGATGCACCCCTGGATGTGACGAGATGTAGTCGAGAATCCGCTTCTGGGTTGCGTCGAGGGTTTCTTCCTTCTCGCCGACAGGAGCAGAGGGAAAGGGAGACTTGTCGTCGCCGGGCCACTGCCTTGAACCGTGATAGCCGCTGAGAGCCTCGACGTACAACACTTTGACTTTCCACCAATGTGGTTTAAGGGTGTCCTGGTCACATGAGCCCATGGTCGCCAAATGGCGGACTTATCTGAAGGAATCATGCAAGGGGTCTCGCGCCGAGCACCACGGCCACGTTGATCGATGTACCAGACCTTATCACTCCGAGGTTGACCGTTTGACCTGCGATAGTGTTCTGCACGAGATAGGTGGAGAACGCGTCTTGATTGATGACCTTTGTTCCGTTCACGGAGACGATGATGTCCCCGCCCAAGAGGTACTGGGTGCCGTCAATTGCAACAGTCGCAGTCCCGGCCCGCAGGCCTGCCTTGGCGGCCGGTCCGCCTGGGACCACGCCCTGGATGAGGAGTCCGTACGTGACGTTGGTGTGGGACGCCAATGCGAACTGGAGGTTCATGTCCACCGTGGTTATGCCGAGATACGAATACGCGGAGTAGGTTCCTGCCGAGACAAGGGATGGCAGGTCCCTGAGAATAGTGCTGGACGGGATGGCGAACCCGATTCCCTGTGAGCTGCTCACGGTGGCCGTAGTTATCCCAATCACCCTGCCGTTGGTGTCGAGCAGAGGGCCGCCCGAGTTGCCTGGGTTGATGGGGGCGCTGAACTGAATCACCCCTGCCACTGAGAAGTTCCCGGATACAGGGTCTTGTATGGTCCTTCCGAGCTGACTGACTATCCCGGGAGTCATAGAACCAGAGAGGCCGTAGGGGTTGCCTATCGCGTACACCTGTTGGCCGACACTCAGCCCCTGTGAGGAGACCACGTGGAGGGGGGCGAACTCGGACGCGGGGGCGGTGCTGACGGCCAGGACCGCTAGGTCGCTGTAGGGGTCCGACCCTACCACCCTTGCGGGGTAGGCGTTGCCGTCAGGGAAGGTCACTGTGAGGTTGGCGTCGCCTGCCACCACGTGGTAGTTTGTCACCACGTACGCCGAATTCTGGTAGCTGACAGTGAAGCCTGACCCTAGGACGGATGTGATTGCTGTCTGTGGCCCGAATATGGTGTTGGTTGTAGTGGTCTGGTCCCCTTGCACAGTCACAACGCTCGGCGCGGAATTGGCGTAGATCTGCTGGGCATTGAGACCCGAACTCTGGGTCGTCTGGGAGGAAGAGCTACCATTGAGGGCGGCTAGTCGCGCCTGGAGTGCGGCGATGCTCGCCTTGAGCGAGGATATCGTCCCTTCCAGGCTTGACATGGTCGAAGTTGTTGTGCCTTTAGGTTGTTGGGGACGGATGGCGGCGTAGTAGACGAAAGTCGATGAGCTGATGACCAGAGCGCAGAGCAGCGCGACAACGAAGGCCTTGCGAAATCCTGCAGACTGCTCCGCTGTCATTGGACCGCACTCGGATTGATTCCTAGTAATTCGTTGTGGTGCAACAGTCTATCTTTCTGGTGAAAAGGGGTCCAGCTACTCGTTTCGCGAAGGCCACTGGCTCGAGAAGCCGCCGACGCATAGATTGTTGCACCACAACCATCATAACTGAATCATGGCAGGCCCGACATATCTGTAACGGGGTTCTGAAGTTGGGGCATCTCTGGTGACTCGTGACGAGGAAGATTGGATGGAGTGCGCTCACGTTGTCAGCTGCTTCAGCTTTTTCAAGTAGTTCAGTTCGCCCGATGGGGGAAGACTGCTGATTAGATTCGCGCTTCGCTTTCCACGCTCTCAGCGATTTTTTCTACGTACTTGTAGTAATCTCTCTTGGTCAGCAGTTGTGAAGCCGCTTCATCCAACACGCAGATGACGCTTGGGTGAAGCTGGAGTGCGCTCGCTGTCACCTGCGCCGTTACAGAACCTTCGATGGAAGCTCTTACCGCCTCCGCCTTCGCCTCGCCCGTGGCGATTAGGATCAACTTCCTCGCGTCGAGAATCGTGCCGACACCCATGGTTATGGCAAGCCTGGGAACATCTTCTGTTTTGGAGAAGAATCGCGCGTTGTCCCTGACGGTCTCCTCCGTCAACGTCTTCAGTCTCGTCCTCGACCCGAGCGACGACCCTGGCTCGTTGAACCCAAGGTGCCCGTCCCTTCCTATCCCTAGCAGCTGAATGTCTATCCCTCCGCTCCGCCTGATCTTCTCCTCGTATCGTCGACAGAACGCTCCCACATCCTTTGTCAACCCATCCGGGATATGCACGTTCGCTGCCTTGATGTTGACTTTGCTGAAAAGGTTCTCCTCCATGAACCGATGATAGCTTTGTGGATGATTGGGGGCCAGGCCGTAGTATTCATCGAGGTTGAACGTCCTCACTCTGGAGAAGTCGAGATTTTCCTTTTTGTGCATCCTGATGAGTTCCTTGTAAGTACCCAGGGGCGTCGACCCTGTCGCCAGACCGAGAATCGCGTTGGGCTTCGATCTGATTTCTTTGGCGATGATTGAAGCGGCCTTCTTGCTGGCACTGTCATAATCGCTGACTATTACGACCCTCAAGCGGGTAGTTATGAGGTTGCCAAAATTATAAACGTTAGCGGCCCTCCAAATCAGTACTCGAGCTCTCCTGTCTTGCAGACCTGCTCGAAGACCTCCGCGGATTTCCTCTTTTCCCTGGCTTTCGTTTCGAAGTCCACAGCATAGAGACCGAAGCGCATCGAGTACCCCTCTCCCCACTCGAAGTTGTCGAGAAGAGACCAGTGGTAGTACCCCTTGATGGGAACACCGTCGATGTTGATCGCATCCGCTAGCTCCTTGAGATGTGCTCTGATGTACCTCGCCCGTTTCTCGTCCTTGGAATCCGCGAGGCCGTTCTCAAGTATGTAGATTGGGAGCCCGTATTTTTCATGCATCCACCTCGACACCGAGCGGATTCCCTCTGGATAGATGTCCCAGTGGAAGTCCGTGCAATCGACGCAGGGGAGCGTCTCCATGTGGAGAACCGTCTGGTCCTTCTCTTCGCTGTACCTGACCCTAATCCTGTTGTAGTAGTCGAGGCCGAGGTAGTCGGACCCCGACATTCCTTCAGCGTGTTCCTCGGCCACCATGTCGAAGTCGTTGTCGAAGGCTCCGTAAATCAGTGCATTAAGAATCCATTCGGTTGTAACATAGGCAGCATACTCGGCGACCTTCCGGCTCCGGGGGTCGTCGTCCGCGGGAACGTGGGCGTTGCGGGCGATTGCGATACCGACGGGTTTGTCAGGACTGTGCTTCTTCAGGTTCCTGTACCCCACGCTGTGGGCAAAGGCCATGTTCCTTTCGGCCCTGAATGCCAACTGAGGGTCGGAGAGTGCCGGAGGGAATCCGCGCGAGAGGTACCCCTCGGTTGCTACCACTTCAGGTTCGTTTATTGTCTCCCAGATGTCGACGTGCTCAGAGAACACCCTGCCAGCAAAGTCGGCGTACTTCCCGAACTCCACCACAGTTTTCTGGTCGAGCCAACCCTTCCTCGAGGCGGTCTGCAGATTGTGGTGGCAGGCTAAGGGGTCGTGGACCCAGAGCGGCAGCGAGAAGTGACTGATTGTGAGAAGGACGTTCAAACCTAGCCGCTTTGCACAGGCGAGCATCTTCCTGTAGTGCTCTACTGTGTCCCAGTGGGCGATCTTCGAAAGACCTGCGAAGCAAACGTCGTCCACCTCGACTGCGAAGACATCCCCGCCGCTGTTCCTCCTAACCTTCGCCTCCACCGATTCGGTGCTCTCACGGAATATCTTCCCCCACTCGACGCTGAGTCTGATCGAATTTGTTCCGAGGTCGACCGCTCTCTTCATGTCCTCCTCGTAGAGGTCCCAGAAACCGTCCCCATTCTCTGGTAGGTCCCCGCTCACGAGCTTCTTCGAAATCATCTCGGGAGAATGGGTCCACGGGTACCAGTCTATCCCCGGGAAATCGGCCTCCTTCGACACACCTCCTTCGGTCTGAAATGCCGATATCGCCGTCCCCCAGAGAAAGCCGTTAGGGAACTTCGCTCTCATTGGAAACTCGTCTTCTCCATGGCCGCCGAGGTGCTTGGTCCTAGGTAGTGGCTGGCGCCGTACCGGCAGGTCTTCGTCTCATTGCGAAGACCACCACCAGAAGGACGACTACGATGACTACCACGCCGACAAGGATGTAGGTAGTGGTCGATGTACCGGAGCTTGAGCTTGGGGTCGAACTCGAGCTGGTAGTCATACTCGAACTTGTGCTCGAACTGGTTGGGACCGAGGATGTAGTGGACGTGACAGCGCTAAGCGGCTCGACATCCCACAGGGCGTCGTACCAGAGCTGCGGCTGCACCAGGGCCTGCCTGTCGAAGATCCCTGTGTAGTTGGCCTGGTTCCCCCAGTAGTAGCTGTCGCTCACTGACTGATAGTTGTAGATTATGAATAGGGGAATGATAGGAACGGTTTGGCCGACAATCGGGGCCGCTTCCGTAGCATACATGTTGGACTGCGCAGAACCTATCGGGAACTGTTGCGCCTGCTGAAGTAGGCCGTTGAAAGTCGTGTAATTCCAGTTGGGGAGCCCGTGAGAGGGCGGAAGGCTAAGGGCCATCGCTCCGCTGTAGTCGGCGTTGCCCGTCACCATTGCGAGGAGGTTCCCGACTGCTGTCGGGTAGTATCCTGGGTTATCGATTTCTACTGCCACTTGCCAGCCTGTAGTACTCTCCTCTGTGGTTAGCCATGAAGTGAAAGAGAGGAGCGAAACGGACACGTCGAATCCCGCGTTCTTCCACTCCGAGTTCAGGACCTGGGTCGTCGCAGGCTCTCCATAACCCTGGTCAGATGTCATGATGTTTATGGAGAACACAGTGCCGTTCGGATAGGACCAGATTCCGTTCACCTTTTTGAAGCCGACAGAGGTCATGAGCTGGCTCGCGTGGCTTAGGTTGTAGGTGTAGGCAGGCACGGAAGCCCCTTTGAGCCCTATCTGGCTCTGAAGAGAGGGAATCAGGTCATCATAGTTAGGCCCTGGCTGGTTGGCGGGAGGATCCACCGCGGAGTCGAGGGCCGTCCTATTGAGCGAATAGGCGAGGGCCTGCCTTACCTGGGTGAGGTTGTACGGATAGGCGGCCATGTTGAAGTAGATCCCCATCTCTGCGCCCGGAACTATCGTGAAGACATGCTGCCCCGTCACGTTCGCTAGGAGTGGAGTCACAACGGTCGAAGCTGCGTAGGCCCAGAGTGCGTTGATCTGCCCTGCCCGGTAGCCGGCAAGCTCGGAAGAGGTGGAGGCGTAGGAGTAGAGGTCAAGCTCACTCATCTTAGGAGGTCCCTTGTAGTAGTAGGGATTCGCAGTGAAGACGAGGGGGTTGGCTCCCTGCGCGTAGTTCGTTATAACGAATGGCCCACTAGCCACGATGTTGTTGAAGTTGGTGAAGGCGGAGATTGCCGTCGTGTTCGTGCTACTGACGGGGATATTCTTGAACGTCTTGTAAGGCAGGATGTACGAGTTCGTCTGCTGGCAGTAGAGGTAGACCAGGTTGGGCTCAGGGGTGCTGGTATCGACTTCGACCGCCGTGGAGTTCAGTATCTTGATTGCCCTCGTCGCTCCCGTGAAGCTGAACCCGCTCGTCACGTTCTCTAGGTACAAAGTGTACCACAGGTCGGTCGCGTTCAGAGGGGAGCCGTCGTCCCACTTGAGACCGGACTTCAAGTTGAGCACCCATACGGTGTAGTTGCTGTTGGTGCTCCAGCCTGCCGCCAAGATCGGCTCAAGGGCAGGGGCAGGGGGAAAGGCGTAGGCTGCGAAAGGCAGGTAAAGCTCTGAGGTAATGTAGTAGTTCTCGGCCGGGTTCAGGTAGTTGAGAGCTGAGATGACGGGCGACTGGACGACCCCCAGCGAAATCGTCGTCGAAGTCTGACCCGACGCCTCCGGCACAATTACCAAGGCCCCCGACAGCGCGATTAGTATGATGACAGCGGCGCCACTTACCGAGTTGGAAAGAACAGACTTCGGCTTTCCCAGCCCCATTCTCCCCCCGCATTCCAATGGGTTGCCATTGAAAGGCGTTTCGGCGATATCCTTACCGCTTCACGGGTTAGGGTGCGTGGGTGCTGTGGTCAAGGTAGCAGGCCACCCAGTGTTCCCCCCTGACCCGCTCGAGGGGAGGGTGCGCTAGGCGGCATCGGTCGAAGACGTATGGACAACGGCCGGCGTACTTGCATCCCTTGGAAAGAGGCGCCGTTTGGCCATCACGCTTGCGCTGGACTATCTCGGCAACCCGGACGTCCCCAGTGGCGAGCTTCTCAGGGGTCAGTGAGAATAGAGCCTTTGTGTACGGGTGAAGTTGGTCCTTCAGAACCTCCTCCCTTCGGCCATACTCGACGATACTTCCCCTGAACATTATTGCAACGTAGTCCGACATGAAAGCCGCAACCGAAAGGTCGTGGGTGATGAGCATCACAGATGACTTCAGCTCTTTCCTGAGCTTCTTCAGGAGCTCGAGTATCTCGTTCCGGTGGATAAAGTCGACCATTGTGGTCGGCTCATCGGCGGCCACGAACTTCGGGCTCAGTATGAAGGCACGTGCGAGGAGGAGCCTCTGTTTCTCACCGCCGCTAAGTCTGGCCAGCTTGCTAGTGGTGGGGGTGTTTTCCAGGCCTATCGCTTGCATGAAACTCGAGATGGTTTCAGTTCTCTTGCCCTTGTCCCCGACTCCCGCGAGGAACCTCAGCGGGCGGTCCAGGAAGTCCTTTATGTTCAGATAAGGATCGAGGGCACTGTAGGGGTCTTGGTGGATGTACTGCGCCATCTTCCATAGCTCGTTCCTCTTGTAATCACGTACCTTATTCCCTTCGAACAATACCTCGCCCTTGCTTTCAGTCACGAGGCCGACCGAAATCCTTCCGAGGGTGGTCTTTCCCGATCCGCTTTCGCCGACCAGGGCGAAGACTTGGTCGCGTCCCACTGAGACGTCGACCTCGTCAACCGCAGTGACGATATCCCCTCTCTTGCCCTTGAAGTATTTGGTGACATCTTTGAACTGGACGATAGCATCACCCTTCTCTGCAATACTCACCCTGATCATCCCCCGTGCAGGTAGCATGCGACGTTGCCAGTGTCCGAGATGCGAGTCATCTCGGGGAACTTCTCCAAACACTTCTGCATTGTGTAGGGGCAAGCATCAGCAAAGGGGCAGCCTTGGCTCTCGGAAGCGCCATTGGGCGCAGCTCCTTCTACGGCGGGTGTCTCCTTCTCTTCTGAGGGTTCACCAAGCTTTAGGGAACTCACTAGGAACTTCGTGTAGGGGTGTTGAGGATCCTCAAAAATCTCCTTCTTTGAGCCGGTCTCGATCAACCTCCCCTTGAGCATGACCATGACCCTGTCGGCCATGTAGGCCTGGACCGAGAGGTCGTGTGAAATCAGGATCATTGCCCCAATCTTGGCCTGTCTCTTGAGGTCCAGGAGCACGCTCAGAACGGAGAACTGAGTTATGGTGTCGAGGGCGGTCGTCGGCTCGTCGGCAATCAGAATGCTCGGGTTGGTCCCCATCGCCATCGCTATGGAAACTCGCTGCTTCATGCCGCCGCTCAGCTCAAAGGGGTACATGTTCAGGACGGACTCATCGAGGCCGACCGTCCGGAAGAGCTCGGAGATCCGCCTTTTGGCCTCGTTCTTTGAACTCACCACGTGTTTGTCCTTCAGGAGCTGGGAGAAATTCTTCCCGACGGTGATGACGGGGTCCAGAGAGTTCATCGCGCTCTGGAAGACCATGGTCACATCCCTCCATCTGTATTCTCGAAGTTCCTGCTGGCTCATCGACAGGATGTTCTTGTCCATCCCGCCCACTGTGATTTCTCCTGTGCAGGTGTGCGGAGGCTCGATCATCCCGAGAATCCCCCAACCGATGGTGCTCTTCCCCGCGCCACTCTCACCGACGATGCCAAGGATTTCGCCTCGTGAAAGATCGAAGCTCACGTTCCTAACAGCTTGGAAAGCTGCCCCCCATGCCTGTCTGAAGGTCACGGAGAGGTCCCTGACGCTGAGGAGCTCCTCCTGCGCTGTCAAGTTCCCTACGCCTCCTTCAGGACTGTCTCCACGCCGTAGGCGATGAATGCCAACCCTGTCGAAAGAATCGCGATGCTCAGGCCTGGAATCAGGAACCACCACCACGCGCCGGCGAACACCGCATTGGCGTCGTTCGCGAAGGAAATCATTGCGCCCCAGGTGAACGCCGACGACGGGCCAACTCCTATGAAGTCAAGTGAGGCCTCGGTCAGAATAGCTCCGATCACGGAGAACAACGAAAGCGCCATCACCAACGGCATGATGTGCCTCAGCATGTCTCGGAACATGATGTAGCGCTTCGGTACTCCGCTCAAGCGGGCGACCTCAATATAGGGGGATTCCTTCAGAGAAAGGACATCCGATCGTGTAACACGTGCCGTAGCCGGCCATGAGAGGAAGGCGATGAGGGCGGCCGTGAGGACTATCGTGGGCCTGACAAATGCGGCGATGGTAATGAGCATAGGCAACGCCGGCAGGGTAAGAATAACGTCCGTGAAGCGCATCAACGGTTCGTCTGTGAGCGAAATGTATCCCGCTGTCACCCCGATCACGACGCCTATGCCCATGGCGATGAGTGCCGAGAGGAAGCCGACGAGAAGTGTTGAGCGCGCACCGAATATCCATTGGCTGAAGACGTCCTGGCCGACGAAGGTCGTTCCGAAGGGGAACTGGACGCTCGGCGGGGAGTAGTCAGGCCCGACGGGCTGGAGTGGATCGTGGGGGAGGTAGATCAGACCCACGAAAGCAACGACTACGAAGAAAATCGATATCGCTGTCCCAGCCACGAAGTAGCGGTTCCTCCGGAGACTTTGTGTCATGGTGGGAGGTTGGACGCTCAAGTGTAGGACACCCTCGGGTCGAGAATCGGATAGAGGAGGTCGGCGGCAAGGTTGCTGAGCAGAACGACCAGTGTCGTAACGTAAAGGGCGGCCTGTACGACAGGATAGTCCTCATTGAAAATCGCAGTCGCGATGAGAGTGCCCATCCCGGGGTAAGAGAAGGTGAATTCTACCGTGAATATCCCCCCTATCAGGAAGCCGATGCTAAGGAACAGATTCGTGAGGGACGGGAGAATTGAGTTTCTCAGCACTCTCCCGTAGAAGGTTCTCCCACTCAATCCCTGGGCTTTGGAGACGTTAACGAAATCGCTGGAGAGCACTTCGAGGGTGACCCCGCGCACGACGAGGGCATGGGATGGCAGAGTGACGATGATTATGACGGCCGTGGGGAGAATCATGTGCCTGATGACGCCGAACAACGTAGGGGTCACGTCGTACGCTCCTGACGGAGGCAGAACCCCCAGATCTATCGAGAAGACGATGATGAATATCAGCCCGAGCCAGAACGGCGGGACCGTGTTCAGGAAGTAGAGGAACGGCTGCAATACTCTGTCCATGAGCTTGTCCTTGCGCATGGCCATGCGAATCCCGAGGAAAATCCCACACACCCAAGAAATAACCTGGGACGTGCCGAGAAGCACGAGCGTCCACGTCAGCGCATAGGTGACCAGGAACCAGGCACTTGTTGGGTAGTAGAGGAAGGACTGTCCAAAGTTAGGAGTGAATGAAAGTATCTGCTGGACATAATGGAGAAACTGGGCGTAGTATGGAAGGTTGAGTCCGTACAGACTCTGAATCCTCGCGATGAGGGCGGCCTGGTTCACCCCAGGATGCTCCCTCTCTAGCTGTTGGACGAATATCTGGACGAAGTTGCCGGGCATCAAGTGTGGGAGTATGAAATTCAGCGCAAGAACGACAAAAAGTACAAGGAACAGATTGATTATCCTCTTAGCAAGGTACCGCTTCGTGTACTTCCGGGCAAGGGATCGGAGGAAACCTCCCTCCGCCATGGCTGAGGCACTAGGGTTTCTCACTGTTTATCCTTTCCCCAAAGGGGCGATTTCCTGAAGCGCGTCACATCCTTTTTACAATAACCGGCGCAGACGGTCTGAATGGTACGAGCCAGCAGCAATTTCCCGTGCGGGATTGTGGAAGGCTTCTACGGAAGGCCATGGTCCCATTCAGACAGGCTCGCCATGATTCGGTTTCTTGGCGATAACGGCTTTACCGCCTACGTCTATGCCGCCAAGGACGATGCGCACATCCGGTCGAGGTGGCGGGACGTCTATCCCGGCGGATACCTGGAAAAACTCAGGGAACTCATCGCGGCCGCATCACAATCCTCGGTGGACTTCGTCTTTACACTGAGTCCCGGTCTGAATCTCTGCTATTCCAGCGCCGGAGACAGACAGATTCTCTGGGACAGGCTGAGGTCGGTCGTTGGCCTGGGTTGCGACTGGGTCGGGGTCCTCCTTGATGACATACCCACCAAATTGGCGCGAGCCAGGGATAGGAAGGCGTTCTCGAGCCTCGGCGAGGCTCATGTCGCTCTGCTGAACAGTACCCTGGATGAACTCGAAAAGAGCGGGAACATCCGGCTTCTCTGCTGCCCGACTTACTACGCAAACGAGTATCTGGGGGAAAAAGCTTCCGAAAACAAGTACCTTGAACAAATCGGGGAAGGGCTGGATCCCAGGATTGACGTATTCTGGTCGGGAAGGCACGTGGTGTCTGTCAGAATAGCCGAGGAGGACGTCCGAGAGTTCGAGGAGGTCATCGAACGGAAGCCACTCCTGTGGGACAATTATCCAGTGAATGACTACTATAGGACTGGGGCAAAGTGGGACAGGCCGAGGCTGAACATGGGGCCGTTCATGGGCCGAGAGCCAGACATCATCAGGCATCTGGCCGGTTATTTCTCCAACCCGATGAACGAACCGGAGGCGTCGAAGATCCCCTTGCTCACACTTTCCGATTACCTCGACGACCCCTTTGGGTACTCGCCGGAGCAATCGTTCGAGCGGGTTGTAGGTAGATTTCTCTCGAATGAGAAAAGCCGCCAGGAGATACGTCTAATGATAGAATGCTCGAAGGCGAATCCCCTCGATTCCGGCGAGGTTCAAGGACTCGCGGACCTCGTTCGACGCTGGTCTGCGGGTGAGGATGGGTCAGCTGGAAAGGAATTGTCGAAGGAACTCGAGTCGAGGCTTGAAGTCTACTTTGGACTCAGGAGGAAACTCACGAACGTGGAGAATCGCAAGTTCCTGTCAGAATTCGAACCTGTGCTGGATAAGGTGCATGTGTTGGCGGGACTCGGGCTGAGCTGCCTTCGACTCGCTCAGCAGAGGCGGTCCGGTTCTCTTTCTAAGAAAGAAGCGAGGATGCTGGAAACAAGGATTCGCAAGGAAATGAAGCAGGTTCGCGTCAACAGGACCCAGGCACTGGGTGAGGTCGCTTTCGTACTGCGCAGACGTGCTCACGGGGAGGCCGACAAGTGTTCCGCTTCAGAACTAGGACTCCCCCTTGCGGAACGAGAATCACCCGTGATTGAACTCTATAACCGGATGATGCGCAAAGTAGTCGTTAAAGCCGCAATGTAGTAGGTCGAGCGAACTTCGAAGAGCCGTTGGACTGTATACGCATAGTGTGCCTCCCTGAATGTTCCTCAACGGTTTGAGCCCGGAATACCAGGCTCAAATCCCGGCCGGGGCAGAGTCCAAGCTCAGATTGAACTCTGTTCGACGAATAGAGGTTGATTCAACGAACATGGTACCGACCAGGCCGATTTTCCAGGTGGAATCAACCACAAGAGAAACTGCGTATGTTTCTAGTTTTTCGCCTTGTTGCTTTCTCGCTGAGCGGACTTGCGGAGTCTGTTTAGTTCTGCGATTTTCTCCTTGAACTCTCTTTTCTTCTTCTTGTTTCCTTGTGTACGCGCTTGGTCGTATAGCTTCTTCAGTTTCTCTTCCTCTGCATCGTAATCAGACAACACTGGAGACGATGTTGTAGTGCCATAGTTATGCCTTTAAATGTGCGTCCGCAGAATTGGACGTGATTCTCGCAGTCGGGCGGATCACAATTCCTACCCTTTAACTAGGCCTCCACAAACCCATTCCCTACCGATTCGAACATCGGTGGGATGTGTGAAAAGTAAATGAGTTTCGGACAACGAGGATATGGCAATCGAGGAGGATTCGGAAGGGGTTCCGGGTCCTTCAACAAGCCAGTCGAAGTAGGCAAGGAGTACAGCGTCAATATTTCTGACACCAGCAGACGTGGCGAAGGCATTGCCAAAATCGACGGATTTGTGGTCTTTGTCCCTGGTACTAAGCAAGGCCAGAATGTGAGGATAAAGGTCACGAGGGTCTCGGAGAGATTTGCCTCTGGAGAGGTCGTGGAGGGTTCTGCGGCACCCGCCTCTGAGCCTGCTGGTAAGACAAGTAGCTAGCCGGAATCAGGCTCCGATGAATGAACATTGGTTGATCCAAAAGGGTCAACCATCTCACTTCTTTCATTTTGTGTTACGGTTGTGTTCAGATGCCGAGGGATTGCCTGAGGCTCTTGTACCTGTTCCTAATGGTTACCTCGGTCACCCGAGCTGCTTCTGCCACCTCTTTCTGGGTCTTTCCCTCTCCCTCTAGGGTACAGGCAACATAGAGAGCTGAAGCCGCCAAACCCATGGGGTCCTTGCCCGCGGATATCCTCGCCTCCCGTGCCATGAGCAAAATCTCACGGGCCCTCCTCTGCGTCTTTTCTGTCAATCTTGCCCTGGAGGCAATTGCAGAGACGCATCTCGCCGGGTCGGTGACTGGCATCCTGAGATCCATCTCTCTATGAAGTAGTCTGTAGGATCTCGCCAAGTCCTTCTTCTTGACATTACTGACTGCGGCGACATCTTTCAGACTCCTCGGGATGTCCCCGTCGCGGCAGGCAGCGTACAGTGAGGCTGCAATCATCGCGGCGATGGACCTCCCTCTTACAAGGCCTCTCTCAAGCGCCTTGCGGTAGAAGTATGCAGCCCTCTCGGTTACGGACGCAGAAATCGCAAGCCTTTCCGAAAGTCTTCGCAGCTCAGAGAATGCCTGCCTCAAATTTCTGTCCGCAGACTCATGGACCTGACTTCTCCTGTCCCATGTCCTCAGCCTCTCGACCGTGGATTTCATCGACCCTGACAATGACCTTCCTGCAGCATCCCTGTTGGCCGCGCCTATCTCCGTGGCTAGCCCCATGTCGTGCATTGCAATTGAAGTGGGCGTTCCGGTCCTGCTGCGATCCTTCTCTCCATCTTCGGAGAAACGTCTCCACTCGGGTCCAGACTGAACGATTTTATCCTTCAACACGAGACCACAACTCCCGCAGCATTGCTCTCCTCCGGTCCCATCGGACAAGATGAGGCGCTTCCCACACCTAGGGCACCTGTCCAATGCCCTCTCTTGCTTCAGGAGCCTCGAGTAGCTCGTCTCGTAGGACATCTTGACTTACCTCCTGAAGTTCAATCCGGCTGAATCCATTTTCCTAACACAGTCCTCGCACCGGAGTCCCGCGGGCGTTCGGTGCAGAAGGCGAACAGCCCCACATCCCGGGCACGGTCTCGACAAAGTTCGTTGCTGCGGGAGAAGTTCTTCCAAGGGTTCATCGTCGCCTTGAGCGTCTTCCGAGCTGCTCTTGGTTACTCATTTGAGCGCAGACAGGGCGCACGAGTTTGTTATCTGTTCCGTCAGGTGTGAGTCTTATTCTGTGCGTCACGAACGCCTCAAACTTGTCCTGATACACGATTCATTCTATTGCTTCTCTCTATTAAGCGTAGGCAAAGGCCTATACTGCGCGGGAATGGCGCTGCTCCGCATTGAACCAGGGGGAAGGTGCCGGGCAGGGTGGGTCGGAGGCGATATTGGACTTGTTCAGCCAGGCCTGGCTCAGGTATTGGGACGCCTACGTCGCCCTTCAGGACCAGCTGTACGAAACACTCCGAGCCGCGAGAGAGGTCCAGTGGCTTGCCGCCACCGACGAGGGGAAGCTTAGCGAAATCAATAGGCTGCAGAGGGAACTATTCGCGTCCGTTCCTCGACGTCTTGACTACACACCTCTCGGTCAAGTCTCACGAGACCTTGACAGCGCGCCTAGCAAGATTGAGGAGCTGGATGCCGCGCTTTCATCGGAAGACGAAGCGTGCAAGAAGTTGGAGGCAGAGATTGCGCTTCTGAAGACGCGAACCCAAGCCATGAAGGAGGCTTTTCAGGTTCTTCGGCGATGAGAATCGGTAGTCCGTTTTTGTCCGGTCTTAATCGTCCTCCCGAGTGTTGACGCGCGGGTTTCGGGAAGTCTTCGATTTGCTATGGCTCGATTCCAACTTCGGAGTGAATGTAACCGGCCTCAGAGTGAGTGCATGCTGGATGCTTGCACAGGGAATGGAACTTGCCTGGTAACGAGCCCCGTCTGAATTGCACCTTCGACGCATCGTTCTCGCCACAGGTGCAGCGTGTGCCGGATGACGTTGCCGAGGTCTCACATGGGGTTGCCATTAGCCGCCGCCTAGGAGGAAGACGGATCTGTCCGTCCACCGTTGATCTAACAGACTCAGTTAATCACGAACGCGTCCAAAGAGGACCTGGCCTCGTCGAAAAACCTGTGGGGAGATCGGCAACGTCTGCATTCGTTTGACTCCCGCCCCTGAGTTTTCTCCCGTCGAACGCGTTCAGCCCGCTACACCCCCATCACGAAGTAGGCAGATTTCAGTTGTTCCACTCCATCGAGTTTCCTTAAGCCTCTTTCCAGCTCCAGGATGTCACCGTACCTGCCGCGAACTGTTGTTATGTCGAGGCAACGCTCCTTGTCGAGATGCACGTGCGTAGTTGAGGCAATGACGGAGATGTATTCATGTCCGATTTCAGTAATGTCGTGGTCAATCTCTCGTTTCGAGTGATCATACAATAGGAGAATCCCGCCGACAACCAAGCTCTCAGGGTCAGACTTCAGCTCATGGTCTCCTATCGTACCTCTGATCACATTTTGTAGCGCCTTCGACCGCTCCTCGTAGCCCATCAGGCGCCAAACACTATCAAACTCTTTCAGCAGCTTGGGCTGAACAGAGAAGCTGACTCTAGAAACTTTCTCTTGGTGGCTTCTTTTTGCCAAGTGCAACCACGACGATGAAGGGCAAGGGGGATCCTATTCAGTATTACTACAGCAGCTTTCTTTGGTGTCGAGTAATACCGGACACGACAGAAGTAGTACTTAATAGCGAACCGCAATGGACGTCTCTCAGCGCAGATGGCAGAATCCACCACTCAATTGGGTGCCTCGAACCTCTCTGTCTCCAGCGCGGAGAAAGTTCGAATCGGCACGGTCTACGGCGCGATAGCTGCCATAACTGTGCTGTCGATGATTGCCGCCACCATCCTTGGTCGCATATCCCCGGTTCTGAACGGGTTGGGAATCGTGGCCTACGTCCTTGGGCTGCGCCACGGCGTCGACGCCGACCACATAGCTGCCATCGACAACACCACAAGGAAGCTGATGCAGCAGGGCAAGCCGAGGTTTACTGTGGGAACATGGTTCTCCCTGGGTCATTCCACAATAGTGGTCGGTCTGATTGCCGTCATAGTCTTCGTGACGAGGAGCGTCATCGGGCAGGTCCCGGCGCTCCAGAACATGGGGGACGTCGTCGGCACCCTGGTCTCCGGTGCCTTCCTGTTCATCATAGGGTTCATCAACCTACTGATCGTCTTCGGCGTCTACCATCTGTTCAAGCAGGCGAGGGCGGGGACGATGAAGGAAGAGGAGCTCGAGGAGTACATGCAGAAGCGCGGGTTCCTGAATCTGCTGTTCCGACCGCTGTTCAAGTTCGTGAACGACGCATGGCAGATCTATCCGATAGGCGTCCTTTTCGGCCTGGGCTTTGACACTGCGAGCGAAGTCGCACTGATTGCCATAAGTGTTGGCATTGGGGTCTCCTCAACTATCCCGCTCTGGCAGATTCTCGTACTGCCTTTGCTGTTCACATGCGGGATGGTCCTGACGGACACTACGGACGGCGTTACGATGAGGTTTGCCTACGGCTGGGCGTTCCTGACCCCCCTGAAGAAAATCTACTACAACCTGACCGTGACCGTGATGTCTGTGCTCGTGGCTTTCGTCATTGGTGGGATAGAGCTGGTCCAAGTACTAGGCATCGAGTTCAACCTGAGTTCCGGTTTCTGGAACTGGCTGGAGAACCTCGACTTTGAGACGATGGGGTTCGCGATAGTCGCCATCTTCGTGATAACGTGGGCTTCTGCATACGGTGTCTGGAGATACAAGAAGTATGACCAGAATCCCTCAGCGTTCATTCGCTCTTTCGAAGGGCCGTAGGAAAATCAGAAGGCTGAAGGTGCTACTTGACGGCCACCACCTGATAGGTCGTTTGAACTATCATGTTTGAATGTGCACCTTGATTTGCGCTCTAAACCAGTGGAATCCCGCCAAGTTCGAATTGTATTCGGGTTCAATTTCCATCCCGGCATGCCGAGCCGGCTTAGGCTTCTGTGTCAGTCAATCTGAGGGCGCCGGATAAGTCTAAATGGAAAACAGAGGAGAGCCATTCTCGCGTGGTGGAACAACAAATCCGTTACTGTACCTCCAAAGACGGCACAAGCATAGCCTATGCCGCTACGGGACAGGGATATCCCGTCGTGAAGGTTGCCAACTGGCTTGGGCATCTTCAGTTTGATTTGCAGGGCATTTGGAATCATTGGATAACTGAGTTGTCAAAGGACAATCTCCTCATCAGGTACGACCAACGCGGATGCGGCCTCTCTGATCGGACAGCTCGGAATCTCTCCTTCGATGATTACATCGACGACTTAGAGACGGTGATCGATGCTGCTGGTTTGGAGCGGTTTGCCCTTCTGGGCATGTCGCACGGCGGTTCAGTAAGCATCGCCTATGCTGTACGTCATCCCGAAAGAGTTTCGCACCTGATCCTCTATGGTGCTTTCGCTCGAGGCTGGTCCAGGCTTGGCTTGCCTCCCCAGAAAGTGGAGGAGATGGAGGCAATATCAAAACTGATTGGCTTGGGGTGGGGGCGTGACAACCCCGCTTTCCGTCAGCTCTTTACTTCGGGGTTCATGCCTGAAGCGACAGCCGAACAGATGCGAGGCTTCAACGAATATCAGAGAGTATCGGTCTCCCCTGGGAATGCAATGCGAATCTGGAAGCTAATCGGTGATACCGATGTTCTCGATTTGCTTCCGAACGTAACCGCGCCTACAATCGTCTTTCACGCCAGGGGTGATCAGCAGATAACCTTCCGAAACGGAGTACAACTCGCCGCCTTAATCAAGGGAGCACGCTTTGTTCCACTTGAAAGTAGAAACCACGTCCTTCTTGAAGGCGAGAGTGCCTGGAATGAGTTTCTGCGCGAATACCGTCGTTTTCTCGGAGCGAACGAAAAGGCCGAAGAACCACCCCTTTTGACAGGGATGTCGACCGGGGTACCGCTCCTTGATAGGTTGCTGAAAGGGTATCCTAGCAGGTCTGCCATCTTGGTCATCGGCCCTTCCGGGAGTTCGAAACAGGCGTTGTTGTATCGTTTCATTCAAGATGGGCTCGCTCACGGAGATACCTGTCTCTACGTAAGTAGGCTGTCCACCAAGGAAGTTCTCGAAGACGCGAAGGGGTTCGGGATTGACATGGACGAGAAGCGTCTGTTGTGGCTCTCAAGAGACAGTGACCAGGCTAGATGTGATGTGAGCAACCTCGCAGGGCTGTCGTACAGCATCAAAGAGATTCTTCGGAAGAACGCCGATCGCAAGATTCACATTGCGCTCGACGTCATCTCGTCTGTTCTGATGATTAATCAGACCGAGACTACCTATAGGTTCCTCACCCAGCTCTTCCAAGAGGCGAAGCAGTATGACGCTGTGCTGCTTGCGACCCTTGAGGAAGCCATGCACAAGCCCGAGGTCTTGGCTTCAATGGAGCAGGTCTTCGACGGTGTTGTTGCGTTCAAGATGCCTACCGAGGGCTCAGCCAGGCGGCCAACTTTGCAGGTTAAGAAGATGAGAGGAACGCCATATTCACTCGAAATGCAATGGGAGATAGAGAGAACTCCCCCATAATTCCACACAATGCGAACAACGACGGGAGTAGTCATCTCAACTCATCCAGTGTGGACTGAATGGCACCGTTACTGAGATTGAGCCCTGACACCCGAGAAGACCAATCGTAAAAGGCCTCCAATTGGTTGCCCCAATCCCGGCCGGGGCATGTTAGCATCTGGTTGCCAGAACCCACGAGACCTATTGAGGAAGCTTGTCCATAACAGAATAGGTTTAACTCGACTCCTCCGCACATTGTTAGGTTGGCCTCGAGCGGCTTCGATTCACTCGACCAGGTTCTCGGCCGCGACGGATATCCCGACAGGGCGTCAGTACTAGCGGTCGGACCGCCGGGGATAGGGAAGGAGGCACTGGGTTACAAGTTCGTCTACTCTGGGCTACTCGGGAACGACTTCTGCCTCTACGCTACCACTCTATCGGTCAGAGACGTGGTGCAAGACATGCAGGCCTTCGGAATCGACACGACCCAGAAGGTTCCTCTGTGGTTCACAGGCTCCGGAGGCCAGTTACAATATAATCCGAACGACCTAGCAGGTCTCTCCTTTAACATCAAGGAGGCTCTCAAAAGGAACGCCGGACGGAGGACGCGGATTGTAATCGACTCACTTTCCCCCCTTCTGATGCTCAATCCTCCGGAAATCGTCTACAAATTCTTTGGCCAGCTCATCGCCGAGGTCAAGAACTACGACGCTGTCCTCTTCGGAACCCTCGAGGAAGGAATGCATCACCCGCAGGTCCTGGCTGCTATGCAGCAGCTCGTCGACGGCGTCATCGAACTCAGATTCTACGAGGAAGGGCTCAGGCTAGTCCCTCTAATGAGGATCAAGAAAATGCGGGGTGCAATCCCCGAGACGGGCTACTACCGGTTTGCAATCTCGCGAAGCGGTATGGAGGTAAGTGCCTATGTCAAGTGACCTCATCCTAGTGGTCCTCCCGGCCCTGGTGCTCACCGGCATCACCGATATTTTCGCTCTTTACGCTGCATACCTTTCTTTGTCTGTGCGGCGTGGGCTCGCTGTCCCTGTCTACAGGAGCCGAGCCCTGTGGATGGCATTCCTCGGAATCTCTGCAGCCATCGTCTTCACCTATGAAGGATTCACCAACATTTCTCCAACTTCCCCACTCACATCCATTGAGTTCCGTGAAATCCTGTTCGCAATCCCTCTCGGGATAATATTGATTCTGATTGATCGCACTGCAAACACTCTCATCAAGATGGATTTCCTGAGAAGGGATCTCTTGCTCTGGAAGAAACTCCATTTTGTTTATGGCACAGCTGTTGTGCTGTTCTACGTCCTGTACTACTCCCGGTACGTGTATTTCGTTCCCGACGCTGAGGTGATTGCTTTGGTCTTGTACTTTTCCGCTCTGATCTATGGGGCCCTAGCGATTGCAAGGGGGACAACCGTCACTAGGGACATGACCTTCAGGTCGCACGCCATATGGTTCGGTATTCTACTGGCTGCTTTTATCACGGGAAGCGTCCTGTACTTCGCACCGGTTCCCTTGGACATCTCTTTCGTCTGTTTTACAGTAGCCTCGTACTGCTTTTACAAGATGGCGGGATCCCTCGTCCCAGCAGGGAAGCTCTCCGCCTCCCCACTGCAATAGGTACATGGTGACCGAGATTACAGCGGAATAGCAGGCTCTTCAACTCCATCGACCTCGAAAGGGCATCCATTTGGTCAGAAATATGCGGAAGCACCTAGGATGACCATTAGGACCAGGAACACAATGGCCATGAGGAAGGTCCTCTGGGCGTTTCGCATCTCCTTCACTTTCCTGTCGACCTTCTTCGATAGTACGTACACCTCTTCCATCGCCTCGGTATACCACTTCGCATACAGGTCTTCAAGCTGGATATTGGCGAAGTAATCGGCCCATTCCTTTCTGTCCATGGACGCAATCTTGTCAGCATAGCCCGTGGGAGCCGGCTTTGCGGCGCTTTCCTGCGCTGTTTTTCCCCAAGGGCTAAGGTGGAATCTTGGCCCCATCGCCTCCAGCATTAATGCAGTCGACGCGGCAACACATAAGATGAAACACACGAAGAAAAAGGATACCAGATCCAACCCGCCGACTCTCACAAGCAGTTTGTCGCTGAGGAATGACGTGTAGACGATTGTTGCGCCCACTGCGAGGAAGGACATCGAGCTGAATATCCTCCCAACCTTCTCATCTAGGTTGTCCGTCGTATGAATTACTCTTCCAAGCATCTCTTGGGCGACTGAAACCTTCCTGTAGAGGTCTTCCCTATCGCTGTCCTGCAAAGGGTGCTTGCGCTTCGCTCCACGCTGATTTAAGCCATATTCAGATGGGCACTCTTCCCCGGGAAGGAAATCTCTAAAACTTGCCGAGCTGCCGAAGTCGTTACAAGGCTTAAATTGCTCGCTTTCGCTTGCCCGAACCTGTTAGGTTGACTCGCAATTCCGATCAGATTCCTGGCACTCAATACGATAAGGCTGCGAAGCTTCTCGCCAGATACGTGGAGTTCCCCCAGTTCAAGGACGCCGACCTGAGCAAAGGGTACTTCTGCTATAGTTGCGTCTACTTTCTTGAGGGGAAGAACGAATGCGCCCTGGTCCAGAGCAACGGTGAGAGTGCAGACGGCGTGAACTCAGACCATATCGCGCCATATGGGATGTGCGCTCTCTGGAAGAACCCGTCAATGGGATGATGAAGTGAATCAAGAATTGTCATCTAGAATCAAGCATCTCATCGACATGGCCAAGGAAGCACGCATTCCCAAGAAAAGAGCAGGATACATCGAGATAGACGAGTTCATGGACTCAAACCTGAAGAAAGGCTACTTCTGCAACGCCTGCGTCTATTTTGTCAACGTACAGGGAGGGAAGTGCGCGATAGTGAAGAGCCAAGGAGAGGATTGCAACGGCAACTTCTCCAAAGTGATAGCACCTCATGGATACTGCTCACTTTGGGCACCAAACAAAACCGTCGTGAAGTAGAAAGAGGGACCAGTCGCTCCCTCGGCAGGCGTACCTGAAATTGCCCCTCTTCCCAGTAGCCCGGGTCGAGGAAATCCCTCCGGGGAAGATGATTGGAACGGATGTCTCCGGAGAGAGGATTCTGGTTGCCAACGTGGCAGGACAGTTCTATGCTATGCGCGCCAAGTGCAACCACATGGGCGGGCTCCTGGACAAGGGCACCCTCGTGGACAATGTGGTGACCTGCCCCCTTCATGGTTCAAAATGGGACGTAAAGACGGGTGCCCTCGTACACTTTGCCAGGCTCCTCCCGCCTGAACCCGTGTATCGCGTGCTGGTGCAGGGAGATCAAGTCTCCGTGGAGAAATGAGAATGACAGAAATTTCAGTTTCGCTCCCCCGAAAAATGCTCGTGGCGGTGGAGGGCTCAGAGCCGTCCCTAAGGGAGTCATCAATGAAAGCCGCTGCCTATGCGCTGAAGCTTGCCGCTGCCTCAGGGGCCGAGCTTGTTGCACTGTGTGTGATACAGATCCCCGAGTACATCGAGGAGATCACACGCGCCAGCCTGCGGAACGAGCTGTTCGCCAAGAGTGAGAAAACCCTGGGGGAAGTAGCCAACCTCGCGTCAGCTGCGAAAGTGAAATACTCTTCCGAAGTCCTCGAAACGAGCGGCGCCATCGCGACCACAATCTGCAACTTCTCTTCCAAGGAGGGGGTGAACCTGATAGTCCTGGGGACCAGG
>Ga0187778_10000522_pt1 | contig 27430 bp, 19 predicted proteins | sample 1015_Q2_SP5_20_M_FD_132418 | JGI IMG/M metagenome (GOLD analysis project Ga0187778, IMG submission 132418) | Tropical peat soil microbial communities from peatlands in Department of Meta, Colombia - 1015_Q2_SP5_20_MG | ecosystem: Environmental > Terrestrial > Soil > Wetlands > Peat | place... | reverse complement strand
CCTCGCGAACGAATACCCGAAGGGAAGCTTAGAGGAGTGAAATGAACTCCTCGACGGTCAACTCCGCTTGAACAATGATCGACTTGATGGTTTTGGGCGCCAAGTCCCGGTTGTGACGAGGGACCACAACGTGAAGGTGGGTTTTTTGAGCATGGCGAAGATTTGCGTGACTCCCAGTTTGGTGATGGACGTAAAAGCCCGCTCGCAACAGTGCCGCCAAGAGCTTCCTGGAATTTACTCGCGGCAGTTTGGGCATTCCGCTCAGTCGGAGGAGGCGACGGGTTCGAGGCTGGGGACTTGATGAGGGGTGAGCGGAACGACTTTTTGTTTTTCGGGCGGCGTGGCGGCTTTGAGGATCAGCGGCATGCCGAGATATTCCTCAAGAAGATGCTTGCCGGCGGCAAGGCGCGAAGCCGTGGCGACGTCGTCCACGAGGTTGGGCACCCGCAGCACGGCAGTTTCGGCGGACTTTTCGGCGCGAATACCAGCCCCGCTTTGCACGCCGCTTTTGCGTAGCGCGCGCGCAAGCCGCAACACGCCAGCGAGTCCGCGAACGAATTGCTGCTGTGCTGGAGCAAGCCTTGAAAACTGACCGCTGTTGGCTGAAGGTTCGGGGCCGCGATGGTAGCGGACAATCGTGGCGAGCAGCTCCCACTGTTCGTGACTCCACCCGGGAGGAACGGACAGGTCGAGAATGAATTTGCGCGCAGCCTTTTGCGGCGACTTGTCCGAGTCGACGCAGCCGACTCCCTGCAAACGCGCAGCGGCCAGCATCACGTGCTGGAGCGACGCGTCGCGGAAAGCCGGAGCCGCGTTGCCCCGCTTCAGCGCTTCGAAGATGGCCACGGCGATGCGGCAGTTTTGCGACGTGCGCGCGGCGTGCGGGTCGACGGCGCGAGCCGTGACCCGCAAACGCGCGTGCGAGGCGGCTTCGACGCGCCCATTCGTAGGCAGTCCGGCGCGCCAGATATTCCAAAGGCTGGTCTTGCCCAACGTGAGCTGGCGGTACGTTTCAATGCGCTGGTGGCGCTCGTGGCCGATGACGTCGTGCCAAACCTTCAGCGAATCTTCGGTCTCGATGAAGTCGGACTTGTTCACAAGATCGAGCAACACGTCAAGGTCATGGATTTCACCGAGCAAGTCTTGGACGCGCTTCAGGTTGTCAACCCACGCCGCATGCTGGTCGGGAAGCAGGCACTCGACGGTGTAACGAAAACGTTTGACGCCAATGCGCAGCGCATGCCAGGGGCGGGGCTTTTCCGTGCGCATGGCTTTGGCGTGAAGCGCTTTGGCGTCGTCAAAGCGCTCGAGCGCGACGCATTCGGCAGCAAGGCTGCCGGGCGGCACCAGGCGCGAACGTTGCCGCAGCGTGCGCTCAAGGCGCTTCCAGGATTTCTCGTCAAACTTGGCGGCGGCGTGGAGAGCTTTGTCACGCAGCTGCGGCTCGTTCTGTGCAAACGCAGATTGCAGATGCCCGCGGATCGGCTCCGTTTCCGGTGCGAGTTTCTTGATCCATTCATCCAGGACTTGCGCATCGCGCAGCGCGCCAAGAGAGCGAAAAAGTTTGCGCGCGGCTTTGCGCATCCCGGGCCAGCCGGGATCGGGATCCACTTCTTCCATGACCGCGGCCACGGAGCGGCAGCGGCGGATGGCGACACGCAGGTCGTGGACCGCGTCGACGTCAGGCGAAGTGCGGACCTTGTCCAGCTCTTTCAATACGCGATCCATCCAGAAGGCGAGATCGCGAAAGTCAGCGTGCGCCCCAGTGGAAAGGGGAGTGACGGTAGCCATGAATTTTCGTTTGCGCGCGCGGTCGTCTCTGGAGAGAGACCCCTGGCGCACGCGCCAGTTGTAGCGTAACGCTAGGAGCGAGGAGAGTCCAGCCTTCGAGCGAGAGGGGTTGTGGAAAACTTGAGGGAGAAAGAGCAAACGGCAAGGGGCCGGCACAAATCTTTTGCTTTGTGGGGGATACGTTGCACTTGGCAATTGATATTACGAACAGCTCCCCGCCATTTCGAGCACTGCGCCGCAATCGGTTGACAATTCTTCGGGGGAACTTCCGGGCAGATGGAGGGTCACTCGAGCGGAAGCCAGGCTGTCGTTGGCGACCTCGAAATCGCCGGAGCAATCAGTTTTGAGATAAGGGAGGTGATGAACCAGGCCTTTTCTTCCGTAGATGATGGCTTCGACCGACGCTCCTTGGGGATTGCTGGATTGAAATTCCCAAACCAATTGTTGGGGATCGCGCTTGTTCTCGCGCAAGTTGCGGAAAACAAATTGCTGCTCGTGGTGCCAAAGGGCCGCGCGGCGAAATACAAGACCGAACGGCATTTCGTAAGCGAGCGCTTCCAGAGTCGAGGCGCTGCGGTTAGCTCGGGGAAAATGCATGTGCGTCCAAGTCCAAAAATTGCGGTGCCGGTAACCGCAATTGTGGCCTTGCACGCCATAGCCGAACGGCTCGCCGCGAAACGTTTGGCCGTCGAGCGAAATTTCGCCGGAGAAGATGGCATCGGAATGCGGCGTGCGCGAGAAGCCGATCCAGCCTTTGCTACTGAGTTCGGTGCAAAACGTCGAGCGATAGCGCAGATTCCAGGCGATGCAATGGCCGTTCACATAAAGTTTTCCGCGACACTCGTTTTCGGTGATACGATTTGTGCCCGCTTCAAAAGAAAGAGGACTGCGGCCACGCGGGCTGAGGCGAAATTCTTGCAAGGAGAAACCCTGAATCCAGGTTTCCGGTTTTCCCAAACGGGGAAACCAGGTGGCCCAGACTTGCACAGGTTGTCGGCGCGATTCCTCGCCGCACCCGCCACGCCCAGGGCTAGTCAGCAAATAGCGCAACCACCACGCGCCGCTGCCATCGGCGAGACCGAGCCGCAAGAACCACACTTCGTACCGCCGCCGCATGGAAAGCTTGGAAAACGGTTCGTTGAATGTTTGCATGGAGAACGGAAGAATCATAACAGAGTGAGAATTGAGGCTCGCTTAGGGAAGCGAAGGAACACTGCAGAAGCGTGGGCCGCGAGAAAGGCATCATCTTGAGCAGGGAGCGAGGGCGTGTTATTTTGAATTGATGGCCCGGAGTGGCGGAACTGGCAGACGCGCTGGACTCAAAATCCAGTGGTACTTAGTACCGTGTGGGTTCGACCCCCTCCTCCGGGACCAATCCAAACCTCACCCATGTCCAAAATGCCTTCGTGCCTCTTACTCAATCGGCGGCACTTGGAGACTCGCAAAGTATTTTCCTTCGCCATATTCCTGGTCCTCCTTCAGCGCGATGACTTTTGATTGCATCTTGTAGTACCGACTACGGAAATCTTCGCCATAGCGCTCTTCGCGTTTCGTTGCGCTGGGCCATTCTGCTGAATGCGGTGCAAAGCCGCATCAGCCTAGGTTGTACACCTTAACCTCGCGAATAACGGCTGTCACTCAAAAAAGGCCATTGCATTTGTATTCAATCGGTTTAATATTCGTTCCGGCACGCGCCGCGTCCGGATTTTTCATTGCCGTATACTTGACTTCGACGAATTTCGAGGGGACCTCATGCCACGTTATTGCTTTTGCTTTGTGCTCGCTTGCGTCATTCTGGCCTTTGGCGGAGCAACTCACGCAGCAGAAAACGCACCAGTCGTCGGGGAGCGAACTTACCTTCACAAAAACTGGCAGATTCAGTCGTCCTGCGAGGTGACTGCTAGTGGCGATGCGATATCGACCGCCGGTTTCGACACCATGAATTGGCATAAGTCAGACATCCCGTCGACCGTGGTGGGCGCGCTGGTCACTGACAAGACTTATCCCGACCCGAATTGCGCAACCAATTTGAAGTCCTTTCCCGGCATGAACTACTCCGACAAAAGCTTGTTCGCCAACCAGGACATGCCGGAAGGCAGCCCTTTCAAATGTTCCTGGTGGTACCGGACAGAATTTTCAGTTCCCGCTGACGCCGGAAAAAGCGTCGAGTGGCTGAACTTTCTGGGAATCAATTACCGCGCCAATATCTGGATCAACGGACAGAAAGTCGCCGACAAGAATGACGTCGCCGGAACCTACCGCGCCTACGAGTTCAACGTCAGCAAGTTTCTTCAGCCTGGAAAAGCGAACGCATTGGCCGTCGAAGTTTTTGCACCGGAGAAATACGACCTTGGCATCACCTGGGTGGACTGGAATCCCACGCCTCCCGATAAAGACATGGGCATATGGAAGGAAGTTTTTTTGCGCGCAAGCGGCCCGATAGCCGTGCGCAATCCCTTCGTGGCGTCGAAACTCACCGCGAATTATACGGGCGCGGAGCTGACCGTGAGCGCCGAGCTGCACAACGTTTCGAATGAAATGGTGAAAGGCGTGCTGCGGGCTCAACTCGAAGACGCCGATCTTCAGCAGCAAGTCGAACTCGCCCCGGGCGAAACTAAGATCGTCAAGTTTTCCCCCGAGCAGTTTCCCAGACTGAAGCTGGCGCATGCCAAGCTTTGGTGGCCTTATCAAATGGGGACTCCTGAGCTTCACACCGCCAAACTGGATTTTGAGATTGGGAAAGAAGTTTCCGATAACGCCAGCGTGACCTACGGAATTCGCGAAGTCACTTCCGAACTGACCGAAAAAGGCTTCCGGCTTTTCAAAATCAATGGACGAAACGTGCTGATTCGCGGCGCGGCTTGGGCGCCCGATCTTCTATTCCGCTGGTCTTCCGCGAAGCTCGACGCAGACCTCGCCTACGTTCGCGACATGAACCTGAACTCAATCCGGCTCGAGGGCCGGCTCGACCGAGACGAGTTTTTTGAAAAAACCGACAAGCTGGGCATTTTGGTGATGCCCGGGTGGACCTGCTGCGATGCCTGGGAGCGCTGGAAAGATTGGAAGGGTGATCAAAACCGTGTTGCCGCTGCGTCGCTGCGCGATCAAATCACGCGGTTGCGCAATCACCCAAGCGTGTTTGTGTTCTTGAATGGGAGCGACAACCCACCGCCCGCCGACATCGAGCAAATGTACCTTGGCATCGAAAAGGAATTAGAGTGGCCGAATCCCATCGTTTCCTCCGCCTCGGAGCAAAAAACGGCCGTCACCGGCGTCTCGGGCGTGAAGATGACAGGCCCATACGAATATGTTCCGCCGGTCTATTGGCTGAGCGACAAGGACGCGGGCGGCGCTTACGGTTACAACACCGAGACGAGTCCCGGCCCTGCCATTCCGCCGCGCGAATCCATCGAACGGTTCATTCCCAAGGAACATCTTTGGCCCATCGATGAAGTGTGGAATTTCCATGCCGGCGGTGAGCGCTTCACCAACGTGAATATTTTCACAGACGGTTTGACCCGCCGCTATGGCGCCGCCACTTCGCTCGACGATTACGAGCGCAAGGCTCAGGCCATGACCTACGACGGCGAGCGCGCCATGTTCGAGGCCTATGCGCGCAACAAGTACAACTCGACTGGCGTTATTCAGTGGATGCTCAACAATTCCTGGCCTTCTTTGATCTGGCATCTCTACGACTATTATCTCGTGCCGGCGGGCGGTTATTTTGGAACCAAGAAAGCCTGCGAACTCTTCCACGTCCAATATTCTTACGACGACAATACCGTCTACGTGATCAACGGCACTTACGAAGCGCTCAAAGGAATGAAAGTCGAAGCGAAGATTTACGACATTCACGGGAAAGAAAAGGGTTCGCGCAACACCACCCTCGATCTGGGAGCGGACAGCAGCACCAAGGTGTTTGACCCGCCCGCCGCGGACGGCATCAGCACCACTTATTTTCTGAAGCTCGAGCTTCACGACGCAACAGGAAAGCTCGTCAGTGACAATTTCTATTGGCTCTCCACGAAGGTGGACACACTCGACTGGGCCAAACGCACCGACACGGACTATACGCCGCAAAAGGATTTTGCCGACTTAACGGGCTTGCAATCTCTGCCCAAAACAAGACTGAAGATTGGCAGGTTCGTTCCCTCAGGCGCGCCGGACTATCTGATCGCCGTTTCGGTGCAAAACATAGGCGACAGTGTCGCGTTCATGGTGCATCCGCGATTGACACGCGGGAAGCGCGGGGAAGACGTCGTGCCGATTTTCTGGAGCGACAACTATTTTTCGCTGCTGCCTGGGGAAAAGAAAACGGTCACGGTGACATTTGACAAAGGCGCACTGGTGGGCGAGGCGCCGCAGATTGTGGTGGATGGGTGGAACGTCGAGCCGACGATGCCGTGAATGATGGTTGGAACCGCGGCGGCGGTGCGGCTATCAGCGGATCCTGCCGGGCATTGAGGAATCGCCTGCGGCCGACAGCGCCGGTTCTTGCGAGAGTAATTGCAGCGCGAGGGCGTCACCAATCTGGCGAGCCACTTCCGATTGCACTTCCAGGATGTCTCGCAGTTCGCGATTGTAGCTGGCTGACCAAAGATGCGTCTGGTCGCGCGCTTCAATGAGTTGCCCGGTAATGCGCACGCGTCGGCGGCCTTCGCAGCGCACGCTGCCCTCGAGAACGTAGTCAACCCGCAATTCTTCCGCAATTTTTCCGATGGATTTCTTCGGCGCCTTATATTGAATAGCAGAAGTTCGCGCGATCACGCCAAGCCGCTTGGGACTCAGCCGGCCCAGGTGTGAGATCGTCTCTTCGGTAAGCCCATCCGCAAAAAAATCTTCCGCCGGCCCGCCACACAAATTTTCGAAAGGAAGGACGACAAGCATCTTCTTCGCAGCCTGCGCCGCGTTCGCTGTGGATCCTCCTGTTACGGGAACAATGAAACGGTACCCCACCCGCGGCACTGTTTCGATGAATCGCGGGTTCTGCGCGGAATCGCCCAGGAGGTCCCGCAGTTTGTTTACGGCAGTGTTCAGGCTGTGCTCGAAGCCCACATGCGTATCCGGCCAAAGCTTGCCGCAGAGCGCTTCGCGTTTGACCACCTGGCCCGCACTGCCGATGAGCATTTCCAGGATTTGAAAAGGCTTTTCTTCCAAACGGATGCGGAGGCCGTGCTTGCGAACCTCACGGGAAGGAAAGTTGACTTCGAAAGCGCCAAAACTCACTACGGCATGAGAATTCTGCAATTCGTTCATTCGTCTTACCCGGGGATTTTCCTGGCCTCGACCCCAGGTTGCCCGCTGATCCTTTCTGGTGCAGTTGATCTCGGGAGCAAAGTCCTTTTTGTTTCAACCGTCCCAACGCTGATAAAGACTTGTTCTTCTGTTGATTTATTCCCGTCCATCTTTCGCCATCTAACCGCGAGAACACTCAGGCATTTGCATCCACGCCTGCCGACCTCAACCTAGGAGCGAATTCGAGAAATGAGAACGTTATGGAAATTTGTGCTGGGAGCCTTGTGCCTTTCGGCCATCCAGTGCACGGCAGTTCACGCGCAGACAAACAGTTACAAACAAACGCCTCTGGTCTCCGATACCATGGGAATGGCCCCGCATACGAACGCTAAACTCGTCAATCCCTGGGGCATTGCGTTCATCCCGGGCCAGCCTTTTTGGGTTTCCGACAACAACAGTGGTTTCACGACGCTTTACGACCAAACTGAAAAACTCCAGGGTGCGTTCACTGTTGCGCCGCCTATGGGAAGCTCCAATATCGCCACCCCTACGGGCATCGTCGCGGCCCCGGCCAATGTGAACTTCAACGTTGGCGGCGCCCCGAGCATCTTCATCTTTGACACCGAAGACGGCACCATCTCGGGATGGACTGGCGCCCAGTCCACAATCATCGCGGTCGACAATTCCCAAATTCCCTCGGCGGCTTCTGGCGCCGTTTACAAGGGCTTGGCGCTTCTCCAGAACAATGCCGGCAACTTTTTACTGGCCACCAACTTCCGCTCCGGGAAGGTCGAGGTTTACGACACGAACTTTCACCAGACTCAGGCCTTCGGCGCGTCCGCATTTACGGATCTCGCGCTTCCGGCCGCACCCGTAGGTTCGGGTTCGCCCGGTTATGCGCCATTTGGAATCCACACCTTAACCATCAACGGGCAGCGCATGGTCCTCGTCACCTATGCGCTCCAAGACACTCCGATGCACGACCCTCTGCACATCGCAGGGTCGGGCGTAATCGACCTTTTCAACTCCGACGGCAGTATGGCCCGCCGCGTCAGCGCCGATGCTCATCTCAACGCTCCTTGGGGAGCCGTGATGCCTCCTCCAGGCTTTGGTGCATTTGCAGGCGACCTCCTCATTGGTAATTTCGGCGACGGCACCATCAACGCTTATGACCCCACCAGCGGCAATTTCATCGACCAGATGAAGGACGGCAACGGCGCGGCCATTACAAATCTTTCTCTTTGGGACATGGTTTTCGGCGCCGGAGGACAATCCGGCGATCCCAACACGCTTTACATCACCGCCGGTCTTGCCAACGAACAGCACGGCCTCTTTGCTTCGATTGTGCCTGGCGCAACAGCCACTCCCGATTTCACCATCAGCGCCACCCCGGCCTCTCTGACGATCAACGCCGGACAGTCCGCAACTTTCACCGTGACTCTTAGCGGCCTCAATGGCTTCAACTCGTCGGTCGCCCTTTCCTGTTCGGGTCTGCCCGCAAATTCCACCTGCGCTTTTTCTATGTCTCCGGTCTCGCCGCCTAGCGGTGGGACGGTCACTTCGATGATGACCATCACCACTTCCTCTGCGCCATACATGGCGGCGGCAATGATCTCCGCAGGCCGAGACGGAATCCTCCGAATCTTGCTTGCTATCGCCGCACTAGTTTTGCTGGGACTAATCGTCGTGCAAACCAACAGCGGCGCAGTTTTTGTCGGAAAGATGCGCACCCCGCGTCTTGCCGGTGCTTTGGTGCTCATCATGGCTGCCTCGTTTCTGCTGTTCGCCAGCGGCTGCGGCAACTATTCGGCTGGCAACGGCACGCAACGCGGCAGTGCAACGGTGATGATCACCGGCACCTCCGGCAATCTCTCCCACTCAACCTCCGTCACTCTCACCGTCCAGTAACAGCGCGAGGGGCCTGTGGCCGGCCCGCAGGTCCCTCGTTCTCCGCCCAGCGGCGGCCTGCTTCGCGTCGCTCCAGCGCAAGCAGGCGGACGGTTCTGAACAACCCATGCCGATTCGAATACCGGGGTGGTCTGAGCTGATGTGCGGGGCGAGTCCGCTCCATCAAATTTTCAAGCTCAATCGAAAGAGGGAAAAGACCAATGAAAGAAAAGTCCAATGTGTTCTCGAAAAGCACGAATCGCCGGTCGTTCTTGAAAAACGGCACGGCGGCGAGCGCAATCGCGGTCGGCGCTAGCTTCCTGGCCGCCAAGACGCCTGCGTTCGCGCGGGATGATGATGGCGACGATCGCGCACCGATTACCAGGGGCGACATCGCCATCCTCACGTTCCTGCAAGCGCTTGAACAAGTCGAAGAGGACCTGTGGTTGCAATACACCGAGCTGGGCGGCGTGCAAGATGGCGAGTTCGCCCCGGCCACGGGGGGCAACGCCGCTTACATCCAGTCGCTGCAGTTGCTTGACGGGGACATGTCTCAGTACATCCATGACAACACCGACGATGAGATCAGCCATGCGCGGTTCCTCGGAAAGTACCTGATGTCGAAGGGGGCCAAGGCGGTCGACCTCTCGCAGTTCCGGATCTTGGCAAGCAGCCAGGCGGACGGAGCAAACAAGACCGCCAAGCGCCTGACGAATCTTACGCAGCTCACGATTGATACCAGCTTTTGGACTCGCTACCGGAGCATCACCAATCCCGACTTCGACCCGAAAGCGACATTTGCCGAAGCGGTTCCCAGCCTCAACGTTGGGATGCATTCGGCCATTCCCCGAACCAACGCGGACAGCGCCAATCAAAATCTCATCAATGCGATCGCTTTTACCGCAGGATTCCACTTCGCGTTCATCGAGCAAGGAGGCAGCAGCCTCTATCCGACGCTGGCTCAAAAGGTGACGAATTTGCAAGTTCTGCGAATCCTGTTGAGCATTGGGCCCAGCGAGACCATGCATTTCCAGACGTGGCAAGACAAGGCCGGGAACGCCAACGCGGGGAATCCGAATCCTTTTACAGTGACCGACCCTGTGAATGGCTCGACCGTGACCTTCACCGACTTAGCCAATCCTGCTTTCAATGTGGGTGAGAGCGCCGACGAAGTCACAAATGCGGGCCAGGTTACGCAAGCCAACCTAATCATGCCCGAGCCTTGCCATTTCCTGAATCCAAACTTCGGACCCGTAGCCATCGTCCGCCCGACCTCGGACAAGCTCAATGGCGCAGTTGCTGCCGTTACCGGCCTCACGAAAGACAACCTCTTCTTCGATCCCAGCACCGGCCAGAACACCGCGATTGTCGCCAGGCTGATGGAATTGGCCGAAGAAGCCGATGAAGCGCGCCGCTTCTTTTAGCTGGTGAGCGCATCGGCCTTCACAATCTCGCCAGTTTCGCGGCATGGGATAGCAACCTTTGGGCCCAAGTGCTTTCGCTTGGGCCCGTTTTTGTTCTGCATCGGTCTGCCTGGAAGGAACTCTCTCCCCTCCTTTCGCGTTCCCGCCTTGCGCACACCACGTTGGTTCTTGCGCAACCAATCTGCGCCCCTTATTCATCCAATGCAGTAGAATTAGAATGTGTGCTTGGGCCTGACAGGGAAACGCAACGATCAGCTCCGTTCGTGATTCCCCAACGAGAGAGGTAGACATGCGCAATGCGAGCCGGTTCTTTGTATCAATTGCTTTGGGATTGTTTTTTGTCGGTGCCGCTGCGGCGGACACGCTGGAATTAAGGGACGGCCGCGTCATCCAAGGCCGCTACCTTGGCGGCACGCAAGCCGTCCTGCGATTTGAAGTCAATGGCCAAGTTCAAACATTTAGCACGAACGATGCCGTCGCCATAACCTTCACAGGCCATGCTCCCAGCGCGGCGCCTGCTCCCGTTGCTCCCGCGCCGGCGCCAGCCGTTGCGCCTGTTGCTGCTGCGCCCTCCGCGATGGCCGCGCCGGGCGGCGACGTCACCCTTCCCGCGGGCCAGTCGCTTCTTATTCGCATGATCGATGGCGTGGATTCCTCGAAAAATCATGTCGGTGACGTTTTTCACGCCAGCCTCGAAACCGATTTGAACATCAACAACATGCTCGTGGCTCACAAAGGCACGGACGTCTATGGCCGTTTGGCCAACGCGCAGGAGGCCGGGCACATTTCGGGCAGCTCCGAGCTGCAGCTCGAACTGACGCGCATCGTCATCGACGGCAAAGACTATCCCGTCGTGAGCAGCGATTACACGCTGCAAGGCAAAGGCCGCGGCTCCGACACTGCCAAAAAAGTGGGCGGCGGCGCGGTTGCGGGCGCCATCATCGGCGCCATTGCGGGCGGCGGAAAAGGCGCGGCCATTGGCGCCGGCGTAGGCTCAGCGGCGGGCGGCACCGTGCAGGTTCTCACGCGCGGCCAACAGGTCAAAGTGCCGAGCGAAACGCTGCTGGAGTTTCGCCTCCAGCAGCCCGCCACCGTCACCCCGACCCAGCGGTAAGATCCGCGTTCGCGTGCTAGCACGATGAGGTGTGGTCTTTGCGCCCCATTATCAGATTAGAACCACGAGCGAAAAATTCCCTCTTGCCACTCCTACTGTTAGTGACTAAGATACCCCCTCTAGTGGGGAGACCATGCCAAAAGAAAAACCACGCGTGAACATCGGAGAAGTCATCAAGACCTATCGCAGCCAGCGCGGCTTGTCGCAGGGGGACATCGAGCGCCGCACCGGTCTGCTGCGCTGCTACCTTTCGCGCGTCGAGAACGGCCACACCGTGCCGTCTCTCGAGACGCTCGCCAAAATCGCCGAGGCCATGGACATTTCGCTTGCCGACTTTTTCCCCGGCACCGAAACGCCGCGCGACCGCGAAACGCAAAAGGCGCTTGGCGAACTTTCGCAGGACGAAATCCGTTTTCTCGCCGAAATCAAAAAATACAGCACCACGCTTTCGGACGGCGACAAGCGGCTGGTGCTGGCGATGATTCGCAAAATGGCCACGCTGATACCGCCCGCGGTGGCCAAAAAACTCATTGCCCGCCGCCCCACGGCGTAGCGGAGCCCTAAGTTCAGCGTTTTTAGTCGTTGGTTCTTCGTTCTAAGTATGTTGCAAGGTACGGCCTGAAGCCGGTCCTTCTTTCTGACTCAGCTGGTTTGGCCACGGATGATGCGGATGGCGTCGGGAACGGCTGGTTCGCGGCGGCTGTTTCCGTTGCCAGATTCTTCGGCCACTTCATCCAGGTTGGTGCTCTCGCCGGGAGCGAGGAAAAGATTGGTTTCCACGGCGTGCTGCTTGGTGTAGAGGTCGTAGTAGCGGCCGCTGAGCGCATAGAGCGATTCATGCGTGCCGCGCTCGATGATGCGCCCGCCTTCCACGACAAGAATCTGTTCCGCTCGCCGAATCGTGGAAAGCCGGTGCGCGATCACAAAAGTGGTGCGCCCGCGCATCAGGTACCGCAAGCCTTCCTGAATCAGCGCTTCGGATTCGGAGTCCAGGCTCGAGGTGGCTTCGTCCAAAATGAGGATGCGCGGGTCAGCCAGAATCGCGCGTGCGATGGAGACGCGCTGTTTTTGGCCGCCGGAAAGCTTCACGCCGCGTTCGCCGACCACGGTGTCGTATTTCTGCTCGAACGATTCCGCGAACTCGTCGACGCGCGCGATGCGGCAGGCCGCGAGAATCTCCTCTTCGGTCGCGTTGGGCCGGCCAAATGCGACATTCTCGCGAATGGTTCCATCAAACAGGAAGGTTTCCTGTAGCACGACGCCGAGTTGCGTGCGATAGGAGCCCAACTTCACGGTGGAAAGGTCCACGCCGTCCACGAGCACGACTCCGCTCGAAGGCACGTAAAACGCGGCAACTAGCCCGATGATTGTCGATTTTCCCGCCCCCGATGGGCCCACGAGGGCGGTGACCGTTCCCGGTTCCGACTGGAAACCAATCTCGTGTAACACTTCCTTCCCCGTTTCGTAGGAGAAGCTCACATTTTGCATTTCGACAAGGCCGTTCACGCGATCCAGCGATACCCTCCGGCCTGGGGCTTCGTCTTCTATCTTTTCGTTAAGGATTTCGCGTGTGCGCTCGAGGCCAGTGATGGCTTCCGTGATTTGCGTGCCGATCGCCACGATCTGAAACACCGGCGCGACCAGGAAGCCGAGAAAAATGTTGAAAGCGAAGAAAGTGCCCAGGGTCATCGACCCGGAAATGATTTTGTGCGCGCCAATTTCCATGATGATGGCGCTCACTACGCCCATCAGGCCTGCCGCAGAGAAACTCATCAACGATGTCGCAGTGAGAGTTTTCAGCACGTTCTCCAGCAAGCGCTGGACGCCAGTCGCGAAGACTTGTTCCTCGCGTTCTTCTGCGTGATAGCCCTTCACCACCCGCACGCCGCTCAGGGATTCTGTGAGCCGCCCCGTCACCTCCCCTGTAATCTTGGGGCGGGCGCGAAAAATCGGGCGAATGGTTGCGAATGCTTTGTTGATTCCAAGTGCAAACACCAGCAGAACGCCGAAAGCGACGCCGGTCATCAGAATGCTGGTATGAAGCAGGTAGACGAGCGCAATCGCGGCGGTCATCAGTCCGCCGACAAACTCAACGAGCCCTGTGCCGATGAGGTTCCGCACGCCCTCCACATCGCTCATGATGCGCGACACGAGCACGCCCGTTTTGTTCGAATCGTAAAACGAAACCGGCAGCCGCCCGATGTGCGCCTGCACTTTCTTGCGCAGGTCCGTAATCATCTTTTGCGCGGACTTCGAAAGCAATTGCGTCAGGGTAAAGGAAGTGATGCCCTGAATCACCGTCGCGCCCAGCACTCCCAGCACGATTGGCGTCAGCAAATGGATTTGCCGCTTGGTGATGACATTGTCGACGAGATATTTCGTGGACGCCGGCAGCACCAAGCCGGAAACGCGGTTGATGGCCATCAGCACAAAGCCCAGCGCCAGCAGGCCGCGCCGCGGCTTGATCAGCGCCCAAACGTCAGGAAGATTCTTCCACGCGTTTTTGCGCTTCTCAGCTTTGGAGGGAGATTTTTCGTCCAGTTGGTTGGCCATGAGTGGTGAGGCTAGTTTTACCCTGGCTGTTGGATGCAGGCAAGGTCCAGTCCATTACATCGGACTAGCCTCGGGTCTGTCATTCTGAGCGCCCGGCCCGGTCGGGGCGCGAAGAATCTCAACGCATCAGGAATATAGAAGCTGCGGGTCGGATGAGATCCTTCGCTTCGTTCAGGATGACACAGCTGGAGAGGGTGCGGCTCAATCGCCCGACGCGCCGGTGTGCCCGATACGAGCACTTGCGGGGCGGTCCAGGTTCAGCACGCTGGAGATGAAATCGCTGATGGTAATACCCAGTTGTCCCCACAGCCGCCGCTTCAAGGTGGAATAGTCCTGCGTTCCGCTAAACAGGTCGCCCATCAATTGGCGGAACACCGGGCTGCGGCGGATGAATTGCACCATGCGCGTGGTCACTGCACTGCCGAGAAACGACCCACGATAAAAACGCCGCACGATGCGCGCGGCAAACTCCAGTTCAGAAGAAAACGCAGCCTTGATCCGCTCAGGATACTTTTCCGGGCAGCCTTCCGCCAGCGAGCGCCCGAGTAGCTCGCCGGACCGAATCGCGTAAAAGAGCCCTTCGCCGGTGAGAGGATCGACCCACGCCGCCGCATCGCCGACCAGCGCCCAGTTCTGTCCGACGACCGTTCGTTCAGAAAGCGTACGGACTTGCGGCGAGGGCAGAACGTGGCTGTAAAACTTGGCGTTCTCCGTTTTGATCTCGTGTTTCTCGACGAACGTTTGCAGATGCCCGCGAAGTTCCGCGCTGGTATGCGAGGACATGCTCCCGCAAATTCCGACCGAGAGATGGTCGTTACGTGGGAACGACCAGATGTAGCCTTCAAAGTGCGGCAGGAACTTGATGGTGATGGAATCGGCGTTCTGCGGAACGAAGTAGCCCTGCGTCATTTCCAGTTCGTCGCGTTGCAGCGGCCGCGTCTCGGGAAGGAGGTGGTTGCGCGCTCCCGCCGCCACCACCAGGAAATCCGCATCGCGCCATTCGCCTTCCACACAATAGCGCGGCTTCGCCGCTTCCGTGTTCACGCTCATCACCCGAGAGCGTTGCAATTTGCAGCCGGCGTCTCTGGCGCGGTCCAGCAGCAACCCGTTCAGCACGGTGCGGGAATAAATCACGATCGGGTGCGGCATCTCGAGCGTGGCGTGATGATCCTGGCTGCTGATCAATTCAACGGATTGCACCAATTTCTTCGGATAGGAATTGTCCAGAAGAAAAGGGAAGCATTGAATCGCTTTGTGGGTCAGCCCGCCGCCGCACGGCTTTTCCCAGGCCAGGTGCTCGTCAAAGAGATTCACTTTGTGGCCCGCGCGCGCGAGCTGCTCGCCGCACATTGCGCCGGAGGGTCCGCCGCCGATAATCGCAATCTCAGCCATCGTTGTTTCTTGCTTCGGCCCTCTACTCCGCCACCGGACGCGCGACGACCCTGGGTGCGTACGTTCGATCAGACGCCATCGGGAGAATATTCCTCAGGTGATGGGGAAGATCACCAGGCAGAATCCAGCGAGGAGTATAGCACCGAATACCGCTGTAGCAGCAGCCGATCCCGTTTCTTCCCGGACGATGTCCATTCCGCGCCGTTGCAACAACATGACCAGCGCGAAATAGGGAGCGAGCAGCACTAGAAGAATTTCTCCGCTGTGCAAATAGAAGACGCCCAGCACGAGCGCGAGCCACGCCACGAGGCGGAGCGCGAGTCCCGTGGCCAGCCGCCGCCAGCCTTTTCGCGTAGCGGCCGGGCCCAGAAAGATTTCTTCTGCGAAATGATACGGCAACAACATCACGAACAGAAAAGGGAAGCGCGCCCACTTCGCAAACGTCAGCCAGGCTTCGTACAGCGACAATTCGAACCACGCGGTGAACAGCAAGAATAAAACTATCGCTCCTACAAGCGCTCCCAGCACGCCACTGGCTTTTCGCGGAAGCTGCTCCGCAAGCATTTTCCAGCGCGAGAAAAGAAGGAGCATGCCGAGCAAGAGGAGAAACGTAGCGAGATAGTCGCCTTGAAAGACACGCGCGAGCGGCACCGGCTTCCAAAAATGCAAGAGGATTACCGCAAAAATCGACGCGCCGGCAAATTGCACAAGCGTTCGGCTCAACGCGACGGGATTTCCAACTTCTGGTTCCCCCTTGCTTTCCTTTTTCCCCGTTGCTTCGCGCAAGAAAGGATTGGTGAGCAGGAGCAAACCCAGTAGCCCGGCCAGAGCGCCATAAAGCTGGCGACGCGATGGCGTGCCGCTTGTGCCGACAAGATGGAGTGTTTGGCGGGTCCAGTCTTGCGCTGTATGCAAGGCGCGCGAACTGAAAACCATGCTGACATGCGTCGTGTAAGGGAGCTCGACGTATTGCGCCGTTCCGTTCGCGCGGGAAGAAACCAGGTCTGCGGCATTTCCGCGCATGCCTTCCGGTTCCAGCGTGCCGCTGATCACCAAAAAGCGGAGCGGCAACGGCCCGACGTCCTTGAACAGCAGCATTTCCGGACTCACGCCATGGGCGGCCCGCATCGGTGCCGGCGAAAATGCGATGACTCCAGCCACTGGAACGCGTGCCCCGATGCGCAGGGCAATTGCTCCTCCCATCGAATGGCCTGCAAGGATCGTCCGATCCGGGCTGGCTATTCCGCTCGCGAGCAACTTCTGCACCAGCGCCTCTCCGCATTCTTCGGAGCGCTCCACCGAAAAAGGACCCGCGGTGTGCCCGTGCCCCGGGAAATCCGGCACGTAAACGCGCAGGTTCTGCTCCGCAAACCCGCGCGCGAGATAAGACATGATTCGCTTGTTGGCGGAAATCCCCTGAAACAGTACGACGGTTCCTTCCGTCCCGCCCTGGCGTTTTTCCAGCATCATGGTTTCTAGTTGGCACGTCCCCGTGTTGACCAAATACGTTTTCTCGCGATACCGATTGGGAAGGGCCAGCCACACGCCCAGCACGCAAAGCAAAATGCTCGCAATTGCCCGAACGGTTTTCGGTGATTTCATCGGTTAACGAGGGTCCAAAGCTGGTGTACTTCCGCCGCGTGATAAAATAACGGTTTAGGGGAAGTCGCCTGGGTTCTGTTCTGCGCTGGCATGGAGTTCCTTTGCATCCTGCGATTCTTACATTAGAGGAAGCGATTCTGCGGTTTGGCCGCGAGAAACGCAATGGGCGCCGCGTCGTGTTTACCAATGGCTGCTTCGACTTGCTGCATCCGGGCCACATTCGCGAACTGGAGTTCGCGCGTGCTCAGGGAGACATCCTGATCGTGGGCCTTAATAGTGACGCCGGGGTACAAAAACTAAAAGGTCCCGGCCGCCCGCTGATGCCGGAAAGGGAACGCGCGGAGATCCTGGCTGCTTTAGAATCGGTGCATGCCGTCATCATTTTCGACGAACCAACCCCGCTAGAAGTCATTTCACGCCTGCTCCCCGATATTCTCGTAAAGGGTGAAGACTGGCCCCTCGACCAGATCGTTGGCCGTCAGCAAGTGGAGGCGGCTGGCGGAGAGGTCGTGCGGGCCCCAATCCTTCCCGGCTTTTCTACAACCGCCATTATTCGGAAGATTCGGGAAGGCTCCGGCGAAGCGTCTCAATCCAAAGAAGCGTGCAACTCGCGCGCGGAATCCTGAACATTCACGCATGATACTTCCTGCCGTCCGTGAAAGATTGGAGGCTTTACTTCGCCATCCCGCGATGGAAGGCGCGCTCGCCGAATTGCGTGCGGGCGCAGGCCACGTTTCCATCACCGGCTTGCACGATGTTGCCAAGGCGCTCGTTGCCGCGTACCTCGCGCACGAGTTGCGGCGCCCCGCGTTTTTCGTCACGGCTTCGAATCGCCGCGCGGAGTCTCTGGCAGAAACACTGCGTTTCTTTGCTGGCATTTTCCCTGGCGCAAACGGCGGCGTGGCCACGCTTCCGGCGTTCGACCGTCTGCCTTGGGAACCACAAGCGCCGCACGCCGACATTCTCGAGCGCCGTGCCGCGACGCTTTTTCGGCTTGTCGATGGCCAAATCTCGCTGGCGATTGCGCCGATTGCCGCGGCGCTGTGGCGCTATCAAGATCCGGCGGCTTATCTGTATCTCACGCGCACGCTGGCCAAGGACACGGAGATTCCGCACGCCGAGCTCGTCGCGCATCTTGGTTCCGTTGGGTACACGCGCACAGAGATGGTCGAACTCCCCGGGCAATTCGCCGTGCGCGGCGGCATCCTCGACATTTTTTCGCCGGAGGCGCTTCGCCCCGTCCGCATCGAACTTCTGGGCGACACTGTAGAATCGGTGCGCGAATTCGATCCGCGCACGCAGCGGTCGATTGCGCCAGTCAATCGCACAACGGTTTTGCCGCTCACGGAATGGGCCGTCCCGCTTCCAGAAAAAATAGATTCGACGGATTCTGGGGCCTGGGAAACGTATTCGTTCTTCGGCCCGGCCAGCCAGCCTGGACCCAGCGCTCTCTTCGAATTATCCGAAAGCTCTCTGCGCCCCATAGTTTTCCTCGACGAACCGCAAGCTCTTCGCGAAGCTGCCGCGCAGCATCTCGCCGCTGCCACGGAAAACTACGAGCGCCACGGTCGCGCCAACTCTCCTTCGGCCTCGCACTACTTTTGGTCTGAAGAGCAATTCGCCGCCGCGCTCGAAAAAGCTTCGCAAATTCATCTTGAACAACTCGCGCTTGCGATCGGCTCCACGCCGCAATTCGAACTTTCTTCTCGCCCCAGCGCCCGTTTTCACGGTGACGTGGTTGCTTGCATGGGCGACATCAAATCGCAACTCGCCTCGGGAGGCCGCGTCTTCCTGACCGCCGCGAGCACCGGCGAAATCGAGCGCTTCGCGGACATCTGCCGCGAGTACGAGCTGCCTTACGTGCTTGGCGAATCGGAGGACGCTGCCGCCGGCTTCACCGCCGAAGGCGCACAGGAATCCGCCGGCATGCTTCTCATCCGCGCGCCGTTTCCCGAGGGCGTCACGTTTCCCGATGCCAAGCTCACCATCTACGGTCATGCGGACCTCTTCGACGTCACCCCCACCGTCGAGCGCCCCAGCCGCAAGATTCGCACCTCGGGCTTCTTCAGCGATTTTGCTGAGCTGAAGCCCGGCGATTACGTGGTTCACGTCGACCACGGCATCGGCCAATTCGAAGGGCTGCGGCAAATCGAATCCGACGGCCATCGCGGCGAGTTCATGCTGCTAAGGTATGCCGAGGACTCCCGCCTGTATGTTCCGCTCGAACGCATGGACCTAGTGCAAAGCTACCGTGTCGTCGAAGGCGTGCATCCGCCGCTCGACAAACTCGGCGGCACTGCCTGGAACTCCCGCAAGACGCGCGCGCGCAAGTCCATCGAAGATCTGGCTGACCAGCTTCTCGCGCTCTACGCGCAGCGCAAGACCACTCCCGGATTCGCGTTCGCTTCCGATGGCAATTTTCAGCGCGAATTCGAGGACGCTTTCGAATTCGAGGAAACCACCGACCAAATCTCCGCGATCAGCGACATCAAGCGCGACATGGAACGCGGCGAGCCGATGGACCGCCTGCTTTGCGGCGACGTTGGTTACGGTAAGACCGAAGTTGCCATGCGCGCCGCGTTCAAGGCGGTCATGGACAACAAGCAGGTTGCCATTCTCGCGCCCACGACGCTTCTCACCTTCCAGCATTTCGAAACGTTCAAGAAACGCTTTGCCGCTTTTCCCGCGCGCATCGAATTGCTCAGCCGCTTTCGCACCACGGCCGAACAAAAGAAAACCCTTACCGACCTCGAAGCTGGAAAAGTCGATATCGTCATCGGCACGCACCGCTTGCTATCAAAGGATGTGAAATTTGCCGACCTCGGGCTGCTCGTCGTCGATGAAGAGCAGCGCTTCGGCGTGGCGCACAAAGAGCGGCTCAAGGAGATGCGCAAGAACGTCGACGCGCTCGCGCTCTCCGCCACGCCCATCCCACGGACGCTGCACATGTCGCTGGTTGGCCTGCGCGACATGTCACTCATCGAAACGCCGCCGCGCGATCGCCTGGCTATCCAAACCGTCGTCGCGCCCTTCCAGGAGGACCTGGTCCAGCGCGCCATCGAAAACGAACTTGCCCGCGACGGTCAGGTCTATTTCATTCACAACCGCGTCGAGTCCATTTATTCCCTCGGTTCGATGGTGCAAAAACTCGTGCCCAAGGCTCGGGTCATTGTCGGCCACGGCCAAATGAGCGAAAAAGAACTCGAGAGCGTCATGCTGAAATTCATTCGCGACGAAGCTGATGTCCTCGTCGCTACTACCATTGTCGAAAACGGCCTGGACATTCCCCGCGCCAACACCATTCTCATCAACCGCGCCGACCGCCTGGGCCTCGCGGAGCTTTATCAGCTCCGCGGGCGCGTGGGCCGCTCGAGCCAGCGCGCGTACGCCTATTTGCTCGTGCCACCTGAAACCACTCTCACCGATGTCGCCCGCAAGCGCCTTGCGGCGATGAAGGAGTTCAGCGAACTCGGCGCGGGTTTCCGCATCGCCGCCCTCGATCTCGAGCTCCGCGGCGCGGGCAACATGCTCGGCCGCCAGCAGCATGGCCATATCGAAGCCATCGGCTTCGACATGTACTGCCAGATGCTCGAACGCGCTGTTTCGAAACTCAAGGGCGAAGAAGTCGCTCCCGAACTTCGCACCACGCTCAGCCTCGGTTTCGACGTCCGCATCCCGCAGGACTACATCCCCGGCGAAAACCTCCGCCTGCGCACCTACAAGCGCATTTCCATCATCGCGACGGAAGCGGAGAAGCAAGATGTTCGCCGCGAACTCGAAGACCGCTTCGGCGCTCCTCCCACTTCGGTGGAAAACCTTTTGGACTATGCCGTCCTCAAATCTATGTGCGAGCGCCTGCGCATTTCTTCGGTGGAGCGGCAGGGCAGCCGGGTCGCCGTGCGCTTCCATCCGGAAACGACGCTCGATCCGGCCAAGCTCGTAACCGTGGTTCGCTCGCGCGCGGGCATCAAGCTCGATCCCAGCGGCGTTCTTTGGATCGAAATTAAGCGCGGCGAGGCGGTTCCGGGGGTCCTGAGAAACGTATTGCTCGGCCTTCAAGGGCAGAGCTAAACTGTTTGTTTACAGGATTTGCCGAGCAGGGAAGGGGGTTGTTTGCCTGAGCGAATAGCTCTGGGCTCCCTCCTGCTATCTGGTTTAACAAGGAAACTTAATGCGAAAACTCGTTGTCATCTTGGCGCTTGCTGCCCTGCCAGCCGGAATGCTGGCGCAGGAAAAGCCGGCCCCAACTCCGGCCCCGCAGGCTCCCGCGCCGACTCTCGAAAAGCCCGGCACTGCTCCTGCTCAAGAACCCGCTGCGCCCGCGAAGCCTACAATTCCGCCACAAAGGCTTAAGGGCGCAGCTGCCACGCAGCCGGTCGACCCCAATGCCGGCAAAACCATTGAAGAGATCATTGCCCGCGTCAACAATGAAATCATCACCCTCACGGAATTTGAGAAGGCCAAGCAAACCGCCGAAGAAGACGCCAGGGCGGAATGCCAGGGCCGCTGCACTCCCGAGCAATTGCAGGTGGACATTGAAGACCGCCAGAAGAACGCGCTGCGCGACCTGATCGATCAGTCCCTGCTTGTCCAGCGCGGCAAGGACATGGGCATCAGCGTCGAGGCTGACCTCATCAAGCAGCTCGACCAGATCCGCATTCAGAACAAGCTGGACAGCATGGAAGCCTTCGAAAAAGCCGTTACCTCCGAAGGCATGAACTGGGAAGACTTCAAGAACAACATTCGAAATCGCATCCTGACCCAGCGCGTCGTCAGCAGCGAAGTCGGCAGCCACATCACCATCACCGACGATGAAGTCGCAAAATATTACGAAGCCCACAAGGCGGATTACGTCCGTCCCGAACAAGTGGCTTTACGCGAGATCGAGGTCAGCACGCAAGGCAAGAATCCCGACGACCTGCCGGCGCTGAAGAAAAAAGCGGAGACGGCCCTCAAGCGCGTCCAGGATGGTGAGGACTTTGGCGAGATTGCCAAGCGCTATTCCGACAGCACCACCAAGGAGCAAGGCGGTTTCCTCGGCTTGTACAAACGCGGCGAGCTTTCCAAAGAGCTGGAAGACAAAGTTTTCAGCATGAAGAAGAACGAACTAACCGACGTTATCGAGACCAAACAGAGCTACCTGATTCTTCAGCTTCTCGAGCACTATGACGAAGGCCAGCAAACGCTCGCCAAAGTCAAAAACGAAATCTCCGACAAAATCTACAACGAGCGACTCGAGCCCGCCCTGCGCGCATACCTCAAGACGCTCCGCGAAGAAAGTTACGTCATCATCAAGCCCGGCTATCAGGACATCGCCGGCGGAGGCGGCTCTGAAATCCAGGAAGTGAGCGCCACGCCGGAAGTGAACAAGCAGAAAAAGGGACACAAAAAGTTTTTGCTGTTCGGCAAGAGGTCCGGCTCCGATTCTGGCAATTCCGGCAACTCTGGCAGCTCGGGAAGTTCTGGTAACTCCAGCAAGTAATCCAAGTCCGTTCGGGGATCCCAACGGGCTCGCGCTTCCTTTTTCGGTGAATTCGGCGGTTCCCCCCCAACCTGTTACAATACCGGCACATGAAAAGCGCGTTCATCTCGGATCTCAATTCCGAGCAAAACATCACTACATTTTTTCTCGTTTGTGAAAAGGAAATTCGCAACACTCGCGAAGGCAAAGCCTATCTGCGCCTCGAGCTCGGCGATCGCAGCGGCACCATCGAAGCTCGCATGTGGGATCAGTTCGAAGCCGCCGCCAAAGACATCAACCGCGACGATTTCGTCAAAGTCCAGGGTCGCGTGGAACTCTACCGCAATCGGCCCCAGCTTTCGGTCATGCAAGTGCGTCTCGCGAAACCCGAAGAAATTGATCTCGCCGATTTCCTGCCTGCCACGAAAGCGGATGTCACAAAACTTTACGCAGAATTGCTCGAATTCGCCGCTTCCATCTCCAATCCACATCTAAGCAAACTCGTTACCGCCATCCTGAATGACCCCGCCATCGCCGCAAAATACAAGCGCGCTCCCGCGGCCAAAGTCATGCACCATGCCTACCTCGGGGGCTTGCTCGAGCACGTCGTTAGCCTTTGCGGCGTCGCCAAACTTGCTGCGGCTCACTATCCGGAACTCGATCTCGATCTTCTCCTCACTGCCGCGATTCTTCACGACGCCGGCAAGCTCGACGAGCTTTGTTACGAACGCTCCATTTCCTACACCGTCGAAGGCCAACTCCTTGGCCACATCGTCATGGAACTCGAAACTGTCACCAAAGCCATGGACGCCATCGAAGGTTTTCCCGCAAACCTGAAAACCGTCGTGCAGCATCTGCTTGTCAGTCATCATGGCCAGTACGAATTCGGCTCGCCGAAACTCCCCATGATTCGCGAAGCGCTTGTCTTCCACTATCTCGACGACCTCGACTCGAAGCTTGCTGCGGCACGAGCCGCGCTCGCCATCGATTCCGGCGAACCTGAATGGTCGGCCTATTCCGCCGCGCTCGGCCGCAAGTTCCTTCGCCTCGACCACTTTCTAAGAGATTTTGTCCTCACCTCGCCGGACAAAAAGTAGGACCGCCCTTCAAGAAGCGACGAGTGCAAACGAAAAAAAGGGCCAGATTCAATCTGGCCCCTTTTTTGTTCCAATCCTCGATTAAGTGTCTACCGGTTGTCGCCCCTGTCATCGTCGTGGTGGCGCTCCGGCGCAAGCGCTACGCCGCGGAACACTTCGCCGGCCCGCGCCGAGCGAATGATCTTGAACTTCCCGATGCGGTCGTCGCGGTCGTTGTCGCCGTCTCCGGTCGGCGGCGTCGTCGCCGCAATGACATCCGTCACGCGCACCAGCTTGTTTGGATCCGCGCCCTGGTCTCCATTGGCGCTTATCGTCGACGTGATGGCCCAAATCGTCACCGTTCCATCTTCATGGACTTTCCCGGCGATGTTCCGGCACCCGCCCGTCGCGGGATTCAGCGAAGCAGGATAGTTGTCAACGCTGTAGGGAACTCCGATGTTCAGCCCGTCTTGCAGCACGTACACCATTGCCCAGGTGCCGTTTTGCAGCACCCACTTTTGCAGCCCAGCCGTGGCCAACGACTGCGCATCCGCCACATTGCCATTCACCGGTGGAGACACCAGCGTTCCGTCTCCCTCATCGCAGACATATAAGGTTGTGGGGTTGGCAAAGAACATCCCGAATGGGAATGCGGTGCCCGTGCTTGCTTCGGTGTTCGGGAAGCCGGTGAGGATTGTGATTGGCACATTCGCAAGGTCTGTCGCGCTGCCGGTGGGCAACGTGCCTTGCGCTCCTACTTGGAACACGGAATTGATTCCGTTCCCACCGCTGCCCTTGCTGACGTACAGCGTGTTGTTATAAATGGTCAGCCCGCGGAAGTTGGTGTCCTTGCCCGGCTTGTCGGCCTTTTCCCACATTAGCCTTCCGAGCATTCCGATGTTCGGCGGCACGGGAGCGGGCTCGCCAGGCACGCGTAGTTCCGCGCCCGTCGCGTTGATCAACTCAATCCCAGGAAGCGTGGTGGTAAGCTGCTTTTTGCCGATGTTTCCGCTGTTGTCGTTGCCCGCCATGTAATAGACGCCATTGGCGCCCTTCATGGCCGCGCGGCCGTTGTCGCCGCTGTAGGCGTTTCCGTCGGTCACGGTCAGGTGGCCGTTTGCGTCCACCTCCGCCACGGCCCGGTAGTAGGCCGTAGGAGCGGGGTTGCTTGCCACGCTGGAGATCACCGGGTTCGTTGGATCGCATATCCCCGGCGTATTCGAAGCCGAGACGTCAATCAGATTTGGCGCCGTCGGTGAAGGCACGCCGTTGGGTCCGCAGCCCAGCCCGCCGTGGTAGCCCATAAACGTGATGGACTCCCCGTCGACCGAGCGGTTCAAAGCTAGCTCGGATTTCGAGCTGAAGCTCGTCACGATCCGGTCGCTCGGAATCCGCAGGGAATCGATCCGCCTGCCATCCTCGGTCAAGTTTTCGAGGATGATCGGCGAGGTAATCCCAAAGCTGCCGTCGCTGCCGGCGTTGTTCCAGACATTGTGGGAGTCGTTCAGGTTCGGGAACTCGCCGTTGTCGCTGGCGATCCCGCAAGGGACCGCCACGCTGATTGACACACCGGCAGTGGTGGTTGGCACGTTGACATTGCTGCTGCCATTCGCGCCACCCGCGCAGCCTGGAGGCAAATCCTCTCCGATCACTACAGTGTCCGCGTTCCCCTCGTACACGCTCGTGCTCAGCACGATCGAATCCGGTGCGAAATGGAATCTTCGGTGATGCTCGTCGCCGTTGCCTGCTTTCAATGCTGCGGCAAACACAACACTCACTCCTACGACCAGTACTGCTAAAACCATTCTTTTCATTTGGTTTGGGCCTCTCTGCCCTCCGTTTGACCTGCGGACCTTCTCATGTTCGAGGCGCACACTAGGTTAATCGTCCTTAAAAACTCCATTAACCTCCCATGACCACTTGTTTCTTGTCGGCAACTTCCCCATACTTTTGCTTAGGTGTATACATATCCTCATGAGTCCGATGTTCAAATTCAGACATGCAGGTACCAGGGACGCTACGCCCCACAACGCGGAACCCGATCCGACCAAAGTCGTCCCCTTCGGCTTGTATGGAGCAGGCGGATTGACTGGCCATCCGATCGGTTTGGTGATTGTAATCGGGTTATTTTTGGGCGGACTCGTGGCAATTCCGGCGGCACGGCTGTTTTTCGCCGCTTCTCTTTTACTGGGTGGCCTGGTTGGGATTATCCTCTGGCTTCTTCATCGTTAGGCGGCAGGCGACACTACAACCAAGCAACAAAACTCTTGAAACTTGCGCCTTAAAACTTAAAACTAATTACTGAAGATGTTTCCCGCCTCTTTCCAAATTCGGGATTTGACGATTCGGCCGGCGACGATTCTTGCTCCCATGGCGGGCGTTACGGACACGCTGTTCCGCCGCGTGATTCGTGGCCTCGGCGGCTGCGGCCTGCTCATGACCGAGTTCACCAGCTCCGAAGGCATCACTCGCAGCGCTGCAAAAACGCTTCGCTACCTTTACTTTCAGGAAGACGAGCATCCCATCACCGCGCAGCTCTTCGGTGCCAACCCCGCAGTCATGGCGGAAGCCGCGAAGATGGTCGAAGACCTCGGCTACGACGCCGTGGACATCAATCTCGGGTGCCCGGCGAAAAAAGTGATCAAGTGCGGAGGCTCTGGCCTGCTTCGCGACTTACCGCTGCTGGAACAGATTTTTCGCGCCGTGCGCGCCGCTGTCAAGATTCCCCTCACCATCAAGTTGCGCGCCGGCTGGGACGAAAAGTCCATTGTCGCCGTCGATGTCGCGAAGCTTGCGGAAAGCGTTGGCGTCGAAGCCGTCGCCGTCCATCCGCGCACGCGCATTCAAGGTTACTCGGGCGCCGCCGACTGGTCGCTCATCGGTGCCGTCAAGCAGGCCGTCAAAATTCCCGTCATCGGCAACGGCGACATCAACACTCCCGAAGACGCCGCGCGCATGTTTTGCGAAACCGCTTGCGACGCCGTGATGATTGGCCGCGCCGCCGCCACCAATCCGTGGATCTTTTCCCAGATGCAGCAATTCGCCGAAACGGGCCGCTGCACCACTCCCACCGAGGAGGACCGCTACCGTTTATTGATTGGCTACTATAGGCAAATTTGTGCTGCCCGGCAGCCCGATGCTATAGGCAAAATGAAGCAGTTCGCTTGCTGGTTTACTCATGGCGTGGGGAACGGCAGCGAGCTTCGCAGAATCGTACACACGGCGCGAACGCCCGGCGAAATCCTCTCAAGCGTGGAACGCTTTTTCGAGGGTCGGAGCGCCGCTGTGGCTTGCTCCAGCCCGGATGGGGCGGCCAGAAATGAGGACCCAGCCCATGGTCCCAGTCAGCACGTCCGTCTCGAGGCAACGCTCGGAACGTAGAATCTCCGTCCGCCTGCCCATGCGCGTTCGCGGCCGCGACTCCCGCGGCGTCATCTTCGAAGAGGAAACTTCCAGCGAAAATCTTTGCCGCAGCGGCGCGGCGTTTCTCACGCGCTTCGACGTCGCCATCGGCTCCGACCTTGAGATTCGCATTCCCTTTTCGTACTACGCTTCGCGCCGCCACGAATCCGACTTCGCCACGCACGGCCGCGTTGTGCACGTTAAGGACGCCGAGTCCCAGGGCGAGAAACTCGTTGGCGTGCAATTCACCGGCCCGCGCTTCCAGCGCGTCTTCCGCTCCGAATCCGCCGCCTAATTCTTCTTTGTAGGGGCGCAGCATGCTGCGCTCAATTTGCGGATCCCGCCTCGCAGAAAATGAAGCAACGACGTAACGATTTAACGAAGTAAAAAAAACTGCCTCTTCTCCTTTACTTATTTCCGTCTTTTCCTTACGTCGTTACATCTTTACTTTCTTACTTCCTTACTTCCTTACTTCCTTACTTCCTTACTTCCT
>Ga0187778_10000519_pt1 | contig 27547 bp, 24 predicted proteins | sample 1015_Q2_SP5_20_M_FD_132418 | JGI IMG/M metagenome (GOLD analysis project Ga0187778, IMG submission 132418) | Tropical peat soil microbial communities from peatlands in Department of Meta, Colombia - 1015_Q2_SP5_20_MG | ecosystem: Environmental > Terrestrial > Soil > Wetlands > Peat | place... | reverse complement strand
TCCACTCGTCGAGTCTCCGCAGACAGACCTCCCAAAGATTGCCGACGTCACCATCATCGGCTGCGGCTACACCGGTCTTTCCGCTGCCCTAACACTCCTCGAGGCCGGCCGCTCAGTCGTCATCTTGGAGCAGGGCCTCGCGACCGAAGGCGCCAGCTCACGCAACGGTGGCATGTGCGGCGACTTGCTGAAGCCTAGCTTCCATCGTCTCTCCGCGCGTTTCGGCAGAGAGACTGCGACGGCACTTTATGCCGAAGCTCGTGACGCCTATGTCTTCTTCCGCGAATTCCTCGCCAAGCACAAGATCGACTGCGACTTCGCGCAAGTGGGCCGACTGACCGGCGCATTCTCCGAGGCGCAGCTGAAGGCCCTGGAACAGGAGACCGAGACGCTACGCAAAACCGTCGGTACGCCGTACGAGATCGTGCGCGGACCCGATGTCCACAAAGAGATTGGCACCGATGCCTACTTAGGCGTGCGCGTTCTGCCGCATCACGGCGGACTGCATCCAGCAAAGTACGCCGCGGCGCTGGTGCGTCTCGTTCGTGAGCGTGGCGGACAGATCCACGAGCGGACGAGACTGAGGAGCTTCGAGCACGCAGGAAGCGATTTCGTCCTGACGACCTCACGCGGAAAAATTCGGAGTAGCGAACTGATCGTTGCCACGAATGGTTACACCAGTTCGGCCACCTACGCTCTGCAGCGGAGAATCATTCCGGTAACAAGCTACATGATCGCTACCGAAGAACTCCAATCCGAGACGGTCACGCAGCTCTTTCCCAAGAACCGGATGGCAACCGACACGAACCGGTTGCTCTGCTATTACCGTCCCTCTCCAGATTCGAAACGAATCTTATTTGGCGGCCGGCCGGCATACAAAGAGATCGGGTCAGACCAAAGCGCCGAGCGACTGATGCAACATCTGGCGCAGATCTTCCCCGCGCTGCATGGGATCCGCGTCACGCACTCCTGGTTCGGCTATATCGGCTACACGTTCGATCACCTGCCACATCTTGGAACACTGGAGGGCGTTCATTACGCGGGCGGCTATTGTGGTTCTGGCGTGGTGATGGCGACCTGGCTTGGCCGGGCCTTGGCTTATCGTCTGCTGGGCCACGTCGAGCTCAAACCTGCCTTTGCCAATATTCCTCATCCTACCAACCTCCTGTACTACGGACGCCCGTGGTTCCTGCCTTTGGTACAGGCGTGGTATCGATTGTCCGATCTGATGTAACTTCACGTAGCGGACCCGAGCCCGCAAAGCTTCACAGTTTGGTGGACCTTTCCCCAATCCCTGCAGCTGCGCGGACAGGGTGATTCAGTAACACGCCCGGATGTCCGCTTTTTGCCGACAGTCGTCTCACGGCCGCTTCCCGATTGCTGACATTCGCTTCCTCACCTCTGGTTGCCTGGCTTGGCGATAGCCCACTTTCCCATTTTCAACTCGTGGGTGGTTGGCGGCACAGGCGAGCATTCCCGAGGGAAGCGCAAATTCGCCTCCTTGGGTGAGTCGGTACTCAGTCAGTAAAGCGCCTCGTCACCCACGAACGGGTTGCTACGACGCTCTTCTCCAAATGTCGACATCGGCCCGTGCCCTGGGACAAAGCGGATGTCATCCCCGAGCGGCCACAGCTGCCCGGTGATCGACCGTACCAGCGTATCGAAACTGCCGCGGGGGAGATCTGTGCGGCCGATCGACCCCTTGAATAGCACGTCGCCCACGAAAGCGATGCGGCGTTCGGCCTGAACAAAGACCACATGGCCAGGCGTGTGCCCGGGGCAATGGTGGACATCGAAACGAAGCGCTCCGACTGACACCGTGTCACCACCCTCGAGCCACCGGTCTGGGATGAAGGTGCGCGCGCTGGCAATGCCAAAGTTTTGCCCTTGCCGCTCGAGCTGATCGATCCAGAACGTGTCCTCGCGCTGCGGCCCCTCAACTGGAACTCCCGTGCGCGCGGCGACTTCGGCGACACCACCACAGTGATCGACGTGCCCGTGCGTTACCAGGATCTTGACGAGTTTCGCCTCGCTCTTCTCGATGGCCGCCAACAGACGACTCACCTCGCCGCCCGGATCGATCAACGCCGCGTCTCCCGTGACCGCGCACACGACGAGCGAACAGTTCTGCTGGAAGGGCGTCACGGGGACGATGGATAGCTTCACGATTGGATGTTCAAAGTGGGCGTCCCACCGCAAAGGCAGGGCGATTGTACTATTCGACAGCGCGGAGGTCTTGCGGCTTACGGCCGTCCGCATTTCGCTGTGCGCACCCCGGCTTCCCGCTGACCCGACCTGATAGTACGTCGTAGCCTACGACCGATCGAGGATCATTCGCGAATCGTGCTCTTTGGACTCACCATAGCGGTAGGTTTGTTGCCCTGCTTAGGCTCCATCGATAAATGCCTCCGGTTCGATGTACCTGTCGTCGATCACATCTGGCGGCCCGAGGTCAAGGTCGTACCAGCGGCTCGCGCAGTCCAAGCCGTCGTCGTGCGGCGCGAACGGGTATACCAGGTACTCCTGTGTCAGCCGTATGTGAAGCCGGTACGTCTTGCCATCGCTGTCCGTGCGAATGGTAGGCTGAAGGATTTGGAACCCGCATCCCTCGTCCTTCGTCCGCTGCTGCAGCTGTGTCAGCTCGCGGCTCTGAACGCCATCGACGAAGTTCGTGAACGGGAGGTGGATGCGCCCGTTGCGGAAGTCAGGCTCCAGCCGCTGAATACGGTCGAGCTTCGAGCGCTCGTCGCTGTCCCGCGGCCAGTTGAGCTCCTCGATTGGGAAGTAGCAGCGCTCTTGTTCCATCTTCTCCTCTAAGTATTCGATGTCAGATGTCATGCCATAGCGCTCGTAGCCCACCTTGACCATCTGCACGCCCGGCTCGGCAGTCCACCGCTTGTACAGGGTCCGCAGTGCCGTCCAGCGCTCGGACAGGCTCATCTTGTGGTGGTAGCCCATGCGTTCCTGCGGCTCGGTGAACTGATGGAACGAGACGTATTCCCAAGTGAACCGTGGGAACTATCGCCCGACCCCGTCGAGCCGATGCCTGGATCCGGAGTTCGCCTAGCTCGCTCCGGTGCGTCTCGCTAATAGAAGTCGCCCTGTGTGAGGGGCAATTGGTCAATTTTGCGAATCGCACCGGTAACGATACGGTATTAGACGGCAAGCCAGGGGTCTTGTTCTAATGCCGGTTAGCTGCGACACGATGTCGTGGCGGGCCGTCCCTTGGAGCCAGCATGAAGCTCTATTCAGCGAAGGCATCGCCGTTCGGCCGGAAGGTACGGGTGGTCATCATCGAACTCGGGCTTGCCGGCCGGGTGGAGACGCGCGAGCAGATGCCGCGTGACAATAGCACGGGGTACTGGTCAATAAATCCGTTAGCGAAAGTGCCAGCATTGCAAACGGACGACGGAACGGTACTCTACGATAGCCCGGTCATCGTCGAGTTCCTAAACGCGTCGGCGAACGGGAGCCTGATTCCTGCAAAAGGGCCTGAGCGGTGGGACGCGCTGCGTCGGGAGGCAATGGGCGACGGGGTCATCGAGACCGCGCAACTCCTGCGAGCGGAACTTACGCGCGCTCGGGAGCTGCAGTCCCAGGAGTTGATCGACCGGCAGCGCGCCACGGTAAATCGCACGCTCGACGCAGCGGAGAAAGATCCGACGCTCTCCCAGTTGGCGCAGCCGGACGTCGGAGCGATTGCCATTGGGTGCGCACTGTGCTGGCTCGATTTCCGATTCCCCGATTGGAACTGGCGTCCGTCCAGGCCGCGTCTTGCCGCCTGGTTGCAAGCGATCGAACAACGACCGTCGTTCCAATCCACACGACCCGACTGAGGCAACAGCATCGATCATGGCTAAGCTCGAAGACTACGCAACTCGTTACAAGACCATTCGCATAGAGCGCCGGGACGGCATCTTGCAGATGACGCTGCACAGCGCCGGCAAGGAGCTGCAATGGGGCGCGCTGCCCCACGGCGAGTTGCCGCAAGCGTTTCAGAATATTGCCGAAGACAAGGAGAACCGCATCGTAATCCTCACCGGCACCGGGAGAGAATTTTCGGGGCCCAAGCCGGCACCGGGACCGCGTTACCGACGCACCGTAAATGACTGGGATCGCACGACGACAGAAGGACGAGCTCTACTGCTAAATATGCTCAACATCGAAGTGCCAATGATCGCTGCAGTGAACGGGCCGGCGATGCGGCACTCTGAGCTCCCGTTACTGTGCGACATTGTACTTGCAAGCGATACAGCGCTCTTCGAAGACTCGGGCCACTTTCAGAATGGCCTGGTGCCCGGCGATGGAGTGAACATTGTCTATCCGTTGCTGCTCGGGCTGAACCGTGCGCGTTATTTTCTGCTCACTGGACAGTCGATTAGCGCGCAAGAAGCGAAGGCTCTTGGGCTGGTGAACGAGGTTCTTTCGCGGGAAAAGCTGCTGCCCCGGGCATGGGAACTCGCGGAAAAAATGAACCAGCATCCAACGTTGCATCTTAAGCACACGCGGATGGTGCTGACAGCCGATCTTCGCCGCCGATTGCAGGAGCACCTCGGCTATTCGCTATCGCTCGAGGCAATGGCCAACCTTGAATATCCAGAGGCTCCTAAGCCCTGACGCAGCGATGTCCGGCGCACGTATGCTGGAGAGCCAAACCTTTCCTGTTCTGCGCAGCCCAGGGTTGCAGCAGCGAAACACCGTTGCCCACGCATTAGCGCGGGCGCTAAAACGCCACGGGGTTGAACTCGTGTTCGGCCAAAGCCTGCCGAGTCTGCTGCACCTTGCATGCGAGGCAGAAGGCATTCGCCAGATCGGCTACCGCACTGAGAACGCCGGTGGCTACATGGCGGACGGGTTCGCGCGCGTATCCGGCCGGCCGGCAATCGTTACTGCACAAAATGGACCGGCGGCTGCGCTCCTGGTACCTGCGTTGGCGGAAGCGTTGAAAGCATCAACGGCTCTCGTCGCCCTTGTGCAGGACGTCAATCGCGATCAGGCAGACCGTAATGCATTCCAAGAACTCGACCATCTGCAGCTATTCGCGCCGGTTACAAAATGGGTGCGGCGGGTTATTGAGCCTTCGCGGGCGGAGGACTACCTCGAGCAGGCATTCACCATTGCATGTAGTGGCCGCCCGGGACCGACCGCGTTGCTTCTGCCGGCAGACCTATTGATGCTTCCGAGGGTAGCGGCACACCGCACATTGTCGATCGCACATTACCCGCTCGATCGGCCCCTCGCAGCACGCGATGCAACACTAGCGGCGGCGCGAACACTCGTGGAGGCCAAAAGACCGCTGGTTATCGCCGGTGGCGGTGTGCACGTCTCTCAAGCCGCGGCAGCGCTTGCGGCGCTGCAGGAGTCCGCCCATTTGCCGGTAGCCACTACAGTTATGGGCAAAGGTGCGGTCGATGAAACGCACCCGCTATCCATAGGCGTGGTTGGATATTTCATGGGGCCGAATAGTGCAACGCGACACCAGCGCCGGCTCGTGGAAGAGGCTGATGTCATCCTGCTCGTGGGCACGCGCACAAACCAAAATGCAACCGATTCATGGAAACTCTATCCACCTGCGGCACGTTACATCCATATCGACGTCGATGGGACGGAGGTCGGACGTAACTACGAGGCGCTGCGGCTAGTCGGTGACGCGCAGGCGACTCTGATCGCGCTCGGTGAAGCAATGGGCAATCTCGATCTGTCAGCGCGCTACGCAGCGCGCGCCATGCTAGAACGTCGGATCTCCGCCGGTCGCGCCGCTTACATGACCGAGTCGGGAGCCCTTCGTTTGAGCACTGCCCGCCCCGTCCGGCCCGAGCGGATCATGCAGGAGTTGCAGGAACGGCTCTATCCCAACAGCATCGTCGTTGCCGATGCGAGCTATGCTTCCATTTGGGTCGCAAACGGGCTGACCGCGACGACAGCGGGCATGCGATTCGTGACTCCCCGCGGCATTGCAGGGTTAGGCTGGGGCTTTCCGATGGCGCTGGGTACAAAGCTTGCAGCTCCCGCGTCCACGGTGTGGTGCGTCGCAGGCGATGGCGGCTTCGCTCACGTATGGTCGGAACTCGAGACAGCAGTTCGAATGAAGATCAAAGTCTCGCTGATTGTTCTAAACAACGGCGTGCTAGCTTATCAAAAGCACGCCGAGAACATGCGGTTCGGCGCGCACACTAGCGCCGTCGACCTTTGCCCTGTGGACCACGCTGCCATCGCACGCGCGTGCGGCTGCCGCGGTATTCGTGTCGAGGATCCTGAGCAGCTAAAGGCTGCTTTCGACGAAGCGGAATCAGCTGCAGGCACGACGGCAATCGACGTCATCTGCGATCCTGACGCCTTTCCGCCGGTTACATTCTATAGCCCCGACGGGTAGCCTCTGGCGCAAGTTTACTTGGAGACGCTCCGGAATCGAACGGTCTGGATCACGGGGGGCGGCAGCGGCATGGGTCGCGCGTCCGCCTTGTTGCTTGCGCGCGAATGTGCGCGGGTCGTGATATCCGGTCGAAACGCGGCCGCTCTCGACGACGTAGTACGTGATGGCGGCGGACGCATCATTCCACGTAGCGTAGATGTCACGGAGCGAAGCAGTCGCAAAGGTTGCTGCCGCGCTTCATGCCGAAGTTGGCCCCATCGATATCCTCGTCAATGCTGCCGGCATCAATGTGGCAAATCGCAGCTGGCGAAAGCTGGATCCCACCGCGTTCGACACAGTGTTGCGCACCAATCTCACTGGCGCGTTGCATTGCACGTTGGCGGTACTTCCCGCAATGCGGGAACGCCGCGATGGACTCGTCATTAACATCTCATCTTGGGCCGGCCGCTTCTACTCGCTTGTAACAGGCGCAGCCTACAGTGCGAGCAAGCAAGCACTTGCGGCGCTTACCATGTCGCTCAACATTGAGGAGTGCGTCAACGGAATTCGTGCCTGTGTGATCTATCCTGGAGAAACCGCTACACCCATCATGCAGACGCGCGCAGAACTGCCAAATGCTGAGCAGCTTGCCCGGATGCTGCAACCAGAGGATGTCGCCGAGGCGGTTCGCTTCGTCGCCAGCTTGCCAGCGCGGGCATGCGTGAACGAGCTTGTGTTGACGCCAACGTGGAACCGTAGCTTCATTCCTGCGGGGTTGGCATCGCGTTAGTGTCGGAGGTGTGCAGCAAGGCTGCCATCACTTCCAGGGCGCTCGCTGAGGCAGTTTGAAGGTTGTATACCGTACACTCGGCAGTGCGTTCCCCTACGGGCTGGTCACCTGCAGGCAGACGGGCCAGCTTCCTTTTCTGGGCGTCTGGGAAGTGCTAGGCTTTTCGTCCTAGTACGCGCCCCGTCGATCCAGAAGCACAAGCGAGGAAGATGGAACTACGACACCTTCGTTATTTCGTTGCGGTCGCCAGGGAAGGGCACTTTGGACGGGCCGCGATGAAGCTCAACGTCGCGCAGCCGGCAATCAGCCGGGCGATCCAGCTACTCGAGCATGAGCTTGGTGTCGAGCTATTCGAGCGCCTTCCGCGCGGAGTGCGGCTCGCTGATGCCGGGCACAAGTATCTTACCGAGGTCGAACGGATCCTAGAGGAGCTGGCGCTTGCTTCCAAGGCCGCGCGTGCCGCGGCGGCGATCGAGCAGCGGGAGGTGGTCGTTGGGCAGGCTGTGATGAACATCTGTCACGACGAACTGCTCGACAAGATCCTCGAGCGTTATTGCCGCGCGCAACCAGGGAGCAACGTGCGACTGCAAGTGGTCAACTCGCTCGAGCAACAGCAAGCGTTGCGCGACCGCACGCTCGATGTGACCTTTGGCTATTTCTGCGCCCCAACCGTGGACGGCGTCCATAAGCAAAGGATCGACGAGGATCCGCTTTGCGGCGTGCGCTTGGGCTCCGGCAACCCGCTTGCGAAGCTGCAGGCCCCAACGCTCCGCGACTTGTCTTGCGAGCCGCTGTTGATGTTCCGTCGTGCCCGCAACCCACAAGTATTCGACTACATCGTCGAACAGGTCCGTGCGGCAGGCTTCAGTGGCGAGGTGCTGCAGAACGCGGAGTTCTCGCACTGGCACTGGAAACTTATGTCAAAGGACCGGGGTTTTATGCTCTGCACGCGCCGCCAGCTGCGCGCGCCGATGCGGGACACAGTCTGCCTCGCACTGCCGATCGCTATCTCGTACGGAGTCGACTTCCTCTGGGGCGATGGGACAGACTCTGCGGTGGTGCGGACCTTCTTGAATATCTTCGAAACCTACGACGAGCTGAATCCGCCCACGCTCGACAGCGCGGTACGCAACGTCGCCTGATCGCTTGGTAACGGATTAGGCGGGCGCTCACTCTTCAACAGTAGGTTCTAGGCCAAGGTCCGCGGTATCGCTGCGATACCGAGGCGGTATTGGACTTTTCGAGTGCACGGCCTCTAGTATCCGCGTGTGTAGGCCCGCGGTTACGAGAATAGGAACATCCGACGCGCGATGCCGGCGTCTGGCCTTGCATGCTGCGCGCTTGATAGTGGGCGTCGTCGCTAGCTGAGTAGAGGAGTCTTATTCATGAACCGCCGCAGCGCCATCGCCCGCATGCTGGTCGGCGTCTTAGTGCTCGCCACGGCTTGCATCGCACAGGCCGACGAAGATCCAGCAGCCTACCCCTCAAAAACGATTCGCATCATCGTTCCCTATGCAGCGGGCGGAGGTACTGACCTGCTCGCGCGGACCTGGGCAGACGTGCTGAGCAAGCAGTTCAACCAGGCCGTTATCGTCGAGAACAAGGCGGGTGGTAATGGAATCATTGGCACGAGCTATGCGGCAAGGTCGGCTCCCGACGGCTATACGATCTACATTGCGACATACGGATTTCCGGTCACACCACTGCTCGTGAAAGATGCCCAATACGCAGTGAGCGACTTCGCACCCATTATACGTACCGGCTTCGGTCCGCTTGCGCTCGTGGTCGCTGCCAATTCGCCGATCAAGGACATGCAGGATCTAGTTGCGATGGCAAGAGCTAAACCTGGCGCGCTGAACGCTGCCACGCTGGGCGACGGGTCGCAGGAGCAGATGGGTGCGGTCAAGTTTCAGACCTCGGCGGGGGTGAAATTTACTGAGGTTCCGTACAAGGGTGGCGCTCCAGCGATCCAGGACATAATGGCGGGTAACATTCAACTGATGTTCGAAGGATTGCCGACTGTGATGGGTTTCATCAAAGGCGGCACAATTCGGGTACTGGCCGTGACTGGCGCTGTTCGGTCGAGCCAGCTGCCCAACGTACCCACGATTGACGAATTGGGCTTGAAGGACGTGGAAGTCTACTCTTGGACCGGTTTTCTCGTCCCTGCAAAGACGCCACGTCCGATCGTCGACAAGCTAAACGCCGCGTTCCGTAAGGGCCTAGCCGATCCTGCGGTGGTGGGCAAGATCGCAGAGACGTTCGGTTCCGATCCGGCGGGAGGTAGCCCCGAGGACTTCCAGGCGTTCTTGGCCGCGCGCATCAAGGAGAACGCAGAGCTGATCAAAGCGCTCAACATCAAGCCGCAGTAACGTCGCCCTCCCTCCGCCCGACATCTTGGCCCAAGGCCTCCCCGCTACTGAGTGGCTCGCGCGCACGGTTGCGCGGAGTGGGACGAGGCATGTGTTTTTCGTCGATGCGATTCTGCGCAATTCATTGATTGCCCTAGCCGAGCAGGGGGTTTCGACTGTTCTCGCACACAGTGAGAAGGCGGCGGCCTATATGGCCGACGGCTACGCGCGCGTATCTGGTCGCCCAGGTATCTGTATGGCGCAATCCGTCGGCTCGGCGAACCTCGCATCCGGATTGCAGGACCCGTGGCTTGGCCAGAGTCCCGTAATAGCGATTACAGGTCGCAAAGTTGACGCGCATCAGCATAGGAATGCGTATCAGGAAGTCGATCATGCTCGTTTGTTCGAGGCAGTCGCTAAGCTGTCAGCGCGCGTCTCGACCCCGTCCGATCTTCCGCGCCTGTTCAGGCAGGCATGGCGTACCGCACTGGCCGGAAACCCTCGCCCTGTCCATCTCGATCTCGCCGGCCCGTTTGGCGAGATCATTGAGCTTGGTGAGGTGGACGAGACCATCGACGACCCCATTTTTAGCGCAAGCGTTCCGCCGTATCGTCCGGTTCCGTCGCAGTCAGAACTCAGGCTTGCTGCCGACGCCATTAGACGAGCGCAAAGGCCTCTACTCGTATCGGGCGCAGGCGCCATCGCATCGCGTGCGCATGCGGAAGTGCTCCAACTAGCCGAGCGGTTGCATGCGCCGATCGCAACGACGCTGGGCGGACGCGGCATTGTCCCGACGCGTCACCGGCTGGCGATTGGTACGGTTGGCACGTACGGCGTTCCTCCGACCAACGAACTTGTGCATGCAGCCGATCTGGCGATCGTGATCGGTTCACAATTGAGCGACCAGAGCACGGTCAGCTGGCAAGTGCCAGCGCGCGGCAAGCCGGTTGTGCAGATTGACATCGACCCGCTAGAGCACGGCCGCAGCTACGCGGGTACGCTCGGGCTGCAGGGCGACCCTAAAGCGACCATCACTGCGCTGTTGGCCGAGCTCGATCGGGCAGGTGGCAATGCGGCGCCGTCAATCGCGTTCGCCGACCAGGCGGCGGACTCGATGGGAAAGTGGCGGCGTGCTATCGCGCCTGCATGCCGAAGCGGGGCGACGCCGATCCGGGTCGAGCGCTTGTGCGCCACTCTTGGCGAGCTGCTGCCATCCAAAGCGATCTTGGTCGCCGATACCGGATATTCTGGCATCTGGACATGCACGCTCATCGAGCTCGACGGGGTGAGCCACACGTACCTGCGGGCGGCCGGGTCACTTGGCTGGGCCTTCCCCGCCGCGTTGGGAGCGAAATGCGCGGCTCCCTCACGCAAGGTGATCTGCTTTACGGGTGACGGAGGCTTCTACTACCACCTAGCCGAGCTGGAGACCGCTCGCCGTCGTGGGCTGGCGGTAACTGTGATCGTTAACAACAACTCAGGCTTCGGTCAGGGTTATGTAAACATGCGCCGGCAGGGCAAGACGCCGGAGCAGCTGCGCGAGCTTGCGTGCTTCACGTCCACAAATTTTGCGGAAGTCGCCCGCGCGTTTGGCGTGGAGGGCGTCCGCGTGGAGCGTCCGGACGACCTAGACTCCGTGCTGTCGCGAGCGATCGCGGCCGATCGCACGGTGGTTGTCGATATCGCTACGGATATCGCGGCCGCGACTCCACAGGCCTGGAATCCCAATCCGTAGCTATGGGTTGTGGTCCCTGCGATGCGACGCGCCATTCGTGACCAATTCAGATTGGGTGCGACTAATTTGTGCCAGAGTCATAATTGATTCCGAGGTGCCCGCGCGATCGGCTGGCCAACTAAATGCGCTTCGTGCACGCGGTAGCCGGTGCGAAGAGTGCGTGGTGGCAAATCTGGTGGCAAATGGAGGGACTCGGCGGGGTGGGACGGGATGCAACTCATTGATTCACGGCATAAGCGTTTGATACAGTTAGCTGCTGCGCGGGTTCGAATTCTCGTCAGCCACCCGTTCCTCGTACAATTCCCGATGGCATCAACTGCTTGACGTGTGTCCGGGGTTGTCCTAGTGCCACTGAAGCGCGCAGGCTCCTTTCACTAGGCTAAGACAATAGGCACCAAGTGCCGTGACGCGAGGCTGGTCGCACGTCAGGTCGTTCGCTGATTTAATGCATTCATATTCGTGCACATGGATCGATTCTCAATCCTTCTCAACCGCCGCGACTTGGTCATCGGCACCTGGTCTCAGCTTGGCGATCCCGAAATCGTTGACATTCTCGGAACGAGCGGCTTTGAGTTCACCATCGTCGACACCGAGCATGGGCACTTTGGATTGGAAACGGCCGAGAATCTGGTGCGAGCGTGCGACGCCGCCGGGCTGGCGGCGATCATTCGCGTCCCGGCCAATGAGGGTTATATGATCACCAAGGCGCTCGATATCGGTGCCTCCGCCGTGGTAGTGCCGAAAGTTTCGTCTCCCGACGAAGCGGAGCGAGCAGTGCGCGCTGCTCGCTACGGTCCCGAAGGGACGCGAGGAGCCTGTCCCAGCATTCGCGCCGGCGGCCACCATGTGCGCGAATGGCGCCGTTTCGCAGAGCAAGAGGACTCGCCACGAGTCATCGCCCTCGTTGAGACGCCGGAAGCCATCAATGAAATCGAAGCGATTTCATCTGTGCCTGGTTTGCTCGGTATTCTTTTTGGGCCCTTCGATCTTTCTGTTTCGCTGGGACTCGACGGTGACACGACACATCGCCGCGTGGAGGACGCTGCCAAACGGGTCGTCGAGACTGCCGCACGCAGCAAACTCCCGGTGGTGATGCCCCTGTTTGAGTCGGATGCCCGCAACTGTCGCCACAAGATGGAATACTGGCAGCAGCTTGGGGTGCGAGCCTTCACCATCGGCACCGACAAACTCCTCCTCGCAGACCACTGCCAGCGCTACGTGGCAGCGTTGCGTTGAATGCGGTGCATCGTGCCCAATACGCAATCGGCGCGAGGTTCGATCGGGCAGACTGATCGTGCTACAGCATTCTCGATGACCGATTCCATCTCACGAGCGCTGACCGTCGAGTCGATCGACAGCCTGCGGCCAATGCTGATGGGCACGCGTCACATGGCGGTCGCCGGGCACTACGGCGCCGCGCACGCCGCATTTACTGTGCTCGAAGCGGGCGGCAACGCGGTCGATGCGGGTGTGGCCGCGGGCATCGCGCTCGGCGTTCTGCAGAGCGATCTCGTCAATGTCGCCGGCGTTGCGCCGATCATGATCTACCGAGCCAGGACGCGCGAGGTCCTCACGATCAGCGGTCTCGGGACATGGCCGCGCGCGGTGACGACGGATTTCTTCGCGAAGCATTTCCGTGGCGCCATTCCGCACGGCGTGCTGCGCACCGTTGTTCCAGCGGCGCCCGATGCGTGGATCACCGCCCTCGAACACTTCGGCACGATGACGTTCGGCGAGTGCGCAACGGCGGCGATTCGTTTTGCGGCCGAAGGCTTTCCGATGTACGCGCTCATGTCTCAGATGATCGAGTTGCACGTCGAGGATTACCGGCGGTGGCCGTCGAGCGCGGCCATCTACCTTCCGCATGGCAAGCCGCCACAGCCAGGCGAGCGCTTCGTGCAGCACGATCTCGCCGGGACGCTGCAGTACATGGCGGATGAGGAGAAGGCGGCATCGACGAAGGGCCGCGCGGCGGGTCTGCAGGCGGCTCGCGACGCTTTCTACCGGGGCGACATCGCCTCGGCGATGGTCGCATATCACCGCCAGAACGAGGGACTGCTGACCGCGGAGGACATGGCGAACTTCCGCGTGGCGATCGAGCCGCCCGTGCGCACACGCTTCGGTGCCCTCGACGTGTGCGCATGCGGCGCGTGGTGCCAGGGACCGGCCTTGCTCGAAATGCTGAATATCCTCGCGGGCATCGACCTCGCCGCGATGGGCCACAACTCCGTCGACTACGCGCATGCGGTGATCGAGGCGATCAAGCTCGCATTCGCCGATCGCGAGCGCTACTTCGGCGACCCGCGCTTCGTCGACGTCCCCATCGACACGCTCCTTTCAGGCGACTATGCAGCGGCGCGGCGCGTCTCGTTGCGGCGCGATCGCGCCTGGCCCGGCTTGCCTCCCGCGGGCGAAATCGGCGAGCGCGAGGCGCGCGCCGTGCCCATGCCTACCATCGAGCGGGCACCGGCAGGTGGGCACGACACCTCTCACGTCAGCGTAATCGACAGGGAGGGCAACGTGTTCGCGGCGACGCCAAGCGACCCGTCGTACGATACGCCGGTGATTCCCGGTACCGGTCTTTGCCCGTCGTCGCGCGGCTCGCAGAGTTGGGCCGACACCGCTCACCCATCCTGTGTGGCCCCGGGCAAGCGGCCGCGCCTCACACCGATGGTGGCGCTGGCATTCCTGCCTGACGGCAGTCCCATGCCCGTGGGGACGCCAGGTGGCGACGTGCAGGCGCAGGCGATCCTTCAAGTGCTCCTGAATATCGCCTTGTTCGGCATGAGTCCGCAACAAGCGGTCGAGGCGCCGCGTTTCGCGTCGTACAGTTTTCCCGATTCATTCGAGCCGCACGCGTACTCGCCTGGCTTGCTCTACGTGGAGAACCGCGTGCCGCATGAGGTGCGGACCGGCCTCGTGTCGCGCGGACACGAGGTCGTCGAGTGGCCGGAGTTCGCGTGGCGTGCCGGCGCCGTGTGCGTACAACGCGTCGATTCCGCGAATGGTGTGATCTGCGCGGGAGCCGATCCGCGGCGGCCCTGCTATGCGGTCGGCTGGTAGTTGCCGGCAGATGGGGGAACGGGATACTGCGTCAGGCGCTCGGGAAGGAGGCCCGCCGGTCTGTAGCGCAGCATGACCAGCAGCAGCGTGGCCACAAGGAACTCGCGCGTCGCGGCGCCCTGGACGGGGCTTATGCCGGGAATCAACGGGATCACGAAGCGGGTCGATTCGAGAAGGAACACAACGGCGAAGGCGCCAATAATGGCGCCGCGATTGTTGCCAAGCCCTCCCGCGAGCAACGCGAGCTTGATGTAGAGCGTCAGAAGCGGGACGAAAATGTCCGGCGCGATGTACGACGTGTAGTGCGCGTAGAGCGCGCCTGCGAGCCCCAACGCGGCCGAGCCGATGGCGAAGGCCTTCACCTTGAAAAGCATCACGTGCTTGCCGGCAACCGCGGCCACCTGCTCGTCGTCGCGGATCGCGCGCAACACGCGCCCCAACGGCGACGCGCGAAGACGCTCGGAGATGCCGTAGGCCGCCACGACGATGACGGCTACGATGGCGAGATAGAGGAGGTTGAACGCTTCGGGTGACAGCGCTCCCCGGTAGGGCCCGGGGATGCCAGAGAGTCCATCCGTTCCGTTGGTGAGCCGGATCGCGTTGCTCGCGACGATACGAATGGTCTCTGCGAAGCCGAGTGTTACGATTGCGAGATAATCGCCGCGTAACCGCACGGTGATGAGCGACACGCCGGCACCGACCAATGCCGTCACCAACATGGCCGCGGCCATTCCCCCGGCCATCGCCCAACCGGCTTTGAGCGTCAGCAGAGCGCTTACATAAGCACCGACGGCGAAGAAGCCGACGAGGCCGAGGTTCACCATTCCGGCGAAACCCCAGATCACGTTTACTCCCAGCGCCATCAGCGCGTAGATTCCCGCGGAAACAGCCATGGCGAGTACGTAGTTTTCCATCAGTACGCGCGCTGCCCGAGGATGCCGCGAGGCCGCAGCGTGAGCACGAGCAGGATGGCGACGAACCCCACCGCGCTGCGATAGTCCGGCGACAGGAACAGCAGGCACAGCTCCTCACCGACGCCCACCGTGAGCGCGCCGACTACGGCACCCGGGATGCTCCCCAGACCGCCGACCACCGCCGCGGCGAACACCGAGAGGATCGAGCGGAAGCCGGTGAGGGGATCGATCGTCGTGTCCAACCCGATCAGCATGCCGCCGAGGCCAGCGAGTCCCATGCCGACGAAACTGACGATGCGGCCGATCGCTTCGGCGTTGATGCCCTTGATGCTGGCGAGCATTGGGTTGTCCGCCACTGCGCGCATGGCTTTGCCGGTTCGGGTGAACGCGAGGAAGGCGAACAGCGCCCCCATCGTGACCACGGCGATCGCGAGGTTCTGCACCTGCTGCGGTCCGACCCGGATGGCGCCCAGACGCCAATCGCGCTGGATGGGCAGGTCGTAGCCGCGAAGCTCGTTGCCGAAGCTGAACCGCACGATGTTCTCGAGGGCGATGGTGAGCGCGATCGACGCGATCGCTGTCGTGATGTAACCCGCAGGGCGAAATCGCTTGAGCACTGCCTCGTCGGTTGCGACCCCGACTGCGCCCGCGACGACGAACGCGATGAGCACCGACGGCAGGAGCGTGAGACCGAGGCGCACGTTCGCGACATAGCCCGCGAACGCGCCGATGGTCGCGTGAGAAGCGAGCGCGAAATTCGGAAAGCGCAGCACGGCGTAGATTGCCGTGAGACCGATGGCCGGAACCGCGAGGATCGTTCCGGCCATGACGCCGTTGACCGCGAGCTGTCCGACGTCCGCTAGCGACGCCATGCGTGGTCAGGCGACCTTGATCAGCACGAACCTTCCACCAGCAACCTTGTTGTAGCGGAACTTACAGTCGATGATGTCACCGATGTCGGTAAAGTCGCAGGGGCCGCTCGCGCCTTCGTAGTTGATGTCCTTGCCCTGGGCGAGGAGCTTGAGCCCCTCGACCGCGCTGTAGACCTTGGTGCCGTTGCCTTGGCAGATCTTGCGCACGTTGTCGCGAATGCCGGTGCCCGTCGCGACGTTGGCCTTGACGATGGCCAGCGATACGAGGCTCGCCCAATCGGTCGCTTGGGCCTCATAGGAGTCGGGCTCGGCGATGCCGAGACGCTTCCGTGCAAGCTCGTAGGCCGGCGACGAGACATCGGCAGATGGTTGCACCGTGATTACCCCCTCGGTGACCTCCTGCGGTAGCGACTCGAGCACTTTCGTCGTCACGGCATACGATTGCGCGAAACGCCCGCCGGTGTAGCCGGCGCGGTAGAGATCGCGCAGCAGGATCGTCACGTCAGGCGCGTAGCCGTTCAGGTAGATGAGGTCCGGATTCGTCCTGAGCGCCTCGTCCACTTCCGAGCGGTAGGTCGTCTTGTCCTTGTCGTAGATGAGCGCCCCCACCATCTGCGAACCCTTCTGCTTGAGCACTTCGGTCGCGCGGGTCTGCGTAGGCTCGGCGAAAGGTGCCTGGATCGACATCATGAAACAACGCTTCAGGCCCATTGCTGCGATGAATTCGGCGTGCTTGCCTGCCTGCAAATGATTGTTGGGCTGGGTTCGGATCAGGTAACCCTGGTGCGGCAGCTTGGTGATCGAGTCCGCACCGGACACGGTGGTGAGGAACGTCTTGCTCTCCCAGCAAAGCGGAGCGACCGCCGACGTCACTGCCGAAGCCCAGGTTCCCATGATCGCGGGTACCTTGGTCACGTCGATCAGCTTCCGTGCGGCGCGGACCGCAGCCTCCGGATTGGTCTCGTCGTCCTCGATGACGAGCACGACTTTCCGCTTTAGCAGGCCCCCGGCCGCATTGACCTCGTCAATAACGGCTTGCATCGCCTTGGCCATCCGCGGTCCGTCGAACCCTCCGGCGCCCGTCAGTGGCGTGAGCACGCCGAGCTGCAACGGCGCTTCCTGACCACGCACGATGGCGGGTGCCATGCCGGACAGTGCAAGTGCGCCGGCGGTTTTCAAGAAGCGGCGACGCGGTCCACGTTTGCGATTCAGCATGCGTTCCTCCGTTGTCGATGGTGTCGAATCGGCGGTCGACTCAGCCACCGAGAAAAATTCGGCGGATATCGGGATCGGCTGCCAGCACCGCTGCTGCGCCATCCCGATGGTTGCGGCCGTCGACGAGAATGTACGCGCGATGGGCGATGGTCAAGACCTCGCGGGCGTTTTGCTCGACCATGGCGATCGACGTTCCGCTGTGATTTATTGCTGTGATGTCCTCGAACAAACGTTCGGCGGCGACAGGCGACAAACCGGCAGATGGCTCGTCGAGCAGCAGTACCTTCGGCTCGACCATCAATGCCATGGCCATCGCCAGCACCTGTCGCTCGCCGCCGGAGAGCGAGCGTGCCGCCACGCGACGGCGGCGAGCAAGCATCGGGAAACGCTCGAACGCCCGCTCGATCTTGCGCCGGCTGCCCTCGGGATCGATGTAGCCGCCCATCTCGAGGTTTTCGCGCACCGTCATCGTTGGGAAGACGTTCTGCTCCTGCGGCACGTACGCGATGCCGCGACGGCTGATGTCGCGCGGCGCGTAGCCGCCGATCGCCTCACCGCCGAAGGTGATGCTTCCGCGACCGGGCTTGAGCAGTCCCGCGATGGTCTTGAGGAGCGTCGATTTTCCGGCGCCGTTGGGCCCGATGATGCCCACGATCTCGCCCGCATCGAGCGAGAGGTGCACCCCTTTGAGCACCTCGTCAGCAGCGCTGTAGCCTGCGACGATGTCCTCCACGCTCAGGAGCGCCATCGCCTACGACCCATGTACGCCTCCTGCACCGCGGGATCGGCGGCCACGTCGGCGAACGTGCCTTCCGCGAGATTGCGACCCTCGGCGAGGACCACGACGTGGTCGCATAAAGCCGCGATCGTGTCCATGTGATGCTCGATCAGCAATACAGTCAGGCCCTCGTCGACAAGCCTCCGCAGGTGTTGCGCGATCTCCCGCGCGAGCGACGGATTCACGCCCGCGACCGGCTCGTCGAGCAGGATGATCTGCGGTCGCGCCATCAGCACGCGCCCGATTTCAAGGAGCTTCTTCTGTCCGCCCGAAAGGCTCGACGAGGGATCGTTCAGGAGGCGTACGAGATTGAGCCGCGTTGCCACGGCATGCGCGGCGTCGAGCAGTTCCGCCTCGCGCTGCAGCGCTGCCTGGGAGCGGCGCAATGCCGCGAGCACGCGCTCGCCCGGTTGCGCGTCGCCATAGAGCATCAGGTTTTCGTAGACGCTCAGGCGCGGAAAGCCACGCGCAACCTGGAAGGTTCGCACCAGGCCCTCATTGGCGATCCGATCCGGTCGCCAGCCGGTGATGTCACGTCCGTTGAACATCACGCTTCCGGCGTCGGGAGGGACGACCCCGGATATGCAGTTGAACAGCGTCGTCTTACCTGCGCCGTTTGGTCCGATGAGTCCCGTTATCCGCCGCCCTTCGACGCGCAGATGCACGCCGCTCAAGGCGTGCACGCCATAGAAACTGCGCGTCAGGTCACGAACCTCGAGGAGGGGAGCCGCCACCGGGGATCTCCGTCCAGTGCGGTAGGTCGCTCGCGCCTCACCGCGCCAGCAGCGACGGCACGATAAACGGCGCGATCAAACGAGCGGTGGCTGCGTCCTGCTCGGTGAACCAGCCGGATTCATGCGAGATGTTCATCGTCCCGAGCCGCCGGCCGAGGTAGGCTAGCGGGATGTTCATGATCGATCCGATGCCCAGGCTGAAGATCAGCGGATAATCCGAGAACGCTTCGCGGACTTCATCGGGTGTGCGCGCGACGAAGACCTCGCCGCGATCGAGCACAGCGCGGCTCCAAGGCGTGTCGCGCTTGTCCTTGCGCCCGCCGACGGGATAAGCCGCTGTATTGCTGCTGTAGATGCGCTCGACCTCGAAGCTCGCTTCGTGGACCCTCATCAGCGTGAAAAGGCGATGGCCGATAACCTCCTGTACGAGCGCATCCACCGCGGCGTAGAGTGAGGCAGGTTCCCGTTCGGAAGCGAGACGTTCTGCCAGCGCCGCAAGGTCGGCGATCGTCAGGGGGCGCTTGGCGGTCCGCATGGATCGATCGATTCGATTGCGTCTTCGGTCGGGCGGGGACCAGGCCCCCGCCGCTGCCCGCCAAGAATACAATAACGCTCGTTCCGCAGCCCATTTGAATTCACCGTCAAGAGGAGGAGATCATGCGGAGAAGGGAATGGCTCAAGGCGGGTGGCGCGGCGTTCGCGGCTCCCCTGTTGTTCCCCATTGTGCGGCCGCTCGAAGCCCTTGCCAAGACCGACCAGATCGTGATGATGACGTGGGGCGGCCAGTGGGGCGACGCTATGCGCGACAACGTCGACATAGCGTACGAAAAGGCGACGGGCATCAAGGTCGTCCAGGAGCGCGGCGCGAGCCCCGTGGAGCGGATCACGAAGATCAAGGTTAGCTTGCCGAACCCGACCGCCGACGTGTTCCAGTTAGCCGACGGCCTGGTGCCGCTGGCAATCAAGCAGGGTGTCGCGGAGAAGCTAGACCGCACGTCGCCGCGGATGCCGAATCTGCGCAACATGATCCCCGCTTTCTGGAACGACTACTGGGTCCCGCAGATCTTTTCGGTGACCGGCATCATTTACAACACCAAGCTCGTTAAGACGCCCCCCGTGGGCTGGGCGGATCTGTGGCGTCCGGAATTCAAAGGCCGCATCGTGCTTCCGGAGATCTCGCACTCGATCGGCTCGTACATCATTCCCATCGGTGCGGTCGCGGCGGGCAAGCCGCCCGGCGACGAGGAAGCCGGCTTCGCCATGCTCAAACAGATGGCCGATCTGCGGCCGATCTGGGCCAAGGACACCGACACTATGATGAACGCGATGCGCACTGAGGATGCGATGATCGGCATCCTATACAAGTCCCAGACGTACACTGTGAAGGGTTGGAACGCACCGGTGGAATGGGTCTACCCGAAGGAGGGCGGCATCGCCTACACCTCCGGAACATGCATCGCCCAAGGCACCAAGAATCTCGAGGCCTCGGAGCAGTACATCAACGTCACGATGGATCCCGACGTGCAGACCTTCGCGGCGAAGATCTACAACTACGGGGGCACTAACAAGGACACGCTGTCGCGGCTCTCTCCGGAGCTGCAGGAGCGCGTCAAGTTCCCGCAGGACCAACTCGATCGCCTCATCAAGCTCGATCTGGGGATGATGGCCGACCGCCGCGCAGCCTGGGTCGAGCGCTGGAACCGGGTCGTGGCCGGGTAGCCGATGCCCGAGGCGAGCGGTCAGGCGGAGATCGTTCACCTCGGCTGGCGCGCCAACGGCGACGGATTCGACGTTGCCCTGGCGGTCAACCGCCTGCTGTCGTGCGGCGCGCGCGTCTGGTGGATCCAGGAATCGCACGATGCGGTTGATGCAGGCGATTACCTGGTGGAAGTCACGCACGCGCAACGGCTGGGGCTCTCGCGCCTGGGCGTTTCGATCGCGCCATGGCACGCGAACATTCCGAGCGACGCAAGGCTGCTTTCGCGGCCCGTAGTTCGGCTCTTCGCGGGGACCGCGTCGAAGTTCCCATATTTCGCATACTACGCGCTATGTCTGCTGCGGCTCGGGATCGACTACGCGGGATGCGACGGCGCGTTGCTGGCGCACGGCGCACTAGCAGACGCCAACCTGCTGATCCTTCCCGGCGGGTTCGCGACGTGGGGCATCGATCGGGCGGAGGATGCGTCCGGTGCCGACGAGCGCGTGCGCGATTTCCTTGCTCGAGGAGGTGCAGCGATCGGCTCCTGCGGCGGCGCCTATTACCTTTCGGCGGGCCGTCCGGGGTGGACCGGTACCGCGCCAGCGAAGCCCCTCTACACGCACGAGTACCTACAGAGCGGTGTCGGCGTGGTCAGCATCGCCATGCGTCCCGGGCCGCTGTCGTTCGGCTGTCCGCCCACGATGGAGGTGCCGTACTACCACGGACCCATCTACGACCTGCTGGGCAGTGGAATCGAGGTGGCCGCGACGTTCCACGCACTCGCGTTACCGGGGCGGCTCGCCATCGACAATCCACTCGACCGCGAAGCGTTCGAGCGCGACATCGCGGGCAAGCCCGCGATCCTGATGGTAGCGGGTAATCGGGGCCGAGCGGTACTGTTCTCGCCACACCCGGAGATGGGCGACCTCGTCCGCAGGTACATCGCGCTCGACGGTTACGTTCGCCGCTACCTGCCGATTCGTGGCTTCGGTACGATGCGCGACACGCTACGTCACTACCGCGTTACTGATGCTCCGAGCTTTCGGCTCGTGGTCAATGCGGTTCACGCGTTGATGACGGATACGCAGTCTCCGCGCGATGCGTCCCCCGCTCGCGGCATCGAACCGGAGTCCGAGCACATGACGAACGAATGCGTCGACGCACTTCCCACCCTTTGCCGGCGCGCGCTCGCCAAGCTCCCGGATTTCGGCGGCGGCGAGGAGGGTGACCTTCTGCACGACGTCGCGGCGGGGATTGCGGCGCGCCTTGACGCGGCAAGCGCACGCGCGGCCGACCTCATGAAGCGCGCAGAGCTCATCCCAAGTCTGGAACCGTCACGTCGGCATCTCGCGTACGCCATGACGGAGCACTGGAAGGATGGTGCGAACCGCACCGCTCCCCAGCAGCTCATGGAAGCGGACCTCGGGGTGGCCTTGCTCGAGTGCTGGACCCGCGCGGCGGAATTCGACCTGGCGATCGCCGGGACGTGATGAACGACGCGCAGGCAGATGTCCGGCTCGCCGCTGTGCGGAAGAGCTTTGGCTCGGTGGTCGCCGTCGCCGATGTCGATCTGGAGATCCCCCGCGGGACGATCTTCTCGCTGCTCGGCCCTTCGGGCTGCGGGAAGACGACGACGCTGCGCCTGATCGCGGGTTTCGAGCGCCCCGATGCGGGCGAGGTCTACATTCGCGGCCAGTGTGTCACGCCGATTCCGCCGTATCGGCGCAACTTCAGCATGGTGTTCCAGAGCTACGCGCTGTTCCCCCATCTGAGTGTAGCGGAGAACGTGGCGTTCGGTCTGCGCATGCGCGGCATGGCGCGCGAGCACCGTGCACGCGCGGTGAGCGAGGCGCTCGAGCTGGTGAAACTTGGTGCGCTGGCCGACCGTTACCCGCGCCAGCTCTCCGGCGGACAACAGCAGCGGGTGGCGCTCGCGCGCGCTATCGTTATCAAGCCAGCCGTCCTGCTGCTCGACGAGCCTCTGGGTGCGCTCGACAAGATGCTGCGCGAGGAGATGCAGATCGAACTGAGGAATCTGCAACAACGCCTGGGCATCACGGCGGTGTTCGTGACACACGATCAGGAGGAGGCGCTCACGTTGTCCGATCGCGTGGCTGTGATGCGCAATGGGGTGATCGAGCAAACGGGTGCGCCGCGCGAAATGTACGATCGGCCGCGCAACGAGTTCGTCGCGGGATTTCTCGGCGCGAGCAATTTTATCGACGGTACGATCGTGGCGCGCGATGGCGGAACGGCGATCGTTGAGACGCCGGCGGGACGCCTCTCGTTGCTGGCCAGCGCCGGCATCGGCGAGCGCGTGCGGATCGCGATTCGTCCCGAGCGCTTGCGCATGGAGCCCGCCGCCGCAGCCGGCCTGCCGGCGCGCATTCGCGACATTGTCTATCGCGGACCGGTCACTCACTTCTACCTCGACAGCGCGGGAGGACCGTTGCTGTCGTACCAGCAGAACGCGGGCGCGAGCTGGTCGGTCGGCGACGAAGTGCGCTGTGCCTGGGATGCTGAGAGCGCCGTCGTCCTCGACGGCGTGCAAACGTGAAGACGGCGTGGGCCGCGGTGCTCCTCGCGCCGCCCCTGGCCATGACGCTGCTCTTCTTCGTCGCGCCGGTGCTGTACCTCTTCTGGGTGAGCCTGCACGAGCCCTCGCAGAGCGAGCTCTATGGTGCTGCGCTTACGCTGCAGAACTACGCCACCGTCCTCGGAGATTCGTTCTATCTCGGAATCATCCGCCGCACGCTGGGTGTCGCGGCGGTGATCCTCGCCCTGAGCCTGCTCATCGGCTATCCCGTCGCCTACTTCGTCGCCCTGCAGCCGCCTCGCCGGCGCATGCTCGTGCTGCTGATGCTGATCTTTCCGCTGATGGTCAGCAACGTCGTGCGCGCTTACGGCTGGGTCGCGCTCCTCGGGAGGCGCGGCGTCGTCAATACCGGTCTGCACAGTGTCGGAATCATCGACGCGCCACTCGATCTTCTGTATAACACGCCGGCAGTCGTGACCGGACTGATGACCATCCTGCTGCCGTACATGGTCATCTCCATCGCGAATGCCCTCGCCGCGCTCGACCGGCGGTACGAGGAGGCGGCGCAGGCGCTGGGAGCGGGACCGGTTCGGACCTTCCTGCACGTCACACTGCCCTTGTCGACGCCGGGCGTCGCTTCAGGAACGCTGCTCGTGCTGCTTCTCACGCTGAGCGCCTACGTGACTATTACGCTGCTCGGAGGTCCCCGCTCGAAGCTCCTGGTGAGTATGATCTACGATGGCGTGACGGCATTCCAGTGGCCGCACGCTGCCGCGCTCGCCTTCATCCTTCTCGCGCTCGCGCTTGCGTTGACGGCGCTCATCCTGGCGCTGCTGCGTCCTGGGCGGGTCCAAGGGAGTGGACGATGAATCGGGCGCTAGTCGCGGGTCGCGCGCTTCGCGGGACGGCAACCGGGGTCGCATTCACTCTGATCGTGGCCCCGATCCTGATCGTGGTCGTCGCGGCGTTCTCGCCTAACGACTATTTCGAATTTCCGCCGCCGAGCCTGTCCGCACGTTGGTTTGTCGAATTCTTCCGCCTCGAGAACATGCGCAGCGCCTTTGCCCTCAGCGTGGAGCTGGCGCTACTCGCAGCGACAGTCTCGACGGTCCTGGGCACGCTCGGCGCACTGTTTCTCGCCCGTCGTCGCGGAACGGTCGCGGTATTGCTGCAATCGTTGTTTCTCGCACCACTCGTGTTCCCGACGATCATTCTGGGCGTCGCGCTCCTGCTGATGTACAAGACGATAGGAATGCCGGTGTTCCCGGGGCTGCTGCTCGCGCATTGCGTCGTCGGCATGCCGTATGGCTTTCGCACCGTGCTTGGGAGCGCGCAGGCGCTCGATCCTGCGCTGGAAGAGGCCGGTCATAGCCTGGGAGCGGGTCCGCTCCGTACGCTGCTCCTGCTGACGTTGCCGCTAATCTGGCCGGGCGTGCTTTCTGGCTGGCTGTTCGCTTTTATCGTTTCGTTCGGCGAGCTGAATACGGCGCTGTTCCTTACCGGGCCGGGCCTCACGACATTGCCGATCGAGATCTTCAGCTACCTTCAATTCCAAGGCAGCCAACTGGTCATCGCCGCCGCGTCGACCCTGCAGATCGCACTCATTGTCATCCTTGTCGCCGCTATCGAGCGCGTCGTAGGAATCGGACGCATTATTCGCACTAGATAAGGAGGCTCGCAGAGCCTGTCTCGTAACGCTAGAGATCCTGCGGTGGGCGAAACTGTGTAGCGTCGTCGGCGCCAAAAGCGCGGCCAGGTTGCAAGGCCGAAACGGACCATGGCAAGATCGTAGCCCGCGTTCGCGCGGCAGCACCAAAACGAGGATTCCCGCATGACCCAGATCCTGTTCAAGAACGCCCACCTGCTCGATCCTCACGCCGACGTGCTCCAGGGCGGGATGTCGGTGCTGGTCGAGGGCGAGTTGGTCAGCGAAGTTTCGGCCAAACCGATCAAGGCGCCGAAGGCTACGGCGATCGACTGCAAGAGCCGCACGCTGATGCCGGGTTTGATCGACTGCCACGTTCACGTCCTGCTGTCGGAGGTGAACATCCGCTACCTTGAGGCGATCCCTCTGACGCTAATGACGGCCCGCGCCGCCACGCTGATGCGCGCGATGATCGACCGCGGCTTCACCACGGTGCGCGACACCGGCGGTGCCGACTGGGGCCTGCGCGACGGCGTCGCTCAGGGCCTGCTGGCGGGTCCCCGCATGTTCATCGCGGGCCGCGCGCTGGGGCCGACGGGCGGGCACTCCGACGCGCGCCGCCGAACGGACGTCCACAAGGACTCGTGCCACTGCTGCAACGCGATGCGCTTCTGCATGGAGATCGCCGACGGCGCCGACGCCGTGCGGGCCGCGGTGCGCGAGCAGCTTCGGCAGGGCGTCGACCAGGTCAAGATCATGGTCTCGGGCGGAGTTGCAAGCCCGTACGATCCGCTCGACAGCCGCCAATTCTCGCTGGCGGAGATCGAGGCTGCCGTCGAGGAGGCGCACGCCTTCGGCCGTTACGCCCAGGCGCACGCTTACACGCCCGACGCGATCACGCGCGCGGTGAGCCAGGGCGTGCGCACGATCGAGCATGGCAACCTGATCGACGAGCCATCGGCCCGGCTGATGAAGGAAAAGGGCGCCTACCTCGTCGCCAACCTCGTCGCCTACTACGCGATGAGGGAGCGGGCGCGCGAATTTGGCATGACCGCCGACATGCTCGCGAAGAACGACCTCGTGATCGACGGCGGACTCCGCTCGCTCGAGATCTGCAAGCGCCACGGCATCAAGGTCGGCTACGGCAGCGATCTGCTCGGTCAGCTGCAGGTCGACCAGAGCCGCGAATTCCTGCTGCGCCGCGAGGTCCTTTTCCCGATCGAGATCATCCGCCAAGCGACGATCGTCGGCGCCGAGATCGTCCGGATGCCGGGCAAGCTCGGCGTGGTGAAGCCCGGGGCGTTCGCCGACATCCTGGTCGTCGACGGCGATCCGATCCGGAAGCTCGAGCTGCTGACCGGCCAGGGCGAGAACCTCTCCGTCATCATGAAAGCCGGCCGCTTCCACAAGAACCAACTGACCGCCTGATGGCGCACGCGGCGCTCGAAGCTCCGCAAGTTCCTGGAGCGACACAAGCTCCATTCGCCGATCCACGCTTGATCGGCCGCATCGCGCTGCTCGCAGCGGCCGCGTTCGGCTACGCGGTCATCTTGATGCCGCTGTTCTTCGTTTGCTGGCTCGCCTTCTTTTCGAACGAGATCGTGACGTTTCCCCCGCAGGGCTACACGCTGCGCTGGTTCGCCCATATCTTCGACCAGAACAACTTCGTCAGCGGATTCCTGACGAGCCTCCAGGTCGGCATCGCGGCGATGGTGGGTGGGCTTATCCTCGGGATTCCTGCGAGCCTTGTGCTCGCGCGCCGACGTTTCCCGGGCCGCGAGGCGTTGAACACGCTGCTGGTGCTGCCGCTCGTCGTCCCCGGCATCGTCGCAGGGACCGCAATCTACGTGTTCCAGATCGAAGTCGAGATTGCGACGGAGCTGCCGCTCCTCGGGTCGCTCGCCGGTCTCGTCCTCGCGCACATCATGATCACGATTCCCTGGACGGCGCGCCTACTCACCGCGAGCCTAAGCGGGTTCGACCGATCGATCGAGGAGGCGGCGCAGAATCTCGGGGCCACGCCTGTGCAGGCGTTCTGGCGGATCACGCTTCCGGTGATCAAGCCCGGCATCGTCGCCGCCGCGCTGTTCTCGTTCATCATCTCGTTCGGCAATCTTGAGATGACGCTGTTCCTGGTCGCGCCAGGGCAGACGACGCTCCCGATCGCGATCCTGCAGTACCTGCAGTGGCGCATCGACCCCACAATCGCCGCGGTGTCGCTGTTGCAGATCGCACTGATCGGCACCGGCATGCTGATCACCGACCGCTACGTCAAGCTCACGCGCGTCCTTTGACCGTGGCGCGGCTCGAGCTCTCCGGCCTCACCAAGTCGTACGACGACTTCGTCGCCGTTGCCGGTGTCGACCTCGACATCGCGCAGGGCGAGCTGGTCGTGGTGCTGGGGCCCTCCGGCTGCGGCAAGACGACAACGCTGCGGATGATCGCCGGGTTCGTCACGCCTACCGCCGGCTCGATCCGGCTTGGCGGGAGAGACATCACCCGGCAGCCCCCGTGGAAGCGCAACACGGGCCTCGTGTTCCAGAGTTACGCGCTCTTTCCGCACCTGACTGCCGCTGCGAACGTGGCCTTCGGCCTCAGGATGCGCAAGCTCACGCCGGCGACGATCGCCGCCAAGGTGTCCCAGGCCCTGCGCCTCGTGCGCCTCGATGGCCTCGCCGAGCGGCTACCGCGCGAGCTGTCCGGCGGCCAGCAGCAGCGCGTGGCGCTCGCTCGCGCGCTGGTCATCGAACCGCTCGTCCTCCTGCTCGATGAGCCGCTGTCGAATCTCGACGCCAAGCTCCGCGCCGAGGTGCGGGTCGAGATCCGTGATCTGCAGCGCAAGCTCGGCCTGACCACGGTGATG